>Ga0310697_10001292_pt1 | contig 30077 bp, 19 predicted proteins | sample 172DNAGHGlowgp2_FD_203883 | JGI IMG/M metagenome (GOLD analysis project Ga0310697, IMG submission 203883) | Sheep rumen microbial communities from Palmerston North, Manawatu-Wanganui, New Zealand - 1728 DNA GHGlow gp2 (v2) (version 2) | ecosystem: Host-associated > Mammals > Digestive system >... | reverse complement strand
CTGGTCGGCGACGGGCTTGTTCTCGTTACCGGGCTCGATGATCTTGTAAGCGAGGCCGCTCTCGGTCTGGGCGGTGCCCTCACCCTTCAGGAAGTTGGCGATATAATCGGCACCCTTCTCCTTGTTCAGGGCGCCGGTATAGGCGCGGCGCTTCTGGATGAAGCCGTCCAGGACGGTATTCATCTCGTTCGGGTCGATCTTGAACTGCTTGCCGAAAGTGGAGTCCTGCGGAGTACCCTGGGCCTTGATGAAGTCCTTGATACCCTTGATCATCTGGTCGTAGTTGAGGTCGCCGAAATCGTTGCCCTTGATCCAGGAACCGAAGTTCACGCCCACGAGGTAGGAGGTGGAGTCGATCTGGGCCTTGTTCGGAAGGAGGTCGCGCACTTCCTTGCTTCCTTCAGCGGCGGGGGTGCCGCAAGCCACCATCAGCACAGCAGCCGACAGGGTGGCGAAAATCTGGGAAATCTTCATTTTGTATAGCTTTTAAAAGTTGTCTTTTTCATCAGCGAACCGCTTTGAGCCGCTATCCGGCAAAGTTAATGTTTTTTTTCGGATTTGTTTCAATAATTTTAGTAAGTGCACGGATTTGTTGTCAGACACACTCATTTCACGTATTTTTTTAAGGGCAAAGCGGAAATTATTTGGGGATTGCTCCATTATTTTTTATATTGTTGGTCTAAGAGACCAACTATGTCCTTCGACCCCTCCATCCTCCAGTCCAAGCTGAAACAATTCTTCGGTTTCGACTCCTTCAAGGGCGACCAGGAGCGGATTATCCGTCACCTTGTCGAGGGAGGGAATGCGTTTGTCCTGATGCCCACGGGCGGAGGGAAATCCCTGTGCTACCAGCTTCCCGCCCTGGTCATGGAAGGAACGGCCATTGTGATTTCCCCCCTTATCGCCCTGATGAAGAACCAGGTGGACGCCATCCGGGGGTTCGTGGAGAAGGACGACGGAATCGCCCATTTCCTCAATTCATCCCTGAGCCGTACCCAGCTCGCCGAGGTACAGGAGGACCTGCGGAGCGGGGTTACGAAGCTCCTGTACGTCGCACCGGAATCCTTGACCAAGGAGGAAAACATCGACCTGCTGAAAAGAATCCGCATTTCTTTCTACGCCGTGGACGAGGCGCACTGCATCTCCGAATGGGGACACGATTTCCGGCCGGAATACCGGAAGATCCGCTCCATCATCGAGGAGATCCAGCCGGCACCGGTCATCGCCCTCACCGCCACCGCGACGCCCAAGGTCCAGAGCGACATCCTCAAGAACCTCCGCATCACGGACGCCACCGTGTTCAAATCCTCCTTCAACCGCCCCAACCTGTATTACGAGATCCGGGACAAGGTGGAACCGGAGAAGGACATCATCCGCTTCATCCGCCAGAATCCCGGCAAGTCGGGCATCATCTACTGCCTGAGCCGGAAGAAGGTGGAGGAACTCGCGCAGCTGCTGACCATCAACGGGATCGAGGCGCTCCCCTACCACGCCGGCCTGGACGCCAGGACGCGGTCGGAGAACCAGGACAGGTTCCTGATGGAGGACGTACGGGTGATCGTCGCCACGATCGCTTTCGGCATGGGCATCGACAAGCCGGACGTGCGGTTTGTCATCCACTACGACATTCCCAAGAGCATCGAGGGGTACTACCAGGAGACCGGGCGCGCCGGACGGGACGGACAGGAAGGCCAGTGCATCACCTACTACAGCTACAAGGACATCCAGAAACTGGAGAAGTTCATGCAGGGGAAACCGGTCTCCGAGCAGGAAATCGGCAAGCAGCTGCTCGGGGAAACGGTCGCGTACGCAGAGTCCAGCCAGTGCCGCAGGAAGCTGCTGCTCAATTACTTCGGGGAAAATTATCCGCAGGAGAACTGCGGCAGCTGTGACAATTGCCTCCATCCCAAGGCCCGTTTCGACGGACGGGAGGAGATGTGCCTGGTGATCGAACTGATCGACACGCTCCGGGAACACTTCAAGCTCGAGCATCTCGCCGGCATCCTCGCCGGAGTGCCCAACGCCCTCATCAAGTCCTACCACCACGACCGGCTGGAACTGTTCGGCGCCGGCAAGGACCACGACATCCGTTTCTGGTCCGCCGTCATCCACCAGGGGCTCATCCTGCATTTCCTGGACAAGGACATCGACAATTACGGACTCATCCGCACCACGGACGAAGGCCTGGAATTCTACCTGCATCCGCACGAGCTGATGTTGGTGGAGGACCGCACCTTCACCGGCGAAGGGGATGACGAGGACGACGACCCGGCCGCCGTACGGGGCGGTGGAGGAGGTGACCAGACGCTCCTGTCCATGCTCAAGGACCTGCGCAAGGACGAAGCCCGCCGGAGGGGTATCCAGCCCTGGATCATCTTCACGGACCCGTCCCTGGAGGACATGTCCATCCTGTACCCGCTCACCCTCGGGGAACTCCGCGGCTGCCAGGGCGTGGGCGAAGGGAAGGCCCGCAAGTACGGGAAACCCTTCCTGGAACTGATCGCCCGCTATGTGGAGGAGAACGACATCCTCCGTCCGGACGATTTCGTGGTGAAGTCCGTCGCCCCCCGTTCCGGGAACAAAGTCTATATCATCCAGAGCATCGACCGCAAGATGGCCCTCGAGGACATCGCCGCCGCGAAGGGGCTGGACATGGACGACCTCCTGACGGAGATCGAGGGCATCGTCTCCACCGGCACCCGCCTGGACATCGACTACTACATCCGGGAGAAACTGGACGAAGACGTCGTGGAGGAAATCTACGACTGGTTCAAGGAAGAAGCCGTCTCCGACTCCCTCCCAGACGCCCTCGCCGCCCTCCGGGACGACTACGAAGACCAAGAAATCCGCCTCGTCCGCATCAAGTTCCTCTGCGAGGTGGCGAATTGATTCAGCCGGTCGCGAAGGGGTTGCGGGAGGCTCTTCCGGAACCGCCTGACATTCAACACAATACGAAACAAACAACCGCAGGCCTCCAGTTTTTCCGGTAGGCCTGCGGTCTGCGTTTTCCTATGTAATTGATATCTTGTCTGTTACGAAAGCGATTCCCGCAGGCCTCTCGGGGCGGGCGGTACGCGGATAGTTATACCAGCTCGTGGATCGCCAGGCCGCTGCGGAGTTTGGGCTCGAACCAGGTGGTCTTCGGGGGCATGATGTTGCCCGTGTCGGCGATATTGATGAGCTGCTGCATGGACACGGGATACAGGGCGAAGGCGACCTTCATCTCGCCGGAGTCCACGCGGCGGGCCAGTTCGCCGAGACCGCGGATGCCGCCCACGAAGTCGATGCGCTTGTCGGTACGCAGATCCTTGATTCCCAACAGCTTGTCCAGCACAAGGTTGGACAGGATGGTCACGTCCAGGACGCCGATCGGATCGTTGTCATCATAGCGGCCGGGCTTGGCGGTGAGGCTGTACCACTTGTCGCCGAGGTACATCGAGAAGTTGTGGAGGGCGGTCGGGGCGAAGGGTTTCGCCGGCCGGCCGCAGCGGGGCTTCGTGGCAACACTTACCTCGAAATCCTCTTCCAGGGCCTTCAGGAATTCTTCCGGAGTATATCCGTTCAGGTCCTTCACGACGCGGTTGTAGTCGATGATGGCGAGCTCGCTCTCCGGGAAGCATACGGCCATGAAGTAGTTGTACTCCTCGTTGCCGGTATGGTTCGGGTTCTGGGCCCGCTTCTCCGCGCCCACGCGGGCGGCCGCGGCCGTGCGGTGGTGGCCGTCGGCGACGTAGAAGGCATCGACCTGGGTAGTAAAGAGTTCCGTGATGCGGGCGATGGTGGCATCATCGTCGATCACCCAGAAGGTATGGACAAACTTGTTCTCGTCGGTGAACTTGTATTCGGGCTTGCCGGCGGCCGCTTTCGCGACGATGGCGGCGAGTTCCGCATTGTCCTTGAAGGCGAAGAAGACGGGCTCGATGTTCGCGTTCTGAATGCGGACATGGACCATGCGGTCGTCCTCCTTGTCCTTGCGGGTGAGTTCGTGCTTCTTGATGGTGCCTTCGGCATAGTCGTCGGTATGGGCGCAGAGGACGATGCCGTACTGGGTGCGCTTGCCCATGGTCTGCGCATAGACGTAGTACATGGGCTTCGGGTCCTGGACCAGCCAGCCCTTCTCGCGCCAGGCCTTGAAGTTCTCCACGGCCTTGTCGTAGGTGCGCTGCTCATGCTCGCCGGCGATGGGGGCAAAGTCGATTTCAGGCTTGGTGATATGCAGGAGGGATTTCTCACCGGCCATGGCGAGGGCCTCTTCGGAATTCAGGACGTCATACGGTGGGGCGGCCACTTCGGTGACCAGGTTTTTCGGCGGACGGATGGCCGCAAAGGGTTTTACTCGTACCATGAGGTTTCAGTTATGTGGTTTATTGTTTCCAAAGATAGCCATTTTTCCGGGATTTTCAGATTCTGACCGTAAAATTCCGGGGCTCGGTCAGCCTTCAGGCACGCTGGGAGGCCGATTCCGGACTTTATCCGTACCCGCTTTTGCTTAGACGGATGGCCTTCCGTAACTTGCAGGCGTCTAAAACAGTGTCGAGTATGAGAACATTTTTCCTTTCGCCCGAACAGTACGGGCAGATGAAGCAGCGGTACGGCCGCTTCAACGAACCCTGGTCCGCAGACGAAGTGGCCGAACTCCGGCAGATGGCGGCGGACGGCCTCCCGCGCAGCGAAATGGCCGCCCAACTGGGCAGGTCCCCGAACGCCGTCCGGATGAAACTGCAGGCACTGGGCCTGTATGTCCCCAAACCTTCCGCCCGCCCCTGGACGGAAGAAGATGAAAAGACGCTTCTCGCCAGGTACCGCGCCGGCGCTTCCTTCGCCGAGTTGGCCGGCTTCTTCGGCCGCTCCGAGCGTGCGATCATCACGCGTCTCGTCCTTCTCCGCGCAGGGCTGGAGTCCGGGACGAGTGCGGGCGGAGGGTCCGTCGCTCCGGAGCGTGAAGATCCGGACAACGGTCTGCCCTTCTGAGTCCGTTTTGCGAGGCCTGCGGGAGAAGAATCCATTAGTTCCAGGGCAGCATCCCGCCAGCCCGGAACATTATTTGTTCACCTGGAACTTCGTGCAGCCGGTGGCGAAGAAGTCAACGATCTGGCGGGCGGCGGCAAGGCCGGCGTTGATGTTGGCCTCGGCGGTCTGGGCACCCATCTTCTTGGGGGTCGCGAAGACGCGGTAGCCGAAGTTCTTCGTGAGCTTGTCGTAGTTGTCCGGCATGACGTCGGTGACGTACTTCAGGTCCGGGCGCTCCTCCAGGGCCTTCAGGAGGCCGTCCTCGTCGATGACTTCCTTGCGGGCGGTGTTCACGAGCGTGGCACCCTTGGGCATCTTCATGATGAGGTCATAGCCGATGGAGCGGATCGTGGCGGGAAGGGCCGGGATGTGGATGGACAGGTAGTCGGAGTTCGCGTACAGCTCCTCCACGGAGTGGACGGGCTCGGCGCCGCCGGCGATAATCTGCTCGTCCGAGAGGAACGGATCCAGGGCGTGGATGCTCATGCCGAGGGCCTTGGCCTTCTGGCCCACCAGCCGGCCCACGTTGCCGTAGGCCTGGACGCCCAGGCGCTTGCCCTGCAGCTCGCTGCCGGTCGCCGGGGTGAAGTGCGTGCGCGCCATGAAGATCATCATGCCGAGCGCCAGTTCGGCGACGGCGTTGGAGTTCTGCCCCGGGGTGTTCATCACCACGACGCCAAGCTCCGTGGCCGCGGCGAGATCGACATTGTCGTATCCCGCGCCGGCCCGGACGACGATCTTGAGCTTCGGGGCGGCGGCGATGACTTCGGCCGTCACCTTGTCGGAACGGATGATCATGGCCTCCGCGTCGGCCACGGCCGCGACGAGGTCCTTCTGCTCCTCGTATTTCTCGAGTTTCACGACCTCATGGCCGGCCTCGGTGAGGATATTCACGATCCCCTCCACCGCCTTGGCGGCGAAAGGCTTCTGGGTAGCTAACAAGACTTTCATTTCTTCAGGGATTCAAATTCTTTCATGCAATCGACCAGGGCCTGGACATCCTCGACGGTGCAGGCGTTGTAGAGGGAGGCGCGGAAGCCGCCGACGGAACGGTGGCCCTTGATGCCGATCATGCCGCGCTCCTTGGCAAAGGCCATGAACTCGTCCTGGAGGGCTTCGTAGCCGGGGGCCATGACGAAGCAGACATTCATCAGGGAACGGTCCTCCCTGGCGGCGGTCCCCACGAAGAGCGGATTGCGGTCGATCTCGTCATAGAGGAGCTGCGCCTTCTTTTTGTTGATTTCATGGATGGCCTCGACGCCGCCGATGCCCTTGAGCCACTTGAGGGTTTCGTACATCACGTAGATGGAGAACACGGGCGGGGTGTTGAACATCGAGAGCTTGTCGATGTGGGTGCGGTAGTCGAGCATCGTGGGGATGTAGCGGCTCACGCGGCCCAGGGAGTCCTTCCGGATGATGGCGAAGATGACGCCGGCCGGGCCCACGTTCTTCTGCGCACCGCCGTAGATGAGGTCGTACTTGGAGACGTCCACGGGACGGGACATGATGTCGGAGGACATGTCGGCAATCAGCGGGCACGGGCAGTCGATGTCCTCGTGGATCTCGGTGCCGTAGATGGTGTTGTTCGTGGTAATATGCAGATAGTCAAGTTCTGCAGGAATCTCGAACCCCTTCGGGATATAGGTGTAGTTCTTGTCCTTGGAGCAGGCGATGGCATAGGCGTCGCCGATGCCCTGCGCCTCCTTCAGGGCCTTGTGGGCCCAGACGCCCGTGTCCAGATAGGCGGCTTTCTTCTCCAGGTAGTTCATCGCCACATAGAGGAACTGCAGGGAGGCGCCGCCGCCCAGGAAGACGACCTCGTGGGTGTCGGGGATATGGAGAAGCTCTTTCCACAGAGCGCGGGTCCCGTCCATCACGGCATCCCATTCCTTGGTACGGTGGGAAATGGAAAGGACGGAAACACCGGTGCCGCTGAAATCCTTCAGCGCCTCGATGGCATTGTCAATGGCGACCTGCGGCAGGAGGCAGGGGCCGGCATTGAAGACATGGACTTTTTTCATGATTTCAAAGTGTTATCAATTTCGTTCCGAAAGATAATGATTTATTATTGTTTTTCCTAAATTTCTTCCAAAACAGCAATTCCGGAGAGCCGGCTGCGGAAATCCTCCTCCAGGGCAAGCCGCACCCGCACCTCCAGCGAACACTGCAGGCCGAAATCCTGGCCCGCGGGGCTGAGGCCCAGGTCCTTGAGGACCTTCATCACCCCGTTCATCGACAGGTAGTCGAAGGTGAGGCGGAACCGCTTCCCGGCCACCTTCTCCACGATTTCCGCCCGGCCCAGCGCATCGGCCGTGGAGGTCCTGTAGGCCCGGATGAGGCCCGGAATCCCCAGCTTGATGCCGCCGAAATACCGGACGACGACCACGAGGACGTCGCTCAGGCCCATGGAGTCGATCTGCCCGAGGATCGGACGCCCGGCCGACCCGGAGGGTTCGCCGTCGTCATTGGCCCGGAAACGGTCTCCCCGGTACCCCAGCCGGTAGGCATAGCAGTGGTGGCGGGCGTCGTGGTATTCTTTCCGGAGGGAAGCGACGATCTCCCGGACCTGGTCTTCCGTCTCCACGGGAAATGCAAGCGCGATGAACCGGGAACCGTTGTCCTTGAACAGTCCCTCGCTCCGGGCTGCGATGCTCCGGTATGCGTCGAAGTATTCCACTTCCACGAAAGTAGCGTTTTTTACGATATTTTGCAATCCGGTCCGAAAAAATGTTGTATCTTTGAATTACAAAAACAGACACTTGAAAAAACTATGGTTTTCCAGATCAGAGTGACCCTCACCGGCATCAAAGGCTTCTTCCGCGTGTACCATGTGAACGGGGCCACCACCTTATATACCCTCCACAAGCAGATGCGCTCGGACATGGAGTTCCCGCAGGACCAGCTCATCATGTTCAAGGCCCTGGACCCCCTGGGCGAAGTCGTGGGGCGCTATGGCCTGTTCGACCTGGGCTGTGGCACCGTGGACCAGATCTCCCTGGAGAAAGCCGTCAAGGCCGGAGCGACCGATTTCGTGTATTTCTACGACGTCACGAACCGAAAGAGCGTGAACATCACCGTGGAAGGTGAAGTCGAGGGTTCCGCCGTCTCGCCCGATTATCCGGTCATCGCCGCCTCCAAGGGCCCGAACCCCATCGAATTCGAGAATGGCTATGTCGCCTATGAAGACCTGCCGGACGAGATGCGGCACCTGCCGGGCGAGAAGTCCAAGGACGGACTGGACCTCGACGACGAGGACTTCGACGATGAAGACGAGGAGGATGATGAGGAGGATGATGACGATGAAGAAGGCAAGGAGATCTACGACGAAAACGAGTAGCGGATGGCAAGGCGGCTCCTTCTGATCCTCGGACCGACCGCCGTCGGAAAGACTTCCTACAGCATCCGGAAAGCTCTGGAACTCGGAAGTCCGGTCATCTCCTGCGATTCCCGGCAGCTGTACAGGGAAATGCGCATCGGCACGGCCGTTCCCACCCCGGAAGAACTCGCGGCGGTGCCGCACTATTTCATCCAGACCATCCCCGTCACCCGGAACTATACCGCGGGGATGTACGAGGCCGACGCCCTGGCGCTCATCGACCGCCTGTTTGCGGAAGGGCATGAGACGCTGGTCGTCACGGGTGGTTCCATGATGTACATCGACGCCCTCTGCTACGGCCTGGACGACTTCCCGGAAGTGCCCATGATGCTGCGCGAGCACCTGATGGAATGTCTCCGCGACGAAGGCGTGGAGGTGTTGACGGAACAGCTCCGGGAACTGGATCCCGCCACCTGCGAAGAGATCGACCTCTCCAACGGACAGCGCGTCATCCGCGCCCTGGAAGTGTGCCTGTACACCGGAAAGCCCTTTTCCTCCTTCAAGACGCGCTCGGCCAAGGACCGGGATTTCGAAATCGAGAAAATCGGCCTCCAGCGGCCCCGGGAGGAGCTTTACGCACGCATCAACGCACGGGTGGAGCAAATGATGGACGAGGGATTGGAAGAAGAGGCCCGGAGCCTTCTCCCCTACCGCAACCTCCCGGCCCTGCAGACGGTCGGCTACCGGGAGATGTTCGAATACTTTGACGGCAGGCACGACCTCGAAACCACCGTCCGCCTCATCCAGCGCAATACCCGCCACTACGCCAAGCGCCAGCTCACCTGGTGGCGCCGCGACCCGTCGATCCGGTGGATTGACGCAGAATAACCAGACAAACCGCTTGAATACCCTATGAAGACCATCATGCTCGTTTTCGGAACCCGCCCCGAGGCCATCAAGATGTGCCCCCTGGTGAAGGAGTTCCAGAAATATCCGGAAGATTTCAGGACCGTCGTCTGCGTGACCGGCCAGCACCGCGAGATGCTGGACCAGGTGCTCACCATCTTCGACGTCAGGCCGGACTACGACCTCAACATCATGAAACAGGGTCAGGACCTGTACGATGTGACCGCCCGCGTTCTCACCGGCATGCGTGACGTGTTCCGGGAGTGCAGGCCCGACGTGGTCCTTGTCCACGGGGACACCACCACCAGCACCGCCGCCGCGCTGGCAGCCTTCTACCAGCAGATTCCGGTCGGCCACGTCGAGGCGGGGCTGAGGACCCGCAACATCTACAGCCCCTGGCCGGAGGAAATGAACCGCCAGGTCACCGGACGGATCGCCACCTACGACTTCGCCCCCACCCCGCTCAGCGAGCGCAACCTGCAGGAAGAGAAAGTCCATGGACAAATCTTCGTCACCGGCAACACCGTCATCGACGCCCTGCATATGGTCGTGGACAAGCTCAAGGGCGACAAAGCCCTGGCCGACAGGCAGAAAGACGTGCTGAAAAGCGCCGGGTACGACATTTCCCGCCTGGATGGAGGGCGCAAGCTCGTCCTCATCACGGGCCACCGCCGCGAGAATTTCGGCGACGGATTCATTTCGATGGTGACGGCGATGAAAGACCTCAGCGAGAAGTACCCCGGCGTGGATTTCGTGTACCCCATGCACCTCAACCCCAACGTGCGCAAGCCCATTCACGAGGTGTTCGGCGAAGACCTGACCGGATACGGGAATTTCTTCTTCATCGAACCGCTTCAGTACCTGGAGTTTGTCTATCTGATGGAGAAGAGCACGGTGGTCCTGACCGACAGCGGCGGGATCCAGGAGGAGGCCCCCGGACTGGGCAAGCCCGTGCTGGTGATGCGCGACACGACCGAACGGCCCGAAGCGCTGAAAAGCGGCACGGTGCACCTGGTGGGGACCGACCATGACCTGATTGTCCGCGAAGTCAGCACGCTGCTTGACGACGCGGAGGCTTATGAGCGCATGAGCAAGGCCGTGAACCCGTACGGCGACGGGAAAGCCTGCGACCGCATCGTGCGGGCGCTCAAGGGAGAAGAAGTTGAACGATATGAAGTAAGATAGCATGAAGAAAGCACTCATCACCGGCATCACCGGCCAGGACGGTTCCTTCCTCGCGGAGTTCCTGATCGAAAAGGGCTATGAGGTCCATGGCATCCTGCGCCGCAGCTCCTCATTCAACACCGGCCGCATCGAGCACCTGTACCTGGACGAATGGGTCCGGGACATGAAGAAAAAACGCCTCGTGAACCTGCACTGGGGCGACATGACGGACTCCTCCAGCCTTATCCGGATCATCTCCGAAGTCCGTCCGGACGAAATCTACAACCTCGCGGCCCAGAGCCATGTGAAGGTGTCCTTCGACGTCCCGGAGTTCACGGCCGATGTCGATGCGCTCGGCACGCTCCGTCTCCTGGAGGCCGTCCGGATCGTGGGCCTCAGCGGCACCTGCCGGATCTACCAGGCATCGACCTCGGAACTCTTCGGCCTCGTGCAGGAAGTTCCGCAGAAGGAGACGACGCCCTTCTACCCGCGCTCGCCCTACGGCGTGGCGAAGCTCTACGGATTCTGGATCATGAAGAACTACCGCGAGAGCTACGGGATGTACTGCTGCAACGGCATCCTGTTCAACCATGAATCCGAGCGGCGCGGCGAGACGTTCGTCACCCGGAAAATCACCCTCGCCGCGGCGCGCATCGCCCAGGGCTTCCAGGACAAGCTGTACCTCGGAAACCTCGACTCGCTCCGCGACTGGGGCTATGCCCGGGACTATGTGGAGTGCATGTGGCTCATGCTCCAGCAGGACAAGCCGGACGACTACGTCATCGCCACCGGCGAATACCACACCGTCCGGGAGTTCTGCACGCTTGCCTTCCGGGAAGTGGGAATCGACCTCCGCTGGGAAGGCAGCGGGGTCAATGAGAAGGGGATCGACCAGGAAACCGGCCGCATCCTGGTGGAAGTGGACCCGAAATACTTCCGGCCTGCCGAGGTGGACCAGCTTCTGGGTGACCCCTCCAAGGCGCGTACGGTCCTGGGCTGGAATCCCCGGAAGACGTCGTTCACGGAACTGGTGAAGATCATGGTGGAGCATGATATGAAGAAGGTGAAGAAACTGTATCTGCGGTCCCAGATAGAAGACTAGATTCCTTCGCTGCGTTTGGAATGACCATGGAAAAGAATGCTAAAATCTACGTGGCCGGCCACCGGGGAATGGTGGGATCGGCCATCGTCCGGGAGCTCAAGCGCCAGGGCTACGACAACCTGGTGCTGCGGACGCACCGGGAGCTGGACCTGACCCGCCAGGCCGATGTCGAAGCGTTTTTCGAGGCCGAAAAGCCGGAATACGTGTTCCTCGCGGCTGCAAAGGTAGGCGGGATCGTGGCCAACCAGAGCGCCCTGGCGGACTTCATGTACGAGAACATGATCCTGGAAATGAACGTCATCCATGCGGCCTGGAAAAACGGCTGCCGGAAACTGGAGTTCCTGGGGTCCTCGTGCATCTACCCGCGCCTGGCCCCGCAGCCAATGAAGGAGAGCTGTCTGCTCACCGGCGAACTGGAAAAGACCAACGAGGCCTACGCCCTGGCCAAGATCTCCGGGCTCAAGTATTGCGAGTTCCTGAACAGGCAGTACGGGACCGACTACATCTCCGTGATGCCCACGAACCTCTACGGGCCCAATGACAACTACCATCCGGAGCACAGCCACGTCCTTCCGGCCCTCATCCGCCGCTTCCATGAAGCGAAAGTCTCCGGGGCCGGTACCGTCACCTGCTGGGGCGACGGCAGCCCCCTCCGAGAGTTCCTCTATGTCGATGACCTCGCGAACCTGTGCGTTTTCCTGATGAACAACTACTCGGGCGATGAAACCGTCAACGCCGGAACCGGTAAGGAATTGACCATCAAGGCACTGACGGAGCTTGTCGCGAAAGTCGTGGGCTATACCGGACGGATTGAATGGGACACCACCCGGCCCAACGGGACGCCCCGGAAACTGCTGGACGTGTCCAAGGCGACCGCCCTCGGATGGACCTACAGGACGGAACTGGAGGACGGCATCGCCCTCGCGTATGCGGATTTTTTGAATAACCCGGTACGGGCGGAGAGATAGATTCTTTCGCTTCGCTCAGAATGACAGGTGAAGTTCAGATTGACAGATGAATAAGAAAGTTTTCGTTTCCGGATGTTATGACCTGCTGCACAGCGGGCACGTGGAGTTTTTCCGCCAGGCGGCGCAGTACGGCGACCTGTATGTGGGGATCGGCTCCGATGCCACGATCCTGGACTACAAGCACCACAAGACGGTGTACAGCGAGCAGGAGCGGCTGTTCATGGTCAAGAGCATCCGGTATGTGAAGGATGCCTACATTAATGCCGGGCACGGCATCATGGACTTTGTCCCCACCATCGACATCGTGAAGCCCGACATCCTGGTGGTCAATGAGGATGGCGGGAACGACGAGAAGAGACGTTTCTGCGAAGAGCGTGGCATCGAGTACGTGGTACTCCGGCGGGACCCGCACGAGGGCCTCGACGCCCGTTCCAGCACCTCCCTCAAGAAGACCGAAAGCCAGATTCCCACGCGGCTGGACCTCGCCGGCACCTGGATCGACCAGCCGTACGTGAGCGAGCACGCGCCGGGATGGGCCATCACCATCTCCCTGGAACCCACCTTCGAGATCCGCGACCGGTGCGGCCTCTCCACGTCCACCCGGAACATGATCCGGAAGATCTGGCCCTACCAGCTTCCGAACATGGATCCCGAGATGCTGGCGAAGCTGGTATTCTGCTTCGAGAATGATCCGGAGCGCACGGACGGGATCATCTCCGGCGCGCAGGATGCGATCGGCATCTGCGTTCCCGGCCTTTGCCGCCACTGGTACAACGGCCGTTTCTGGCCGGAAAAGATCGAGACCTGTCAGGACGAGGCCATCCTGTCGTGGCTGGAAAAACACCTGTGCCTGATTCCCATGTTCCCGCGCCGGCCGGGCTGCTCCGTCCTGGAAGGAAAGGATATCACCCCGGTCAAAGTACGTGCGCTTGCCAACGCGGCCGAGGCATGCTGGAAGGCAATCATGGAACGGGACTTACAAGGATTAGCCAAGGCCTACCGCGCCTCCTTCGAGGCCCAGGTCGCCCTGTTCCCCGCCATGATCCAGCCGGGCGTGCAGGAGTACATCGACAAGTATTCCGCCGCACCCGATGTCCTGGCCTGGAAGATGCCGGGAGCCGGAGGCGGCGGATATCTGGCGCTGGTCTGCTCGGGAGAATTCCCGGAAGGGGCCATCCCGGTCACGATCCGTCGTCCCGGGATGTAAGCCCTACTTCGTCAGAATGTAGATCGCGAAAGTCAACGGTTCCACGGTAGCGGAAAGGGTCTTACCTTCGCCGGTGAAGGCAGCCTTGACCGGGGTGATGAGGTCGGGAACGTCCAGGGTGTTGTCCTGGTACAGGAGGTCGGAGTGGAACTTGACGCACCCGACGGCCTTCACGGTTTCCTTCTTCTTGAGGCCGTTGAAGGCGAATTCCACGTCCTGCGGCTTGTCGGACGTATTGATCACTTTCACATAGACCTTGTCACCGTCCTTGACGGCGCTGGCGAAGAGGCCGTCCTGGCCGGGAGCGCCGGTCACATTGACACCGTTCATCTTGAGGGTCAGCGCGTTCTGGCCCTTGTATTCGCTGTACAGGTGCTGGACGTGCCAGCTGGCGGTACGCATGGAACGGAGGTTGTCGTACCAGATGAGGTCCGGACGCCACTGCCAGCCCTCGACATGGGCGAAGAGCGGGGCGTAGGTGGCCATGTGCACGATGTCGGCGTTGCGCTCAATGGTGGTCATGAAGGCCGCTTCGAGGAGGGAGGCGTTGAAATGGTTGTACTTACGGCCGGCGCCATGGCAGGCGTACTCGCCGGCGAAGACCTTGGGGCCCTTGCGGTCGTAGTTGTCGTAGCGGGCGCCCTGGGCAAGGAACCACTTCTCAGGACGGTAGAAATGCTCGTCCACGAGGTCGGCGCCCAGGCGCTTCATCTCGGGCCACAGGTAGTCGAACTGGTCTCCCTCGGAGTTCGGACCGCTGGTTCCCACGATCTTGATGTCCGGATAGGCGGCGCGGATGGCCTTCACGAAAGGCTCCAGGTGCTCGGGATAGATGGCGTCCCACTGCTCGTTGCCGATGCCGATGAACTTGAGGTTGAAGGGAGCCGGATGGCCCATGTCGGCGCGGACCTTTCCCCAGGTGGAGGTGACGGGACCGTTGGCGAATTCGATGAGGTCCAGGGCATCCTGGATGAATGGCTGCAGTTCGTCCACCGGGCAATGCGCGGCGGGATCGTCATTCTGGAACTGGCAGGCAAGGCCGCAGCTCAGGATCGGAAGCGGCTCGGAACCAATCTCTTCGGAAAGCTGGAAGAACTCGAAGAAGCCCAGGCCGTAGCTCTGGAAGTAGTCCGGGAAGAAGCGGTGCGGGAAGGTGTATTCCCAGCGGTTCTCGTTGATCGGCCGGTTCTCCACCGGGCCGACGGTGTTCTTCCAGTTGTAGCGGGTCGCGAGGTCCGCGCCTTCCACGATGCAGCCGCCGGGGAAGCGGAAGACGCCGGGCTTGAGGTCCGCGAGGGCCTGTGCCAGATCCTTGCGCATACCGTTGCGGTGGCCCATCCAGGTATCGGTCGGGAACAGGGAAACGTGCTCGAGGTCGGTTGTCGCCCGGTCACCGGTGAGGAAGATCCGCAGGACCGACTTCGCCAGGGTGGTGTCCGGGGTAAGGATCACCTCATACTGCTTCCACTCCTTACCGGAAATGGTGAGCGGGGCCTGGCAGACGAACTGGTCCTCGCCCATGGAGGCGGTGTTCACCAGCTCGATGCGGAGCTCGGAGGAGCCGCCTTCGGGCACGCGGGCCCACACGGTGAAGCGGTAGGTCTCCCCGCCTTTCACGCCGATGCCGAAGAAACCTTCGTTGTCCAGGCCGGTCCACTTGTGCGGATGGCCGGGATCATACAGGCGGACATAATGCGGGCAGCGGTCGAAAGGACCGTCTTCCTTCACTTCCACCTTCCCGAAGGCTTTCCAGCCCTGGAGGGGGTCCTGCGGGAATTCGAAGGAACGGTTCTTCACGAGCTCGGCGTACAGGCCACCGTCGGCCGCGAAGTTGATATCCTCGAAGAAAATGCCGTACATCGTAGGCTGGATGGGTGCGCCGACCTTCTTGAGGTCGATGTCCATGCGGTGGGTCTGCGCCAGGGCCGCCGCTCCGACAAGGAGGGCCGCCGCCGTAAGAAGGGCTTTATTCCGGGTCATAGATGCGGTTGTAATTAGCTTTAGATTTTCAAATGTACGCAAAAATACGTAAGTTTGGAAAATGTTAGGTGGACAAATGAACTTTGGAGGTGTAAAATTCTCCCTCAGGCTGGCCGCGGTCCTGTGCGGCCTGGCCCTCTCCTTATCCGCCCGCGGGCAGGATTCTTTTACCGACCGGAGCCTCACCACGGTCCTGTCCATGGAGGAAGGACTCCCCTGCAACTACATCGACGACCTGTGCCGGGACAGCGCCGGCTTCCTGTGGATCGCCACCTCGGGCGGCGGGCTGTGCCGATACGACGGATACCAGTTCCTGACCTTCAGTTCCACCTCCCCCTTGCCGCTGAAGAGCAATTTCGTCCGCAACGTCTGCGAAGACCGTTTCCACCGGCTTTGGATCGGCTCGGAAGGCGGGCTGGACCTGCTGGACCTCAGGACCCTGGAACTGCTGCCGCTGCCCCACCCCGACCTGGAAGAGGACGGCGGGAAACTATGCTCCTATCTGACGGCCGATGCCGCCGGGCGCATCTGGTACAAGACCGGAAAAACCCTGCACCGGATCGACTTCGACGCAGAAGGGAAAGTGACGGAGGTCCTTACCTACAGCCACGACGGACTCTCCCCGGTCAATCTCGTCTTCCAGGACGTGGACGGGGACGGAACGGTCTGGGCGGGGCTGCAGGGGCGCCTGTACCGGATCCGGGAAACCCGTCCGGGCGTCCTGGATGCGGATGAACCCGTACCGGGTTTCCGATACGGCGAACGCACCTACCTGTCCGACTTCCTGCCCGCCGGCCAGGAGCTGTGGATTTCCACGGAGGACGGCCTCTATTTCCTGAACCGGCCCACGGGGCAGTGGAAACACTATACCTATTCAGCCGCCAACCCGCATTCCCTGACCCAGAATTTCGTCACCAGCCTGGCCCGGACTCCGGCGGGGCAGCTGATTGCGACCACCCTGCACGGCTACAACCTGTACAACCCCGTCACGGACGGTTTCGAACGCGTGGGCGGGGAGGTCATCAACTGCGTCCGCGTTTTCGGGGCGGACGTGCTGCTGGGGACCGAGACGGGCGGCCTGCAGGTCCTCTCGCCCAAGCAGCTTTCCGTCACGAATCTCTCCCACGACACCAAGAACCCGCAATCCCTTTCGCCCGGTGCCGTCAATGCGGTCCTGGAAGACCGGGAAGGACGCCTGTGGGCCGGTACCGTGGAAGGCGGCCTGAACATCCGGGAGCCCGGGAGCCGGGACTTCCGGCATCTCACCCACGAGCGGGGCGGGCTGTGCCACAACAGCGTCAGCGCCCTCTGCGAACTGCCCGGGGACCGGATGGCGGTGGGCACCTGGGGAGGCGGCATCGACATGGTCTCCCGCAAGAGCCCCTATCCGGTCCTGAAGCACCTGCAGGCGGGGAATCCCCGGCTGGACTATATCGGATCGCTGGATTACGACGGGAGAAACGGCCTTCTCTGGGTCGGGACCAACCTGGGCGTGTACTGCTATGACCCTGAAAAGGATAGATGGTCATCCGCGCTGAAGGAGCAGGCCAGCGGTTGCATCGGCTCCTGCCTGGACAGCCGCGGAAACCTGTGGATCGGATGCCGGGAAGGGCTCTATGTCTTTGACCTTCAGCCCGATTCCCGGAAAGCGGACGGGACTTTCCCCTTCCGGCACTATCCTTACCGGCTGGACGCCGCGGAATCCGGCGTCCGGGAAATGATCTGCTTCGTCATCGAGGCCGCGGACGGGGCCGTCTGGCTCGGAAGCAACGGCGGCGGCGTGTACAAGGCCGTCCGAGAGGAGGACGGATCCTACGCTTTCCAGGCCTATACGAACCGCCAGGGCCTTTCCAACGACCGCGTACGGGGTCTGGCGGAAGATGCGGAGGGCAGCATCTGGATCAGTACCGAGCACGGACTGAACCGGTTGGACCCTTCCACCGGCATGATTTCCGCCTACTACCGGGAAGACGGCCTGGCCAGTGCCCGGTTCCACTGGAACAATGCCTGCGCCGGTGCGGACGGGATGCTCTACTTCGGCCAGGCGGAAGGGCTTTCCGTCGTGGACCCCGGCAAAACGGGCAGCGACACCTCCGAAAGCCCGTTCCGGTTCACCCGGATCAGTGTGGACGACCGGGATTACCGGGACCCTTTCCTGCAGGAAGTGAGGCTCCATGAACGGAACCGGTCCATTGACTTTGAATTCGCCCATCTGGCGGCCGCCGGCTCCCGCCCGGCCTTCGAATACCGGATGGAAGGATTCGACACCGGCTGGAAAACACTGCCCCAAGGCCGTCACGAGGCAACCTATTCCTCCCTGCCTCACGGGAAGTACCGGTTCGTGGTGCGTACGCAGCAACCGGCCGGCGAACCCTCCGAGGTCCTTTCCCTGGCCGTGAAGGTCGCTCCCTATTATTATAAGACCTGGTGGTTCCTCCTGCTTTGCGTGGGACTGGCGATTCTCACCGTCTATCTGGTTTCCACCTGGCGTACCCGTGCGCTCGTACGCCGGCAGGAACTGCTCCAGCGGACCGTGGAAGAACGGACCCGGGAAATCTCGCAGCAGAAAAAGCTCGTGGAAGCGAAGGCGGAGGAGCTCAGGCAGCAGAACGAAGTCCTGGTCCGCCAGAACGAGGAACTGGCCGGACACCGGCTCCTCGCCGCCCAGGAGCCCCAGGAGGATCCCTTCGCCACGAAGGTGATCGGAACGCTCCGTTCCCTGTACAAGAATCCGGATCTGGACGTCACGGCCTTCTGCGCCGCCATGGGCATGAGCAAGACGCTCCTCAATAAACGCATCCAGGAAACCTTCGGCCAGCCCATCGCCCAGTTCATCCGGACCTACCGACTGTCGGTCGCCCGGGAGATGCTCATGAACAACCGGGGCAGCAAGCTCATGAACATTTCCGAGATCGCCTACGAGGTCGGATTCAACGACCCCAAGTATTTCAGCCGCTGTTTTACGAAAGAATTCGGCGTCTCCCCCAGTTCCTTCCCCGAATAGGCGTGGTCAAAAATCCACCTTTTATGGCAAATCGTACACCCCGCGCGTACGATTTGTCCGTATTTTTGCGGCCGAACACTGCATAAAAGCACCGAAAAAAATATTTTTCAACCAATAACCAACTAAACCATCAAGCATGAAAACCCGAAAATTGATGCTGGGCGCCCTCTGCGTCGCTTTCATGTGGGTTCTTTCCGGCTGTACGGGCCTGGAGCCCTACGCCATCGACGCTCCGGACGACCTGGCCGAGAAGATCGCCGCCTACAAGGCGGAAAAGGAGGCCCAGAACGTCGTCCCCGACGATGCCGTGCCGATTGAGATCTCCCCCGCCGTCGTCGGCCAGACGGACAACAACTCCGCCTGGTGGACCGACTTCAGCCAGTACTTCACCATCCCGGTGGCGAAGAAACTCGTTCTCAAGTTCAAGAACAATTCCCTCGGGGAAGCCAACTACCAGAACTGGGTCCTGGGCGTGACGAACGCGAAAGAGCGCGGCGCCGACGGCTACTCCGAGTATTTCGTCCTCCGCTCCGACATGTGGAAATGGGGCAGCGGCGACAACGGTTCCAACACCGGCGTTTCCCTGGACATGGAAGGCGTCGCCCCCGACGGTGACGCCTGGTGGGAGAACTTCCGCGCCAAGATGAACGGCGCCGAGGTGGAGATGACCGTGGACCACGCCAGCGAGGGTACCGCCTACGTCAAGGCGGTCGCCACCGCGACGGACGGCACCGTGATCACCGAGACCTACAGCCAGCCGGTCTCCTTCGTGGACGACATCAACGCCTTCCTGGTAGCCGACCACGCCCACTTCGTGCTCGAGAGCGCCTTCCTCGCCACTTCGGACTACCCGATCATCCCGGACTCCGACCCGGACTACCTCGTCATCACAGAGTCTCCCAAGGCCGTGAACTATAGCGAGAACCCGGAGGAAATCGACTGGTGGGGCAATTCCGTCGTGACCGTCGTATTCAAGGACGAATCCTCGATGACGGTGGACAAGGAAGCCGTGAGCATCTCCGAACCGGATCTCAGCACGCCCGGCAACAAGACGGTGGTCGTGACCTACAGCCGCTCCAAGAAGGGCGTCCTCACCGAGGCCGCCGCCGGCTTCTACAACTTCGAGCTGGTAGCCGACCTGGAGAGCCTGACCATCACGCAGGAGCCTTCGCACAATACGTATTATTTCTACGACAACACCGGCCTGGACTTCCGTCCGTACGGCATCCAGCTGCAGGCGACCTATCAGGGCGGCACCACCGTGGACCTCACCCTGGACGACGTCACCGTCTCCCCGATCGCCCTCGTGGAGGGTGAGCAGGATGTGACCTTCACCTACAAGCCCGGCTCCAAGCCAGTCACCGCCACCACCCGCATCAACCTCGTCAAGGGCGGTCTCGCCCTGGGCGTGCCGGAACTGAACTCCGCCTGGTGGACCTACTTCGCGCCCGACCGGAAGGTCCCGCAGGGCGAAAGCGTTTCCTTCGAGATGGATGTCTATTCCGTCGCGGCCTCCAACTGGCAGGCGCCCGTCGCCATCCTCCGCAAGGGCGACCTTGCCCTCGGCGGCGCAGGCGAATATGCCGTGGTCCGTATCGACAACTACGGCTGGGGCTCCAGCTTCGTCAATGCCGACGACAACAAGGAAAGCGACTGGAACTGGGATCTCTTCCTCCCGATGCTCACAAACGCCCACGTCACCATTACGGCCACCAACAACGGCGACAACGCCGTCATCCGCTACGATGTCCTCTGGGCCAACGGCGAGGAGCACTACCAGCTGTACAAGAACATCGCCATCAACGATCCGGACGACGTGTATCTCTCCTTCACCGTGGACAACTGCTACGCGGTCCTCGTGCCCGGCGACTATTCCGTTCCGGAGCCCGATCCGCAGGATCCCACCAAGATCGTGAGCATCTCCGCCGGCGCCACGGCCAAGGTCGTGGGCGGGACGAAGGCCGTCACCCTCTCCCCCGAGAACGTCGTGGTGAAGGCCACCCGCGCCAATGGCGAGGAAATCACCCTTCCGGGCGGCTATACCGTCAGCTTCACGGGCGACAAGGTGGTCTATGACGCCACCCCCGGCACTTATGCCGACGCCTTCACGGTGACCTACACCCCGGCCGGCGGCGAGCCGCTGACCGCCAAAGGCGCCCTCACCATCGCCGCGAGCGACCAGGCGAAGCAGGCCGCCCGCGTAGGCGCCGACGACTTCAGCAACGCCTGGTGGAGCACCTTCTCCAAGGACTGGACCGTCGCCGCCGGTGAAAGCCTGAGCGTTGGCATGGAGGTCCATTCGCTCGCGGAGCTGAACCACCAGGGTCCCTGCACTATCGTCCGCAAGGCCGACGGAACCGAGTACGGCGTCGTCCGCATGGACCATTTCGGCTGGCTCTACGCGACCAACACCAACGAGGGTCTCGCCGAACTGGGCTGGAACCTCGCCAGCAACTGGACCTGGGAAGGCTTCGCCGCCAACATCGAAGGCTCCCACGTCACCGTGACCGTCGCCAACAGCGGCAACGGCAAGGCCTCCGTCCGCTACTACGTGGTCTATGCCAACGGCGAAACCCACTTCCAGTACTATGACAACATCACGGTGGACAGCGCCGACATGCAGTTCGCCTTCGTCACCGAAGCTTCCTACCTTGATTTCGACTGATAACCGCCACGCGATATGAAAAACCTGTTTAATACGATATTCCTTTGCGCCCTCCTGGCCCTCGCGCCGGCCGCTTTCAGCGGCAGGGACGGCGGCTATGCGGCCTTCGCGCAGAACAACGTGACCGTCACGGGCACCGTCGTGGACGAGCTCGGCGAACCCCTCCTCGGGACCGGCATCGTGGTGAAGGACACCACGACCGGCACCACGGCCGACCTGGACGGCAACTTCACCCTCACGGTGCCGGAAGGCTCCGTCCTCCAGTTCATCTCCGTGGGATTCCAGACGGTGGAAATCACCGTGGGCCCGAACGGCAACCTCGGGACCATCACGATGAAGACCGAGACCACGCTCCTCGACCAGGTGGTCGTCGTGGGTTACGGCTCCCAGAAGAAGGTGGACCTGACCGGTTCCGTCGCCATCGTCGATGCCGACGAGATGAAGAAGGTCTCCCACTCCAACATCTCCTCCATGCTCGAGGGTAAGGTCGCCGGTGTCCAGATCACCTCCGACGGCCAGCCGGGCGCCGACCCGGCCGTCCGCATCCGCGGTATCGGCTCCTTCGGCGACACCAGCCCGCTGTACGTGATCGACGGCGTGCCGATGGGTACGACCATCCGCGACTTCTCCCCGAACGACATCGAGACCATCCAGGTCCTCAAGGACGCCTCCGCGGCCGCCATCTACGGTTCCCGCGCGGCGAACGGCGTCGTGATCATCACCACCAAGAACGGCAAGAAGAACCAGCCCATCCGCGTGGAATACCGCGGCTACGCGGGCGTGGACCAGATCCGCAAGGGTGTGTATGACGTGATGGACGCCGCCCAGTACGGCGACTACATCCGGATGTCCTACGAGAACAACGGCCTCGGCGACAAGGTTCCCGCCGGCTATGTGAAGGGTTCCGAGAGCTACCTGGATCCCGCCACCAACAACACCGACTGGTTCGACGAGATGTTCAAGACGGGCATCCGCCAGAACCACAACGTGAACCTCTCCGGCGGCGGCGAGAACAGCACCTTCAACGTGGGCCTCGACTACTTCAGCCAGAAGGGCACCCTCGTGGGCGCGGGCCCGAACTTCGACCGCTTCACCGCCCGCGTGAACAACACGATGGACGTGAAGTTCGTCAAGCTCCGCACCGGCATCGTCTATTCCCACTCCGACCAGGACAACATGTCCTCCTCCAATGCCAACGAGTACGTCCAGGGCCTGTACGGCACCCAATACCCGATCATGGCGACGACCCTGTTCATGCCGCCGACCATCAAGGCCTACGACGAAAGCACCTGGTTCCTGGACCGGGTCGTGGGCGCCGCCTCCGACTACACCTACGACGCCTACGGCTTCGGCACCTACTATGATGCCATCCACGGCGACATCCGTATCGCCAACCCGCTGCTGTACAACACCCTCATCCAGCGCAAATCCACCGTGGACCGCGTGGTCGCGACCGGCAGCGCCACCGTGGACCTGCTGGGAATGGTGGGCGTGAAGAGCGACAACCACAAGCTGGACTACAACCTGAACCTCTCCTACAGCCGCTCCTTCGTGAAGGGCTTCACCTTCCTGCCGGCCTTCATCCTTTCCAACGCCAACTACCTGGCGAAGAGCAACGAGCGCCTGAGCGAGAACTACAACAACTACTCCGACTTCCTGGTGGAGAACTACCTCACCTATGACGGCAAGATGGGCAACCATCACTTGAACACCGTGGTGGGCATGACCTTCCAGCGGGAGCGCTACCACACCCTCTCGGGCTGGGGCAACAACATGCCGGAGCCGTACTACCTCCAGGTGGGCAACGCCACCGACCGCGACGCCAGCTCCTATGAGAGCGAGCACGTGCTGGCCTCCCTCATCGGCCGTATCAACTACGATTACGATGGCCGCTACCTCTTCCAGGCCACGGTCCGCCGGGACGGTTCCTCCCGCCTCAGCGTGAACCGCTACGACTGGTTCCCGTCCTTCTCCCTCGGTTGGAGAGTGGACAAGGAGCCCTTCTTCGCCGTGGATCCGCAACTGGTGAGCCTCCTGAAATTCCGTGCCAGTTACGGTATCCTGGGTAACGAGAACATCGGCGACTACGCCTTCATGGACACGATGGCCCGCGGCAACTACACCTACAGCTTCGGCGGCCAGAAGGTCACCGGCTCGGCCATCTCCAACTACGTGAACGAGTTCATCCGCTGGGAGAAGAAGAAGTCCCTGGACATCGGTATGGACTATTCCATGTTCGGCGGCGCCTTCGAGTTCAACGTGGACTACTACCGCAACGTCTCCGAGGACCTGCTCTATTCCGTCCCGGTCCCTGCCGAGGCCGGTGCCACCAACGGCAGCGTGACGATGAACGCCGCCACGATGGTGAACTCCGGTGTCGAACTGAGCGCCAGCTACCGCAACTACAGCCGCGAATTCAAGTACGACCTCTCCGGCAACGTCACGTTCCCGAAGAACGTCGTGACCTCCCTGGGCATGGGCACCGTCTCCCGGGACGACGCGATGTGCCGCACCGTCGTGGGTGGGGAAGTGGGCCGCTTCTTCGGCTATGTCTACGAGGGCATCTTCCAGAACCAGTACGAGATCGACCACCACATCAACGAGAACGGCGGCTTCGTGATCCAGAACGGCGCCCATCCCGGCGACGTAGCGTACCGCGACATCAACAACGACGGCCAGATCACGGCCGACGACCGCACCTTCCTCGGCAGCGGCATGCCCAAGGTCACCTTCGGCCTGAGCGCCCGCTTCGAGTACAAGAACATCGACCTCACCCTGTCCACCTACGGCGCCGCGGGCCACAAGCTCGTGGACTATGTGGACCAGGCCCTGCACAGTTCCTACGGCATCAACAACAAGAGCGTGGATCTCGTGAACGCTTGGACGCCTGAAAATACGAATACCAACGTGCCGCGCGTCGCGAACAGCGCAGACGGCACCGTGAACAACGACTTCTTCAGCTCCCGCTTCCTGCAGAACGGCGCCTACTGGAAGATCGCGAACGTCGAGCTCGGTTACAATTTCCCGGCCAAGTGGTTCGAGAACGCGTTCCTTTCCAGCGCCCGCGTCTATCTGTCGGGCCAGAACCTCTGCACCCTCACCGCCTACCGCGGCTACAACATCGACTTCGCCGGCGGCGTCTTCACCCCGGGCTTCAACTACTGCTCGTATCCGGCCCCGATGACCTTCATGCTGGGCGTGAACCTGTCCTTCTAAATGCTTGAGACCATGAAAAAGATATCGTACATCCTGGCTTCCCTCACCGTCCTCGCCGCTTTCGCTTCCTGTGACAAGCAGCTGGCCGTGAAGAACGTGAACAACCAGACCACCTACGACTTCGGCAATACTGAGTCCGACCTCCAGGAGGCCGTGATCGCCTGCTACAACCGAATCCGCCTCGAGGGCACTTTCGCCCGCGTGGGCTACATGCACGACGTCGTCCGCGGCGACGAGGCCTGGAACCCCCAGAACGCCTGGTACCTCCCGGCCGACCACCTGAATTCCCCGGGAACCATCGACGTCACCGACCAGTGGATCTGGCGCGACTGCTTCCACGTGGTGAACCGCTGCAACTTCGTCCTCTCCAAGATCACCGACGAGGAGGAGAACCTCAAGGAAAGCTACAAGCGGATGCGCGGCGAGGCCCTGTTCCTCCGCGCCCTCGCCTACTACACGCTGGCCACTTACTACCAGACCGTCCCGCTGTTCACGGATTACGCCCAATACGGTTCCCTGGAGACCATCTACTCCGAGAACGTGCCGCAGGACGAGATCCTGGACCAGGTGGAGAAGGACCTCACCGAAGCGATGACCCTCCTGCCCAAGCGCGATGTCGGCGGTGAATGGGCCAAGGGCCGTGCCACCTGCGGCGCCGCCGCCGGCTACTACGCCCGCGTGCTGATGTTCCGCCACAAGTACAGTGACGCCCTCGCCGTCCTGAAGGACCTCTTGAACTCCGCGGACGGCGGCAGCGAGCGCTACGGCCACTATGAGCTGATGGCCGACTACGGCGCCAACTTCCGCGAAGGCGCGGCCGACGAGAACAACGCCGAGAGCCTGTTCGAAGTCCAGTTCATGGACTACGGCACCGGCGGCACCGACGAGGAATGGACCCCGGTGAACATCTCTTCCAACGCCACGCAGGGACACGCCCTGGAGGCAAATTTCGGTCCCGGCAACTTCGGCGGCTGGAGCGATGTCGCCGTGAGCAACTGGCTCTACAACCTGTTCAAGGCCGAGCGCTGCACCGACGGCCGCCTGGATCCCCGCCTGTACTGGACGGTCCTCTCCTACGAGGCCGAGTACAACACCTACACGGGCGTGGCGACGGCCGCCTATCCGAACGGCGACCCGCGCAAGAACGAGGTGTACCAGATGGTCATCACCGATGCGAACAAGGCCCTCATCCGGACCAACAATGACAACGGCGGCATCCCTGTAGCCAAATGGACCAACGCCCGCACCGGCCTGTACAGCAGCGTCGTCACCGGCCTGCACTGCGGCATCAACGTCCGCCTGATGCGCTATGCCGATGTCCTCCTGCGCGCCGCCGAGTGCGAGAACGAGGTGAACGGTCCCACCCAGCAGGCCATCGACTGGATCAACGCGGTCCGCACCCGCGCCGCCCTGGCCCCGCTCCAGCTTTCCGACTTCGCCGGCAACGCCAACAAGCTCTTCGAGCAGATCGCCAATGTCGAGCGCCCGAAGGAGTTCGGCCTGGAGAACGGCCGCGGCATCGACCTCATCCGCTGGGGCTTCTTCTACAACACCGACCGCCTGCGCCAGATCGCCGAGCACAGCCGCTACCTGTTCGAGAAGTACAACCAGGATAATCCCGTGCCCGTCACGACCGAGAACCTCGCCGCCAAGAACGCCGCCTCCGGCATCCCTTGCACAGACGACTCCTACACCTCCTATTTCCGCGAGGGCCACGAGTATTTCCCGATTTTCCAGGGCACGCTCAACGAGAACCCGAAACTGCACGGCAATTCGGCCAATACCAATACGTCCAACACGCCTTCCTGGCCCGTCCGGCCGGTGACGTCCCTGAACTAATTAACGAAGAAGGATCATGAAAAACAGACTCTATCTCGCAGCGGCCCTCTGCGGCCTCCTGGCTGCCGCCTCCTGCACCAAGGACAACGGCGTGGGCATCATGACCAAGGAAGACTACGAGGGCGCCGTCGAGAACGGCATCCCGACGTACGCCGACGACTACTCCGCCATCGCCAACTGGGATTTCCACCCGAACTGGAACCTGGCCAACGTCCACGACCCCTCCGTCGCCTACTATGACGGATACTACTATATGTTCGGCACTTCCGCCTCGTACGGAAACGAGCACGACAAGGCCACCATCGGCCGCCAGTACCAGGGCAAGCGCTCCAAGGACCTCGTGAACTGGACCCACGTGTACGGGCCGATGAGCACCGCCCCGGCGTGGGTGAAGGACTCCCTGAACAACATCCGCGCCCGGATGGACCTCCCCGCTATCGAGAACCCCGTGTACGGGTACTGGGCTCCGGTCATCCGCGTGGTGGACGGCAAGCTCCGCATGTACTACAGCATCGTGGTGGACAACTGCATCAAGACTGGCGGCACTGCCTTCGACGGCAGCTGGACCGAGCGCGCCTTCATCGGAATGGCCGAGACCACCGACCCGTCCAACCCGGAAGCCTGGGAGGACAAGGGCTTCGTGGTGTGCTCCTCCACGGCCAAGGCCGCAGGTGACTGGGGCCGCGCCAGCGCCGGCGGCGACTACGGCAACGCCTACTTCTACTACAACGCCATCGACCCGACCTACATCGTCGCCCCTGACGGCAAGCACTGGCTCATCTACGGTTCCTGGCACAGCGGCTTCGCGCTCCTGGAGATCAATCCGGCCACCGGCAAGCCCGTGAAGGACCTCGGCAACCCCTGGGCCAACGGTGATGTGGCCGACCTCCAGTCCCGCTTCGGCGTCCGCATCGCCACCCGTGTCCCCACCGGGACCTGGTCGCACTGGCAGGGCAGCGAAGCCCCGGAGATCATCTACAACAACGGCTACTACTACCTGTTCATGGCCTATGACGGCCTGGATATCCCCTACAACACCCGCGTGGCCCGCAGCGAAAAGATCGAGGGCCCGTACGTGGACATCAAGGGGACCGACATCACCGCCGGCGGCGTGGCCTATCCCATCGTGACCCATCCGTACAAGTTCTCGGAAGGCGACGGCTGGGTTGGCATCTCCCACTGCGGCATCTTCCAGCAGGACGGCACCGGCGACTGGTTCTACGCCTCGCAGGGCCGCCTCCCGGCCGGCGTGAACGGCAACGAGAGTTCCAACGCCTTGATGATGGGCCATATCCGCCGCATCGTCTGGTGCCCTTCCTCCGCCGACAGTCTCAACGACCTGTGGCCGATCGCCCTTCCCGAGCGCTTTGCGGGCCTGGACAACACCAAGGTGACCTCCGCCGAGATCGCCGGTACCTGGGAGCACATCAACCTGACCTACCAGCAGGGCGTGATGGACACCGCGCAGACGCTGACCCTCGCTTCCGGCGGACAGATGAGCGGCGCGCTCACCGGCTCCTGGACTTTCGATGATAGTTCTCAGTATCTGACACTTGCACCCGACGGAGGTACGAAAGTTGTAGTGGTTGTTGCCCGGGAAGCGGACTGGGAAGCCTCTCCCCGCAAGGCGACGGTCGTCTATGCCGGTACCGAGAAAACCATCGATGCCACCTATTGGGGCAAGAAAGTTCAATAACAGATGAAAAAGACACTTGTTGCAATCCTTGCCTGGGCCCTGGCGCTGACCGCCTCCGCCCAGGTCAAGGTCGCTGTCCACGAGACGGCGACCGGCCAGCCGGTCATCCCGGCCGAAATCTACGGCCAGTTCTCCGAACACCTCGGAAAGTGCATCTACGAGGGAATCTGGGTGGGCAAGGACTCCGCCATTCCCAACGTGGACGGCTACCGCACCGACGTGCTGGAGGCGTTCAAGGCCCTGAAGATCCCCGTGCTCCGCTGGCCCGGCGGCTGCTTTGCCGACGAGTACCACTGGATGGACGGCATCGGCCCGCAGGAAAACCGCAAGAAGCTCGTCAACAACAACTGGGGCAGCACCGTGGAGGACAACTCCTTCGGTACGCATGAGTTCCTGAACCTGTGCGAAATGCTGGGCATCGAGCCCTACATCTCCGGCAACGTGGGTTCCGGCACCGTCGAGGAACTGGCCAAGTGGGTCGAGTACATGTCCGCGAAGGAAGGCTCCATGGCCGAACTCCGCGAGAAGAACGGCCGGAAGGAGCCCTGGAAGGTCAAGTACCTGGGCGTGGGCAACGAATCCTGGGGCTGCGGCGGCGACATGACCGCAGACTACTATTCCAACGTGTACAAGCGCTACGCCCTCTACGCCCGCAACTACGGCGGCAACAAGCTTTACAAGGTCGCCTGCGGCGCCTCGGACTACGACTACAACTGGACGAAGGTGATGATGAAGAACGCCCGCACCAAGATGGACGCCCTGTCCCTGCACTACTACACCTGCAAGGGCTGGAGCGGCAGCAAGGGTTCCGCGACGCAGTTCACCACCGAGGAGTACTACAACGTCCTTGCGAAGACCTGCGAGATCGAGGAGGTCCTGAAGAACCACTTCGCCATCATGGATGCCTACGATCCGGACAAGAAGGTCGCCCTCATCCTGGACGAATGGGGCACCTGGTTCGACGTGGAGCCGGGCACCAACCCGGGCTGGCTCTTCCAGCAGAACACGATGCGGGACGCCATGGTCGCCGCCCTGAACCTCAACATCTTCCAGAAGCACACCGACCGCCTGAAGATGGCGAACATCGCCCAGATCGTGAACGTGCTCCAGGCGATGGTCCTCACCGACGGCCCCCGCATGGTCCTCACCCCGACCTACCATGTGTTCCGGATGTTCAATGTCCACCAGAACGCCACCTACGTTCCCGCCGACTACGCTGCCGGCAACATCGTTTCCGCCGAGGGCCGGATCATGGACGATTTCAGCGCCTGCGTTTCCCGCGACACCGCCGGCAAGCTCCATGTCTCCCTGGCGAACCCGTACCTGGACAAGGCCGTCACGGTGGAGCTCGCCTTCGACTCCCTGAAGCCCCGCACCGTCACCGGTGAGATCCTGAAGGCCGACCGCATCGACGCCTACAACGACTTCGGCAAGGCCCCGGCCGTCGCCCCTGCCGCCTTCACGGGCGCCAAGACCACCGGCAAGGGTGTGAAACTCACCCTCCCGGCCGCTTCCGTCGTCATGCTGGAGATTCAGTAAAATGAAGCACATCCCTCTGTTACTGGCAGCCTGCCTCGTCTTCGCGGCAGGCTGCGCTGTTTCTCCGGAGGCCTCCCAGGTCGCCGTGAATCCCCTGACCTACACGGACATCCCGGACAATGACGTCATCCGCGTGGGGGAAGACTACTACATGGTTTCCACGACGATGTACTTCTGCCCGGGGGCGCCCATCATGCATTCCCGCGACCTGGTGCATTGGGAGACAGTGAGCTATATCTATGATCTGCTGGAAGATGACGACGTCTATAACCTCCGGGACGGGAAAAACGCCTACGGGAAAGGCCAATGGGCGACGTCCCTCCGGTATCAGGACGGCCTGTACTACGCCCTCTTCGTGGCGAACGACCAGCAGAAGACCTACCTGTTCCGGACGGCGGACATCGTGAACGGTCCCTGGGAGAGGAACGTCATCGACGGATACTTCATGCACGACGCCTCCCTGCT
>Ga0310697_10001289_pt1 | contig 30132 bp, 19 predicted proteins | sample 172DNAGHGlowgp2_FD_203883 | JGI IMG/M metagenome (GOLD analysis project Ga0310697, IMG submission 203883) | Sheep rumen microbial communities from Palmerston North, Manawatu-Wanganui, New Zealand - 1728 DNA GHGlow gp2 (v2) (version 2) | ecosystem: Host-associated > Mammals > Digestive system >... | reverse complement strand
ATCGATAACTGTTCCGTTTTCAATGGCCGAAACCACCATTTCTTTCTTATTGTTTTCCATTGCGATAATCTTTTTTTAGATGACACAAACTTATCTTACACCCAGTATTGCGGCCATAAGTGCCTGACGCACATACACTCCGTTCTGAGCCTGTTGGAAATAGTAGGCGTAGGGTGTTTTGTCCACGTCGGTGGCAATCTCGTTCACGCGGGGCAGCGGGTGCAGCACACGCATGTTGGGCTTGCAGCCGTCGAGCATCTTGGCTGTGAGTATGCACGAGTCTTTCACACGCTCGTATTCCAGCGGGTCGGGGAAACGCTCGCGCTGTACGCGGGTCATGTAGATGATGTCGGCGAAGGGTATGACCTCGGCCAAGTCGGTGTATTGGTAATATTTAAGGTTGGCGTTTTTGACGGACATCTTCACCGAGCTGGGGAGTTTCAGCTCAACCGGCGACACCAAATGGAAAGTGGCGTTGAAGTTGCACATGGCCTGTACGAGCGAGTGCACGGTGCGTCCGTATTTCAGGTCGCCCACCATGGCGATGTTCAGGTTTTCGAGTGTGCCCTGGGTCTTGCGTATGGAGTAGAGGTCGAGCATGCACTGTGTGGGGTGCTGGTTGGCGCCGTCGCCGGCGTTGATAACGGGCACCGAGGCCACTTCGCTGGCGTAGCGCGAGCTGCCTTCCTTGGGGTTGCGCATCACTATCAGGTCGCTGTAGCTGCTCACCATCACTATGGTGTCGTGCAGCGACTCGCCTTTCTGGACGCTGGTTCCGCCGGGGTCGCTGAAACCGATGATGCGGGCGCCGAGCTGGTTGGCGGCACTCTCGAAACTGAGTCGGGTACGGGTGGAGGGCTCGAAAAAGAGCGTGGCCACCACCTTGTCGCTCAGGATGGGCTGTTTGGGGTTCTTCTCAAACTCTTCGGCAATATCCAGCACCTGAATGTATTCCTCCTTGCTGAAGTCGGTGATGGATATCAGATTTCTTCCTTTTAAATTACTCATATCGTATATCTGTTTTATCGTTTACTTTTTGGTTTATCACAAAAAAAACGACTGAAAACAATTTCAGTCGTCAAAAAAATATCTCAATTTTTCACCGCAGTGAAACAGAAAATCATCATCTAAATGCCTAACATTAAAAATCTTACTTGCGTTCATCGTAAAAACTGCATTTTAGCAAATATACGAAAATTTTTCATTTATTTTGGAAAAAAGATGATTTTTTTAATTGACTGCTTAATATTTTATATGTAAAGGTCGCGTCTCTCCGAGACGCTTGTTATCAGGGTACATGTTTTTACCCCCACACTGCGTGCCGGAGCATTCTCCGCTTCGCTATCAAAAGAACCACTGGCTCTTTTTTCATGTGGGGTTATTGAGATTATGTGTCTCCGACACATTTGGGGTATGGCATTTAGTGATCATATTTTAGATATTGAAAGATAATTATACTTATGAGAATTATTAGAAATCACCCAAATTCACGGTCAATTCGTGGCAATTCGTGTTCAAAAACACGTATTTCGGTGGGAAAATCAACTTTTTTCCGTATCTTTGCAAAACCAATAAAAACGCAAAAATAACCACAACATACTGATGGAAACCAAATTAAATACCATAGCCGAAGCTCTTGAAGATTTCAAAGCAGGCAAATTTGTAATAGTTGTCGACGACGAGGACCGCGAAAACGAAGGCGATTTCATCATTGCCGCCGAAAAGATAACTCCCGAAAAGGTGAATTTCATGCTCAAGAACGGCCGCGGGGTGCTCTGCGCCCCCATCACCGAGCAACGCTGCAAGGAGCTCGACCTCGACATGCAGGTGAGCAACAACACCTCGCTCCTCGGCACCCCCTTCACCATCACCGTGGACCTGCTGGGCAACGGCTGCACCACGGGCGTGTCGATGCACGACCGCGCCATGACCATCCGCGCCCTGGCCGACGCCAACACCAAAGCCTCCGACCTCGGCCGTCCCGGACACATCAACCCCCTGCGCGCCCGCAACGGCGGCGTGCTCGTACGTGCCGGACATACCGAAGCGGCGGTGGACCTCGCCCGCCTCGCCGGACTCAACCCCTGCGGAGCTCTTATCGAGATTATCAACGACGACGGCACTATGGCACGTCTGCCACAGCTGATGGAAGTGGCCAAGAAATTCGGTCTCAAGATAGTAACCATCAAGGACCTCATAGCCTACCGCATTGCCAACGAGACACTTATCCGCAAGGAAGAGGAGGTGTTCCTCCCCACCGAATGGGGCAATTTCCAGCTGATAGCCTACACACAGCTCAACAACAACGCCACACACCTTGTGCTTAAAAAAGGCACATGGGAGAAAGACGAGCCCGTGCTGGTGCGCGTGCACTCGTCGTGCGCCACGGGCGACATCTTCGGCTCGTGCAAGTGCGACTGCGGCGAGCAGCTCCACTACGCCATGCAGCAGATAGAGAAAGAGGGCAAGGGAATGGTGGTGTATATGAGTCAGGAAGGCCGCGGCATAGGGCTGATAAACAAACTGCGTGCCTACCACCTGCAGGAGCAGGGACTCGACACTGTGGACGCCAACATACAGCTCGGCTTCAAAGCCGACGAACGCGACTACGGCATCGGAGCACAGATACTCCGCGACCAAAACGTAACAAAAATGCGCCTTATGACCAACAACCCCGTGAAACGCAACGGACTGGAAGGCTACGGGCTGGAGATAGTCGAGACACTGCCCATCATCATAGCGCCGAACAAATACAACGAAAAATATCTGCGCACCAAACAGACACGCATGGGGCATAACCTCGATTTGACATAATCAACACACCTTTAACACATTGTTTAACAATAACATACCGCAATCATCACAAGTAAAGGTTAATAAAAAGCGCAAATATAATTGCATAAACGCAAAAAAAATCGTATTTTTGCAAACGTATTTAAAGTTCCGTGTTAGATAAAACGATGCTCGATTTCGAAACAAAAATATCAGGTATAGAGTACAAAATCAGGCAACTGATAGAGTCGAAAAAAGCGCTTGAAAAACAACTTTCGGAGAGCGAGCAACGTAACAGGGAGCTTGAAAGTCAAATATATAATAATAATTTAATAATTAAACAGTTAGAAGAACAAAACAAAATACTTAATTTAGGAAACACACTTAGCGATAAGGGTAATACAACGGAAATTAAAATAAAGATAAATCGCCTAATACGGGAAATAGATAAAAGTATTGAGTTGTTGACAAAAGTCGAGAAATAATGGACAACGAATTTCCAATCACGTTAGTAATTCTGGACAGGCCCTACAAGATGAAAGTGACAGCGGAGGAGGAAGAGACCATCCGAAAAGCAGTGCACAGAATTAACCAACGAGCCGGAGAATACAAAAAAGCATTCGCTTACAAGGACATGCAGGATATTCTGGCAATGATGAGCGTGGAAATGTCGACAAAAATAATAAAACTCGAGGAAAACGACCAATATGTGAATTCAAAACTGATGAGCAAACTCGAAGAAATAGAAAACGTATTGGACCAGGAGCAATAATTCGATAACACACATCCTAAGGCATTTATAACGATGAGAGATACTGTACCGGGTGGACCCAGTTTGTAAACTCATCAATTATTTTTACAAACCGAGTAAGTTCATGGGAGTGGATGTTGTTTTTCCACCAACGTTTTGAGAACCATGCCGAAAGCGAGCACGCTCTTCTTGCAAAACAGGGAAAGACGGTCATAACAGAAGCCCCCGACACTCAAATCCTATTTTATAGAGTTTACCATAACTCTTGCGAAGCTCGGTACAGTCTTATTCCCCACCCCGCCAGCACCGTTACCGCAAGGTGTGCAACCTCCAAAACAAAATAAATATATGTTAGTACCAATTATCTGTATCGTGGGAGGATTGCTCGTCGGAGGTGGCGTAGGCATATTCCTCACACGCAAAGTGCTGAGCGACAGACTGCTCGCCAAAAGCAAACAAATCCTCGTTGACGCCGAAGCCAAGGCCGAAGTGATAAAGAAAGACAAAATCCTCCAAGCCAAGGAGAAATACCTTCAGATGAAAAGCGAGTACGACAAACAGGTGTCGGAACGCAACGCCAAAATCGCCGCCAACGAAAACAAACTGAAACAGCGCGAACAGGCTCTGGCCCAGAAAGTTGAAGAACTCCAGAAAAAGAGCGTGGAACTGAAAGGCGTAAGCGAAAACCTCAACCAGCGCATCGAAGTGCTCAACAAACGTCAGGCCGAAGTGGACAAAATCTACAAGGAAAGCGTGGAAAAACTGGAGCACATAGCCTCCATGACCGCCGACGAAGCCAAGGAAAGCCTTATGGAAATAATCAAGGAAGAAGCCAAGTCCGAAGCTTCGGGAATGATTATGGACATTGTGGAAGAAGCCAAAATCACCGCCAACGAACAGGCCAAGAAGATTATAGTGCAGTCGATACAGCGCACCGCCACCGAGACGGCCATAGAAAACACCGTGTCGGTGTTCAACCTCGAAAACGAGGAGGTGAAAGGCCGCATCATCGGTCGCGAAGGCCGCAACATACGCGCCTTAGAATCCCTCACCGGAGTGGAAATTATCATCGACGACTCGCCCGACGCCATCATCCTTTCGGGCTTCGACCCCATACGCCGCGAGATAGCACGTCTTTCGCTGCACAAACTCGTTACCGACGGCCGCATACACCCCGCCCGTATCGAAGAGGTGGTGTCCAAAACCCGCAAACAGATAGAGCAGGAGATTATCGAAACCGGTAAACGCACCTGCATCGACCTCGGCATTGTGAACATGAACCACGAGCTTATGCGCATGGTGGGACGTATGAAATACCGTTCGTCGTACGGACAGAACCTGCTGCAGCACTCGCGCGAGGTGGCCAACCTCTCGGCAACCATGGCCTCGGAGCTGGGACTGAACCCCAAACTGGCAAAACGCGCCGGCCTGCTCCACGATATAGGCAAAGTGCCCGAAAACGAACCCGACCTGCCGCACGCTCTCCTTGGCATGAAACTGGCCGAGAAATACAAAGAACGTCCCGAAGTGTGCAACGCCATCGGCGCACACCACGACGAGACCGAGATGACAAGCCTCATCGCTCCCATAGTGCAGATATGCGACGCCATTTCGGGCGCACGTCCCGGCGCACGTCGCGAGGTGGTGGAAGCCTACATCAACCGTCTGAACAAACTCGAGGAGATGGCCATGACCTACCCCGGAGTGGTGAAGACCTACGCCATCCAGGCAGGCCGCGAACTCCGCGTGATAGTGGGTGCCGACAAGGTGAGCGACGCCGAAGCCACCCAGCTCTCGCTCGACCTCTCGCGTCAGATCCAGAACGAGATGACCTATCCGGGACAGATAAAAGTTACCGTGATACGCGAAACCCGCGCCGTAAACTACGCCAAGTAACTAACGTAATACGCTGGTTATGACAGACTTGATAATACACTGGTCGGCCGACCCCGTTATTTTCCACATAGGCTCCTTCGGACTGCGGTGGTACTCGCTGCTGTTCGCCGTGGGTTTCATTTCGGCATATTTCATCCTGCTGAAAATGTTCCGCCGCGAAGGAGTAAATACAAACTACCTGGACAAACTCACCATCTACTGCTTCATCGCACTTTTGGTGGGACTGCGTTTCGGACACTGCATTTTCTACGAATGGAGCTACTACAAGAACCATCTGCTGGAGATTGTGCTACCGTGGAATCTCGAAACGGGCGAATTTACAGGTTATCAAGGACTTGCAAGTCACGGCGGAGCCATAGGCATACTGCTGGGGCTGTGGCTGTACTGCTACAAGACAAAAATCAACCCCGTGTGGATATTGGACCGTCTGGTGATAGTGATACCCCTAGTGGGCGCCTGCGTGCGCTGCGGCAACCTGATGAACTCCGAAATATACGGCGTGGAAACCTCGTTGCCGTGGGGATTCATCTACGAACGCAACCACGAAATAGTGCCAAAACACCCCACTCAGCTCTACGAAGCCCTTTCGTACCTTATAATCTTCGCCTCGTTGCTAATTTACTACCTCCGCAAGAAAGGCAAAATACGTCCGGGAATGTCGTTCGGCATTTTCCTCACAGCGTTGTTCGGCATCCGTTTTCTGATAGAATTCATCAAACAGGACCAAGTGGATTTCGAGCAGGGCATGACGTTGAACATGGGACAGCTACTGAGCATACCGTTCATCCTTGCGGGAATAGTGTTTATTGTGCTTTCGCTGAAAAACAAGTTTTCCGACAAGGTGTTTTACAAAACTACAAACAACGAAATTGAAAAACAAACTTCTAAAACTAATAAAAAATGAAAAAACTGATACTTATCCGCCACGGCGAAAGCGAATGGAACAAACTGAACCTTTTCACCGGCTGGACCGATGTTGACCTTACCGAAAACGGAATAAAGGAGGCTTACGAAGCCGGTAAACTGCTGAAAAAAGAGGGATACCGTCCCGAAATATGCTTTACATCTTATCTGAAACGCGCCGTTAAGACGCTGAACAACGTACTCGACGCGATGGACATGGACTACCTGCCCGTGGAGAAAAGCTGGCGCCTTAACGAAAAAAGCTACGGTGCCATACAAGGGCTGAACAAAGCCGAAACCGCCGAGAAATATGGCGCCGACCAAGTGAAACTCTGGCGCCGCTCGTACGACGTGCAGCCTCCCGCCCTTGCCATGGACGACGAACGCAGTCCCCGCCGCGACCCGCGTTACAACGAACTCAGCGACAGCGAGATACCCCTCACCGAAGCCCTCAAGGACACCATTGCACGACTGATGCCCTACTACAACGACCACATACTCAAGGCTTTCGAGAAACACGACGAGGTGATGGTGGTGGCCCACGGCAACAGCCTACGCGGCATTGTGAAAGAGCTTCGCCAGATGACCAACGAAGAGATAATCGAATTCAATATTCCTACCGCAATTCCCTACATTTTTGAGCTCGACGACAACTACAAAGTGCAAAATCACTTCTTTTTGGGCGACCCCGACGAGATAGCCCGCAAGATGCAAAGCGTTGCTAATCAAGCGTCAAAGAAATAGGAGAATATGTTTTAATTAAAAAAATAAGACGGCTGTATCAGCCGCCTTATTTTTTTGACTGCCTTGTTGATTTTTTTCGTACTTTTGCAAAAAATAAAATAACCGATGGTGACAGATTCACAGTGCTCATATTCCTGTAACACAATTCTTGTTGCGGCGGATTTGATGTTCTCCGCTTCGCTATCGAAACATCCAATGGATGTTTCTTCATACGACGCAGTAGAGTTTCGGGATTTCAAATCCCAATATGCCACTGTTGCGGATTGCAAATCCGCAACAACTGAGTTGGGACCATTACCTAAAATAAAATAGTTATGTATAAAAAAAATGACAAAAACAGAATTTTCTTCTATATGTGCTTATTTTCAATTGGCAAAATAACAGCAAAAGAATTCTGTGATGATTTTTATGAATGCTATGATATACTTGGAGAGATGGATTTCACTCAACAAGAGGATGAAGTTCTGAACAACCTATCAAATTCATATGTAGCACGTTACACTCCATACGAATCTGATCGCACTCAATTTCCAGATACTTTTATTGACGATATCGAATTAAAAAAAGGAGTCGATATGGCAATTACCATGCTAAAAAGTTCTTTGAAGGGAGTGGCACAAGACATGCAAGAAATACTCTCATTATGCAAATAATAGAATGCATATTCATACAATCGGCCGCAATAGTGTGTCTTGGCCTGAAAGAAGTTGACTTTTATAGGGACATATCAAATAGTGTAAAAGTTCACAAGGTCGTTGAAAGCGTTAGCTCATAATCTAAAAATGAAAAAATCAAAAATAATAAAAACCAGAAAATAAAGAAAAAAAACTATGCCCCACCACGCCACACATATAGCTCAGCACCTGAAAGCCACAGCAACTAACGCCTGCGGCAGGCTGCTGCGGGTGGACTACGGCACGGGGTACCAGATTTTTCTTACGACAAACTGGGCAATGTTTCGGAAAATATTCGTACCTTTGCAGTGTGAAAACAGCTGCTTTCAACGATGACGTTATAAACTAAAACAAAAAAACATACTATCATGAAAAAAAACATAAAAAAACTGTTCGCCCTGTTGCTGGGCCTGTTGCTTCTGCAAGGGATGAACGCACAGAAATTAGTTGTGCCTGCCATCCCCGGCGAGATTGAAAAAACCGAATACGCCAATTACACCCAAGATGCAATGAAATGCATCAACTGGCTGAAAAACAATTCGCCAAACCATGCACAACGCAAAGATGCTTCCGCCTTTGTCGTCTGGTGGTTATCCGGCACGCCCGATGTGAAAATCACCCTCAACGCCGATGCAATCCAATTCGAGGATGGCAACCTGTTGATTTTATGCCTTTGCGGTTGGGCGGAATATGTAGTCAAAAACAAGGATGACGATGCGGTAAACGGGTGCATGGCGGGTGTGGAAACGGTGCTTGACTATTATGAAAAATACAAAAGCCTTATTCCCAAGGACAAAGGTGCCGAAAAACTGCTCAAGATGCGGAACAAGGGCACTTTGAAAGCCTTTGTCGAAAAGTCGACGAACCTGTGATATGGCCATTATTACAGTTGTTGCGGAACTGGCCTGCGCACTTGTTTTTTTGCTTTCTTGATTCTTTGATACCTGTAAAAGTCCACAAAACTGCTGAAGGCGTTTGTCCGCAATCAAAGGTTGGACTGTAAATATGCGACAACAGGAAATTCTGGGACCCTTCTATAGTAGCATTGTCATAAAGACTGGAACATACAGCAAATCTTGCTCTTTTTTTAGGTCTTTCGGATAAACCAAATATCTGTCCCCGATACGGCTGGAAAATTTCTTCTGGAAAGCATCCAGTGAAGCATGGGTCTTGTATCCCGACGACTTTACCTCGACAGGGCAAATCTTATTGCCTCTCGAAAGAATAAAATCTATCTCATAGTTGTGCTTTCCGTTTTCAGTAGGCCATGTGTGGTAGAACAGCCTGTTTCCAGCAGAAACGAGCATCTGCGCGACGATGTTTTCATATACATACCCGAGATCAGCCGAGAGTTTATCCGAAAGAAGTTTCTGGTAAATGATGTTATCTGTGGCGGATTTGTCCCAAAAAGCAAGGGTGACGAACAAACCGGTATCCCCAACGTACAACTTATATTGGCCATAGTCGGTATGCATGGGCATTCCCACATTTGGGTCGTCGGCGTGGTGGGCGAAATTTACCGTAAGACTATCCTCCAAATCTTTCAACAATTCTGACATGGTATCCCTATTCTCTCGTTTTTCCAATACTGAATTGACTTGATAACGTGAAGCATTCTTGGAAAGTTGGGCTGGAATAGCACTGAACATTTTAGATACTCTCCCCGTTGGGTCGATTTTCATAAAATCGTCATTGTACAATTCGAGTATTTCTCGTTTTGTATTATCCACATCGGAAAGATTATTGGTGTTGAGATACGTCTCTACCGCCTGAGGCATGCCACCGACAAGCATATAGAGGCGCAGGTCACGCATAAGTTTCCGCGTGACGCCGTCGCTCAATGGCCTCCGGTTTTTAAGCATCTCTCCCATAAGGGGCACTGTGACCGTGTCGCCCATAACCCACCGGAATTCCTCGTAATCCATAGGATACATGGTCAGACGGGTCTCTTCACTTGGAATGACGATGTTCTGGACGTTCTTTTTGATTGAGAGAAGGGAACCCGTCTCGATAAAGTCATACCGCCCGTCTTTCACAAGATATTTGATTGCCTGACGGGCCTCAGGACATTTCTGTATTTCGTCAAAAATAATCACAGATTTCCGTTCATATAACTTTACATCAAATATGAATTGTAGCCGCATGAAAAAATCGTCCCTGTCAGATATGTGCTTCACCGCCTCCCATACATTGTCATTTGCATCGGCAAAATCTATGGCGATATAACTGTCGTACTCCCGTTTGGCGAATTCCTCAGCTATGGTTGATTTGCCCACGCGACGAGCCCCCTTAATCAGCAAGGCCGTTTTGCCCTGGCTGCTTTGCTTCCAACGAAGCATCTCGTTATATATTTTCCTTTTGAAAACCAGTAATTTACTATTCATATTCAGACAGTATTATATGCTATTATCAAATGCAAAGATACAACCTTTTTACAAATTCTCAAAATTTATTTTGCCAAAATATTACATTTTCTCATAATTTATATACCATAAATATCACAAAATCTCACATTTTTTTATGTCGTTTCATTACACCAGCTCAAAATTCAACTAAACAAAAACAAAAAGTTTTGGGCTTTGGTGAAAAAAAACGCAATTTTGCAGGCCACATTCAAGTTATAAATGCAACACTTTGGTTATTCATTAAATTTGTGTTTGCAAAGTTACGAAAAAAATATTCAATTGGAGTCAAAAAGCCCAAAATTTTTCTACAAATAGCCGTGTTCTTCCGCCACGAAATAGTTAGGTGATTTGCTAATTCAGCCGGTACATTAATCCAAAACAAAGTTGTGGCGGGTTTCAAATCCGTCACAGAATATTACAACGTTTGTAATCCTACCGCAATTCCCTACATTTTTGAGCTCGACGACAACTACAAAGTGCAAAATCACTTCTTTTTGGGCGACCCCGAAGTGATAGCCCGCAAGATGCAAAGCGTTGCTAATCAAGCGTCAAAGAAATAGAAACGGTCAAAAGTCGAAAAAAATTTGGTGGTTTCGGAAAAAAGTAGTACTTTTGCAAACCGAATTTTGACAGAAATTTGACAAACGGAGAGGTGGGTGAGTGGCTGAAACCAACAGTTTGCTAAACTGTCGTACTCGATTAGGGTACCGGGGGTTCGAATCCCCCCTTCTCCGCGAAAAACTGGAATTGATACGGGATGTAGCGTAGTCCGGTTATCGCGCCTGCTTTGGGAGCAGGAGGTCGCAGGTTCGAATCCTGCCATCCCGACTTCAAAGCAAATCCCCTAAACCACAGGTCTTGTAGCTCAGCTGGATAGAGCAACTGCCTTCTAAGCAGTAGGTCCTGCGTTCGAATCGCAGCAAGATCACTTTATGTCCTGCGAACTCGATTTTCAGACTTTCGGATTTTCAGATTATCAGATAGTTAATGCAGGAATTTTATTTTTTTTGATAAAAAAAGCGGAATCCTTTCGGGTTCCGCTTTTTTTGATTTTGTGTATCCTGTCAAAAGTTGTGCTATTCCGGCACGTAGATAATCTCACCGTTTTCCAGCTCGTATGCTATCCCTACACGTCGGCCGCGGTTGCCGGAGGCGGCGTCCTGATTTTCGTCGGGGGTGTAGCGGTTGATTTTCTGCCCCTCTTTGGTGATGATTTCCATATTTTCCTTGCCGGGATTTTTCACGATAGTGAAGTCCTCTTCGGAGAACATCTCGGTCATATTGAACCTTGTAACGAGGGCCACCATCAGTGCCACGGCAAAGACCATGGCCACGTCGAAGAGGTTGCTAACCACGCTCATGGGGTCGTTGTCGTCGGAGTTATGCAGCAGTCGTCGTCTCATCGTTTTGGGGATTTTGTTTGGTGAGTTGTGCGAAATATTCCAAGTTGTTGAGGTCCTGTACGTACCAGCGTTGTTTTATCTGTAAGGTAGCGAAACCGATGGCACTGCTGAACAGTCCCACCACGGTGGTTGCGAAAGCCACCTGCATGTTGTACGCCATCGACGCGATGTCGCCCGAGGCCAGTCCCACAAGGGCGGGACCCATGGGTATCAAAGTACCCATCAGTCCGAGCATGGGACCCATCTTGGTGAGGGTTTTGGAGATGGCAAGGTCCTTGTCGGCGGCAATCTCGAAATCGCCCACCAGTTTCTCAACCAGTGCGTCGTTGTCACGATTTTCCCACACCTGCCGCAGATACACCACCAGCAGCGAGCGGCTTTTTTTTGGCAACCGTTCCATAAACGAGGGCAAATTACTACTGTTCAACGTTTTAAATTCTTCTTTCATAAAACGTTCCGTCTTGCGAAGGTCGAGATATTGTCCGAAAAAGCTGCCCACAAGCACCAAGGTGCGCAGGAAAAAGTAAATCAGCAGGACGATGACCGGAACAAGCAGTCCGGTAGAAATCCAATAGAGGATGCTCGAAATGTATTGCATAATCAGTTGTTGTTTAAATATTTACGTTTGAAAATTATTTTTCTTAACCCATAGCCCGCCGCCGTTCCTGCCAGCAGCAGGGCCACCATTGCGGCAAAGGCTTTCCAATTGACATCGCCCACCGCCTCGGCGGCAGTACGACCGTTCACCGTGGCCACAACGCCGAGCACGGCAGCAAGGGCGTTGGAGAGGAACAGCAGCTCGAGACGGATGCTCTCTTCGGGCAGGAGTTTTTTTATCAGCCACACTGTCAGAGGGATACACAGCAGCACCACAGCAGCGAAACCGTATCCCAACAGTGCGAACGAGGTGCCGGGGAAGGAGAACATCACGGCCACCAGAAGGCTGAACAGCACCCCGAAAAAGAGCAGTCCGGGAAACAGCAAAAGCACCGCCAAAAGCACCTTGCGGGAACGGCTTTCCGCAACGTTGTTCAGGCGGTCGGCGCATAGTATGCAAAACCACATCTGCAAGGCCACATCCACGGTAAGTATCACCGAGGTGTCGAGCATCAGGTCGGGACTGGCGAGCCACTGGGCAATCTGCATCTTCGACTGCTCTATGGCCACAGGCCACAGCAAGGCCACAAACCCCGCCGACAGCAACGCCAGCACACCCACATACAACATACCGCGGAAACTCTGTTTCAGCACAAAGTTGAAACCGATGACTATCATCAGCAAAAGGACAAGAGTTTGCATCGTTTTTCTGTTTTATTCCATGTTTTTACGACGTTTGCGGACAACGAAAATCATCAGCGCTACGGCCACGGCAACGCCCACGCCCACAAGCAGGTTGCTAACAAAATGGCGGGTGCCGGAGTTGTCGTCGTTCAGCTGCTCTTTTTTCATCACCATACCTTTGTTGTCGGCGGTGGTGCTTTCGCGTATATCCTTGATATTCTGACTATACTGCTGAGCCGCGGAGTTGTCCACCTTCTGTGCGATGAATTGTTGCAGCTTGGCGTTGTCGCAAACAAAACCGCTACACGAGGGTTTGTATTTGTTCACCAAGTCGGTGTGCAGTTTGGCGATGTCGGTGAGCTGTTGCTGCGAGGCCTGCCACATCCCTTTGCGGGCGGTCTCCATCATCACGGCGGTCATCTCCTCGAGGGCTGCAGGGTTGGTGTTCTCGAAATAGCCCTGCACACCGAGGTTTAATTTATCCTTTACGTAAACGTTGTAAACCTCGTCCCACATCTCGTCATCTATCGCATTGGGTTTCATCACGTTCCAGCCGTAGGTATTTTGTATAATCTCGGCAAACTCGTTGGCTTCGCTGGCACCGCCTTTCATCTTTTCGGAGATAAATTTAGGGTTGAAAATGGTGGTGCGGCTTTCAACGCCGATGGCCTCTTTCACCTCCTGCATACGGAAATTGTTACGGTTGCGGTAGTCGCTTAGGTAGGCGTCGGGGTCCTTGCCGGTAACGTTGCGCACAGCGAGGTTGAGGCCGCCCATAAACTCGTACACGTGGTCGAGGCTTAGGGCGCCCCATGTGTTGCTCTGTCGGGGCTGCACCACGGCGTCGGTGTTGGCAAGCGCCGCCTCGAAAGCATATTGGGTTACGTTCTCCCAATGCTGCTCGTCGCCGTAGAAAGCACCCATATTGTTGACGTATGTCTCGGCAATCTCCTGCTCTTTCTCCCATTTGTCGCCGGCCATCACCATTCCCTGAATACCAGTGCCATAGCCGCCGTTCACGCCGCCGAAAACGCGGTAGAACGAAATCTCACGCGCCTCTTTGGGCGAGAGGCCTTTATCGGTAAGCACTTTCTCGGCATCCACCACACCGGAACGAACATAGTTCTCGTATTTGTCGCCTTTGGCATCGGCCGCCATTGCCACAGCACGGTTTATCAGAAACAGCCGCGAGCTGGCCAAGTCGCGCAACTGGCCGCTGGTCTGCACCACCACGTCGATACGCGGACGACCCAACTCCTGCGAGGGTATCAGACGCAGGTCGGTAACACGTCCGAAAGCATCCCTAACAGGCTCCACACCAAGCATATACAGCACCTGTGCGATGGTAGCGCCCTCGGTCTCGATAAACTCGCCGCTCCAAAGGGTGTAGCTCACCTTGCGGGGAACACTGTCGTTGTGACGGTGTTTGTAGTTCTCAATGGTCTGGTCGGCGAGCATCTTGCCTTTCTCCCAAGCCGCCTCCGAAGGGGTGTTCTCGGCGTTGACGCCGTATAGGTTGCGGCCTGTGGGCAATGTGTTGGGATTCACTATGGGGTCGCCGCCGGGCGAAGGTGCCACAAAACCGCCGTTGAGGGCGTTGAGGACCGACTGAAGCTCGTATTCGGGACACTGCCGCAGCAGATTCCTGTAGTTGACCACGTTTTTCACCGTGCGTTCCACCTCCATAATAGCCTGCGAGAGGGCAATTTCCTCCTTGGAGTATTCCTTGCCGCCCATCATCGAAGCCATTGCGGGAGGCATCCCCGACGACTGCCGGCTTTTGCCGTCATCGACAGGTCTGCCGTTCATAGCTGCCTCCATCTTGCGCAGCGATTCGGGACTTGCGCCCATAAATTTGGCAAGTTTAAGGGCCGTCTTGTTGCTCATCCCTGCCGGTTTTTTGTGCGGATGGTTGGCCGGACGGCCGGAAGAAGGTGAATCTGCAGCAGTTCGTTTAGGCATCGGCATAGACATATTGGTATCATTATCAGGAGATTGCGCCATCGCCATCATCATAGCCAGAAGGTCCTTGGGAGCGGTGGCCTCGGCAATCTCACGGGCTTTGGCAAGCTCCTCGGCGGAGATGCCCGCAATTTTGCAAATCTGGGCGTCCGACACCTCGGCGTTGGAGTTAATAAGCTGCGACACCAGACTACGGGCGGGATTCAGATAACGGGCGGTGAACTGCGATTTATGTTTCTCGAAATCGGCGGCCACGCGACCACGCTGTTTGTCCAATGCCAAGAGGCTGTAGGCGATGGGGTCGGTGGTCATGGCGTAAACGCTGCTCGAAATCTCCTTGTCGGAATAGGGCACGCCCATGGTGTAGGAACGTCCCGTAATCTTCTCGTTTGCAAGCTCTTCGGCAAAATTGTCGATACGTGTGATGTCGTATTCGGAATAAGGTGTTGCGAGGTTGCTGTCGAGCTCGAGGTTGCGGTGGATGCCCATCTTTACAGCTATCTGCTTGACTTTCAGCGAAGACTGCTGCTGTTGTTTTTCGTTGCCCGATTCCAGAGTATGGTAATATGCCTTGACAGCCTCCGACAGCTCGCGATACTGTCCGCGCACGTCGCTTTCGCTGAAAGGCGCAGTGAGGTACGACACCAAAGTGGCGTAGGAACGGCGTTTGGCGATAAGGCTCTCGCCCACGTTACCGATGGTGTAGATGTAGATATGCGGCATGGTTCCGACAAGGATGTCGGGCCAGTCGTCGGACGAGAGTGCCACCTGCTTGCGGGGCGTGAACTCGAGGCTGCCGTGGGTGCCGAAATGTATCATAGCGTCGGCACCGAAACCGTGACGAGCCCACATATAGGCGGCGATGTAGGTATGCGGCGGAGCCGTTTCGGTGCCGTGTACAATCTTGAAAACGTTGTCGCCCACTCCCGCCATAGGCTGGGGCATCAGCACCACATTGCCGAACTGCAGCCGTGCCACCGCCAGACGGCCGTCGCCACTGACCATATAACCGCCCGGAAATTCGCCGTTGACGGCAACCACCTCTTTATAAACAGCGTCGCTCATCGAGAGTTTTACCCACTTCTCATATTGCTGTTTGTCAACAAGTTGCGGATTTCCATTTTTCAAAAAATCGTCGAAAGCGCCCTCGGCGTAAGTGCCCAGCACCGCCCCCTGACGCTGTATCATCTTGCCCAGCTCGTCGGGCGTAGCAGGCAGATTGTCAACACGATAACCTTCGGCCTTGAGCCGCAGAAGTAGGTTGTGCAACGACGGCAGCACGTCCATTCCGGAGGCGGTGAGGGAGTTCTGCCCCGCACCCTTGTAGTAGAAAATGACTATCTTTTTGTCGCGGTTTGGCTTGTGTTTCAGCGCGATATAGTTGTTCACCGTCTGCACAAAACCGTTGAGCCTTTCGGGGATGGCATAAACCTCCTGCAGGCCGTCGTCGGTGAGACGGTGGGCAAAAAGCACGTAAGGCCTTATGGCACCGTCAATTTCGGGCACCACCACGCTCTGCGACAGGAATCCGCCACTCATGCCCATCTTGTCGGCCTGCCACTGCTCGGTAAGCTGCGGCACATATAAAGTAAGGAATAGCGGTATGTTATTGGTTTCGAGATATTTGACAACCACATCCCCCATCCTGCCGTGAGCCATATTTATCATTGCCGACGGACGCACACTGTCGGCATAGCCCGCAGCTATGAATGTGTTGATATTCCGCACGGGATACACGTTGTTGCCCGTTTCTTCGAGTTTCCGCACAAGGTCGGCGGGCTCGCCCATCTGCCCGGTGAGCAGTATGCACGGGGCGGAAGGCTTGTACAAACCGTTGTCTTTCAGAAATTTGTCGTATTCGGCAACGGAGGCGAACTCCAGATCCTCGTCGTCGGGATTTTTGGGGTCGGAGTGGTAGAGCAACAGGTGCGAAGCCTTGGCCACGGGGTGTATCTCGCCTTTGGAAATCACCTTGCAGTCGATGTTGGTACGCACGTAGTTGAGCAGGCTGGCGTAGTTGCGGCGTCCGCCGGCGCTAAGGTACTGCGAAAGGGTGTCCTCGGTAAGGGAGTCCACCGAGATAATCATATTTTCGGGACTTGTGGCGGCGGTGGTAAGAACCGGAACGGTAATTGCCGCATCCTCAATCTGTTGGCGTTGCTCGGCGGTAACGCGCAGCCCCATGCCGTTGACAAACACCATGTCGTAACGGTCCAACTCGTCGAGGTCGTCCAACGACACTTCGCTGATTTTTACAAACGAGTTGTGGTTGCTTTTGGCTATCTGCCCGAGGGTGGTAACCTGATAGTTGACAAAGGCTATGCGCGTGGCGCTGAATTTGGTGTTCCAAATAATTATGGCGGCAACCAGAGCTATCGCCGCAGCTACCGAAATGAGAATTATCTTTTTACGTTTGTTTTTGTCCATGTTATTTTGTTTTTTTCAAAACTGCAAAATTATAAAAATGCGGGCGTCGCTCTCCTCACAATTTATTGGTATTTTGCGGGAGCGATATAATAAAAAAAGGGTATTATGGGCGATTATCGGCGAGGGGAACGGACAAAAATTGGAAATAATTAAATATCAATATTTTATGGCAAAATATCCAAAAATACCGAAATCTTTTGGAGCGAAATATCCAAAAATACCAAAATCTTTTGGGGTAAAATATCCAAAAATACGGATTTCTTTGTGGAGGCTCTCTTCTATAGCCTTATATGTGCTTTACGTTGTTTCCTCTACACTTCCGTGTGGTGTTATTGAGAGGAGCTCTCTCCGAGAGCGGAAAAAATCTCTCGAAGAGAGCTTGCCAAACAGCATTCAGCAGTCGCGCATTATAACTACATGAAACTATGCACTTTGGACATCTCAGAAAAAAAATGCCAGAAACCATGTACAATATTACAAAAACATTGTCATAAACACTGGCAAAAGTGTGGTCGCTCCATCCTTTCTAAAATCCTTGGTGTATATCAGATAACGTTTATCCACGCGGGAGGAATACTTTTCGCAGAACATATCGAGCGATTTGTGCGTGTTGTAACCCGAGGACTTCACCTCAATGGGATGTATCTTAGCTCCACGTGAAAGCAGGAAGTCAATCTCATAGTTATGGGTGGCATCCTTTGCCCAAGTGTAATAGAAAAGTTTGTTGTCCGAAGCCGTGAGCATCTGTGCTATCACATTTTCGTAAACATAGCCGAGGTTCGTGCCAAGCTTGTCGTTCAGCAATTTCTGATAGATGACATTCTCGGTATGGTCTTTGTCCCAAAAGGCAAGGGTGACAAACAGACCTGTGTCTGCACAATATATCTTATATTTCGAAATATCTTTTGCAAGCGACATCCCGACATTAGGGTCATTGGAATGATACGAAAACAGGGCGGTCTTACTATCTTCGAGGTTTTTCATCAACTCCATCAGTTTTTCCTCGCCCACGTCGCCAAGCACGGCATAGGATTTATAGCGATTACCTGTTTGGCTGAGCTGCGACGGAATCTCAGAATAAAGCGTTTCCAAACGCCCCGAAGGGTCAAGCTTCTGAAAATCATCACGATAAATCCGAACAATGCCTCGCTTCACTTGGTCAACCATACTGAAATTATTTGTTTCGATATAGGCACTGACCGCCTGGGGCATTCCACCGACAAGCATATAAAGCCTGAAATCTCGCATCTTGTCGCGAAACGCATTAGCAAGCGGCATTTTATTTTCGTAGAAAGAGCGGAGCAAGGGAACAGTGGCCTTATCGCCCAAAGCCCAGCGGAACTCCTCGTAATCCATCGGATGAAGCGTAATCCGCTCTTCCTCGCTGGGAAGTGTGATATCCTTCGTGTTCTTCTTGATACTGATAAGCGAGCCCGTTTCGATGTAATCGTAGCGGCCATCGTTCACCAAATACTTGATGGCCTGACGTGCAAGGGGGCAGTTCTGCACCTCGTCGAAAATGATGACTGACTTGCGTTTTTTTAGAACTACATTATACAGCGACTGAAGTTGCAGGAATATAAAATCCAAGTTCATAAGGTTGTTGAACAACGACTTCACCTCGTTAGACGCCTTGTTGAAATCGATAAGGATATACGATTCGTACTCGTTTTTGGCAAACTGTTCCACTAGTGTTGATTTCCCGACACGACGAGCCCCCTCAATCAATATGGCTGTCCGTCCTTTCCGAACCCGCTTCCATTCGAGCAGTCTTTTATACAGTTTTCTCTTGAAAATCAATTCCATAACAACAATTGTATTATTTGATTACAAGTGCAAAGATAGCCCTTTTTTTTAAATTACCAAAATTTTTTTGGGCAAAATATCCAAAAATACCGAAATCTTTTGGAGTGAAATATCCAAAAATACCGAAATCTTTTATGCCAAAATATCCAAAAATACGGAAATGTTTAGGGGCGAAATATCCAAAATACGGAAATGTTTCTCAAAAAGTGTTGCATACGCGCAACACTTTTATTCCTTGAACATTGATTTTATGGGTGCTCTCTCCGAGAGCCTTATATTTGTATTTCTTTGTTTTCACCACACTTCCGTGTGGTGTTATTGAGAGAAGCTCTCTCCGAGAGCGGAAAAAATCTCTCGAAGAGAGCTGCCAACTTCAATAGGTTATTTCAAAAATTCATATTCGAAAAGAGTTGGCACAATCTCCTCCAAGTAATATTCTTTCACTTTCTGTTTAAGTGTAACGATGTTTGTGTGTAACTGTGTATAGTTGTATATTTTTTGTTTTTTCCCAGTTTTCGGATTCTGCATTTCAGTGTATGTGTCGAGTTCATCGCTGATTTGATACACACCATAATTCCAACGAGAATCATACTCCTTAGTTTTCTTTGCCTCGGATATAATGTCATTCCATAATGACACAAGTACTTTTTCGGCAGAATTCATCTTCATTTTCTTCAAATCAGTTGAAGCAAGAGTTGGACCGTTTGTTGTATCAAGAGTGAACAAGTTTCTATATGTACGACCATCACTACCGGTGAACTCTCTACAATGGTTTTGGGGTTCGAGAACTGTAAAAAGCAGACATTTCAACAAAAACGGCGTGCATTTTCCGCTTGCGACATCACTATTGTATTTCAGATACCCATCAGCAGATTTCATAATTCTGGCACGCTCTGTCCAGTAGCGGTTATATGTTATGTACCTGCTTGCAGCAAACATTGGCAATTTTTCAAGGTAGTTATCCTTGTGCAAATAGAATCCATTACCATTATAACGTCCCGCTACAAGCAAACTTGACTTTGAATCTGGCTCGTCAAATGTAAACGCATCAGCGACAAGGTATCCTGCCATATCAATGGAATATAGTGGTGATATACGAATTTTTTGGTTCCCATTGCATTCTTTTCCATTAGTACCAACCACAATACCATCTTTGGAAACTGCTGTCATCGGTCTTTTATCATAGTATCTTTTGCTGAAAGACTCAGTAATTTGCTTAACGCCAATATTCCCTTCTGCATCCATGAGTTCAACCTTTTTGTTTTTTTGTTTCACAGCTTTGATGTTATGCGCCTCTAACTCAAAATTGTCAATTGTAGTGTCATCTTCATTAGACCAGTATATGCAGGACACACAGGCATTGATATTTGTATGGAAATGTTTTCTATTAAAAGCGAATCCACCCATGAATTTTTTGCCAATTAGTTTTTGCGCTTTCCAATATTTCACTGGTGAATAGACTATGTAACTATCCTTATCTTGACGCAGATAATATTCAAATGCCGACCAAATAAACACATTCCCTATATCATTAAGTGCCGGTCCCTTTACTTTTTTCTTCATTTCTTTAAACACATAGGATTGTTTCCATAAAGCGGATGCCTTACTTTTACCTGCTTTTTGATGTTCAAGCGATGTGGTTTCCGCATAAGGCGGGTTTTCAAACATAATAATTGTACATCTCTCATTCTCCACATATTGCTTTATAATTTGATTTTCCACATACTCTTTCGTCAATGCGTCCGCACCAAGTACCAAGCCTTGATTAAATGTGTCTTGATTTTCAACAGGTGGAATTATATGACGAACTTTAGGCCCAAGTTTTTCAACCAGCACACGGTACTCATAATATTCGAGTGTTGAAACTATGGTATGCTCCAATTCCTCATCAGTGAGGTGAAGTTCAAGGTTTCCCGTCCCAGCACACCTGTCAAGAATGATATAATCATTACCTTTCGGTACACGTTTGATTGCTTTACGCAACAATTCTATGGATTTTTCAGCATACAATTCGTGGGTATAAAAAGAACCCAGATTCTTTTTCTGCAAGCGTTCATTAAGCCTGTCCATAAGGTATCCGAACGCAACGTTATCGGCACCTTTATATGGGTGTATATAATCTTTAAAAACTGTCGGTTTTCTTATTTCCCCAATAGTCGTATGGAGACCGGATGCATCGCCTATAAAGTCCTCCTTTCGAGCATTTGGATACCTTTTATAAAAATGTTCAGCCCAGCCCACAATGCAATTTACGTCAATGTTTATTTTTGTATAGTCATTTTGTTTTAACAATGTTATTATTTGCGTTTTTCCGATTTGTGAAGTCATATCGATTGTTTGCAACGGTGACTTACCTACAAACGATTGATTATTTTTACTCGCGCCGCCAATATAAACTCGCTCAATGTCAAGCAAATAGTTGTTGCTATCATAAACGTAGCATTTATCATCATTCAAGGAAACAAGCAGTATGTTCTTCGGCACAGGTTTCCCTTTGATACGCATAACAGACAAATACTTTATTGCCTGTAGCAAAACTTTGTTAAGGTCGCTGATTAGCAGTTTGAATTCCAATATATTACCATTAACAACACCATCGGTATAGTCATTCAATATTTGTGCTGGTGTTAAAGATTTATCTACCATTGGTAGATATTGAAGATAAAATTGGTCTTGTCCCTGTTTTTCATTTGCGAAGTTACTCATAATTTGATACTGTTTTTAGCACAAACTATCAGTCACTCACGGCAATAAGAAAGGTGCGAACCTCTCTACTCGCGTTCGCGGGAAGCGTAGGAGAAACCCGCAGCTCATCTATAGATTAGTTCACACCCTATCGGGCAAACTTTATAGATGAGCATTGCGGACTGCCGCCTTACGGCTTCGCCGCGAACTTTATCCGTTTTTCAAGAAAACAGTTTCCTACGCTTTTTTCTTTGAACGCGAATAATAGTTAACGCTATGGTTTATACTATGTTATTATTTACTCTTTTCTATATTATTTTACTATTTTTACGTCTGCAAAGATACGATTTTTATTTCAATTTTGTTGTAAAAAAAGTTTGCTAACGAAAGGTTCAGTAAATGTTTCGTTAGCAAAGCGGAGAGCCCAAAAAAACTTTCAACTTTCAACTATCAACTTTCAACTATCAATTTTCAACTATCGAAAAAGTTTCTCCACATCCACCGAAAGTCCCACGGAGAAAGTGGTTCCCGTGGTGGAGGGCGAGTTGCTGTAATAATAGTCTGGCACGTAGTTGAAAAGGTTATCGATGGCGGTGTTGAGGGTTATGGCCTTGGCAATCTTCTGCGACAGCGTCAGTTTCCAGATGGTGTAGCCGGGGTAGGTGGCTTTCTCCGTCTGCGTGTAGTCGGTCATCGAGGTGTATTCGTCGCAGGTAACGGCGCTGAGTATGCGTCCGTTCAAGGCGATGTTGAAACCGTATTTGCGCCATTTTTTGCCATATTCCACCCGCACGGTGGCTGTATGCGGACGTGTCGACGACAGCTCCGGCTGCCCTTTCTCGATATGCTCGTAGGTGTACACGTACGACAGCCTCACACCCAGCCCGCAACTCCATCGCGATGAGGCACTTGCGTCGATGCCGGCAATCTGCAAAGGCGACATATTTACGTACACCTGCCCCTGCACCTCGCGGTCCCATGCGGTGGCAATACGGTCGGTAACGTTGTTGTAGAAACCCATCACCGTAAGGTTGTAGCTGTTTTTCGTGTATTCCGCGGCAAGGGTGAAATTGTGGCTCTTTTCGGGCTTCAGGTCGGGATTGCCGTAAATCATAAAGATGCTAGCCATGTCGAAATTCATATACATCTCCTTCAGTTTCGGGGCGCGGAACCCTTTGGCGTACGATGCCCGCAACGAGCTGTGTTTGAATTTGTACATCATCCCCAGCTTGGGCGAAAGGCTGTGCATGCCCGCGTCGGAATAGTAGTCGTAGCGCAGGCCGCCGATGACGTTGAGTTTCTTTGTGGGATTCCAGTCGTACTGGGCAAAAACGTCGGCCGTGTGCTGGAATTTGGCGCCGTTGTCGGCAAACTGGTAGGTCATCAGGTAGTCGTGCAGGTAGTCGCCGCCGAGGGTGAGTATGTTGTTGCCCGAAAAAGTGTGGTTGTAGAGCGTCCGCACCGAGTTTTGCACGTTGCTGTAGTCGCGCACGTCGAGCAGACTTGTCAGGTTGTAGTCGCTTTTGTCGTACTGGTCGAAATTGTAGGCGGCCGAAAGGCTGTTGCTACTGTCGATGTCGTAGTCGGCCGTTACGCCGCCGCAGAAATCGCGGTAACGCTCGTTGGCCATCGTCTGCGACTCCCGCTCGCGGAAGAAATAGCCTCCCTTGGCGGTGATTTTCAGCCTGTTGGCGATGTCGTAGGTCAGTTTCTCCTTGAAATTCCACGAGTGGTGCGCCGCCAGACTGCCGAAATCGCCGTCGTTGCTGAAAGCGATGGCATCCGCCGAGTTGTACTGCACGTTGGTGATGCTGCTCAGCCCTCCGGCCTTGAAACCCAGCGTACCGCCGTGGCGTTGCTCGTTGTGCGAGGCATAGCGGGTATTGAGGTTCAGATTCCAGCGGTCGTCGGAGTTGCGGGTGATGATATTTACCACCCCGCCCACGGCGTCGGAGCCGTACAGCGACGAGGCGGCGCCTTTCACTATCTCCACACGCTCCACGTTGTCCATGTTCAGGCGACTGTAGTCGAGGTTGCCGAACACCGACTCGCCAGCCAAACGCTCTCCATCGACCAAAAACAGTACCGAATTCCCACCAAAACCTTGGATATTAACCACTTGCTGCCCCATCGAATAACTAAACTCCACCCCCGGCATCTCGGTCTGCAGCACATCGCGGATGTCGGTGGCGTCCTGCATCTCTATCGCCTCGTGGGTGATTACGCGGGTGACGATGGGGGCGTCTTTGAGCAACTTAGGGGTGCGGGTGCCCGTCACCACCACCATATCCAACAAGCTGGCTTTCTGACGAATAGCAAAATCCACCGTCCCTTTCTCGTTTGCCGAAAGGCTTTTCTTCTTCGGCTCATAGCCGACATACGAAACTTCTAAGGTAAGACTCTTGCCCACAGGCAGTTGCAGTCGGTAATGCCCCGATGCGTCGGTAACGGTGCCCTTGCCTTTCAGCTCGCACACACGCACGGTAACGCCCACCATAGTCTCGCCAGTGGCAGAGTCGGTAACAGTGCCTGTTACAGTGCGTTGCGCCTGCACGGAAAACGTCAGGATAACGAAGAAAAGCAATAATAGCGGTTTTATATGTATGTTGTTCATTATTTTGTTAGAAGGGATGTATCTTTATTTGTGTTCTACAATGGCCTTAATCGGTACACAAACTATTTTTTTATCAATTATACGCATGAACCCCTCCAAGTATCAGATTGACACCGAAATAGGTTATCGCCACACTCAGAAATGCCACAATGCAATAGATGTGGAACGTTTTGGGGTTTTGCAGTGTCTTGAACTGGCTCATCAGCGGCACCGAATACACAAGCAATGTTATCAACGCCCACACCTCTTTGGGGTCCCACGCCCAGTAGTTGCCCCACGACACATTGGCCCACACCGAGCCTATTATCGTGCCCAAAGCGAGCAGAAAAACGGCGGGATACAGCATCAGCAGACTCATTTTACGTATACGCCCGCGCAACTCTTCAACATTGACATTTTTGCCTAAACCTATCAGCAAGGCTCCCGCCCCGTTGAACATCACAAAAAAGAACATCGCGTAGGCGAGCATTATCACCGACACATGGAGACTCAGCAAAGGCGACGCCAGCACGGGCATCAGGTTGGTTATCGGAGGGTTGGAGCCGCCTATCATCGCCACAAGCTGAACAAAACCCATTGCCATCATGCCTATGGGCAACGCCGTTTCGTAACGACGGCAGGCCACCAGCACCACAATGCCTATTGCGATGGCCATCAGGTTCATGCTGTCGAAACCGCCAGCCATGGGGACGTGTCCTCCGGCTATCCATTTCATCACAAAAATCATAATAAGAAAGGCTGTGAGCAACGCCACCCAAAGCACGGCACACACACGGGCCCAACGATGCATCGGCTTGCCGCGTCCCATACGGAACAGCGAGTAAGCGAAAAACAGCAGGCCAAGGGTTATGCACGCCATCGCGAGCCATCGCCCCGACGACAGACGGTTGTACATTCGCTCGGCACGAATCTTGCCTTGTGAGGGCATAGCACTGCCGGCACGCTGCTGCTGAAAAGCGAGGGTCTTGGCAAACAGCGTCTCCAGCCCTTCCATATCGCCGAAAGCCACCAGCTCCTGCGCATAGCTCATATACTTGCGGATGAAAAGATATTCGGCGGTGTCGTTGATTGTGGGGGGCAGCTCGTCGGCCTGGGAGTACCACGAAATGCCGCCCATCGGGCTCTGCAACGGGAAAATCTTGAGCAGTTTGCCGCTGTAAAGCATCGAAATAAGGTTGTATTTCTCGTCGGCGGCGCGAAGGTTCTTGGCCGACGGGTCGGAGGGAGCCAAGTTCTTGAGGGCGTTGGCGATAGGGTGCTCTCCCACAGCGTCGGTGAAATCCTCCAGCGTGGCCCAGCGTCCGTCGATGCCGAGCAGCCGCTGCGCTTCCTTGCCTTTGATTTTGAACACTGGCTCGTCTTTCCAGTCGTCATAATAGAACATCCACCCGCTGAGTACCTGTTCGGGGGCAAATCCTTTGTAAGTAGCTTTGCCACAGAGTTTTGTAGTAAAATCCTTGGCCAACGTCTGCAACGGACAGATACGTCCTTTGTACAGAACGCACATCTGCCCCATTTTGTCGGCAGTTTGCTTGGGCAACACCCGCTGCGCGGAAACGCCCTGCGAGGCAAGCAACAAAACCACTGCCACCGCCGCCGTTTTTGTTCGCATATCGCGGAAAATGGCACGGAACGGACTGTTTTTGACAAACATAAGCAACAACAAGCCTATCAACAACATAGCAAATCCAATATAGATAACGGCGATGCCGACAGGGTCGTGCGAGACACTGAGCACCGAGCCGCCTTTGTCGTCGAAATCTTCCTGATAGAAACGGTATCCATTCATTTTCAGGATGTTGTTCATCGAAATAACGTGTTTTTCGGCGGAGGCTCCGTTTCTGGAAACTGTTACGTGGCTCACAAAATCCATCGGGGAGTGGGTGCCGGGATAGGGAACCATCTCAAATTTGTCCAACGTCAGTGTGAAAGGCAGCTCTTTGGCAATGCCGTCGTCCACCGTGTAGCTGTTGCACGGCTGTTCAGGTGCAAGCTCCATGCGGCCGTGCTGACCAAAGAGGTAGGTGCACAACCCTCCTGCCAGAATCACCACCACCGAAGAATAAATCAGCAGCAATGCGGGCGTTTTCCAGAGTTTGCGAACGGCAATCTCCACAACGGACAACGCCGCCACCAAAGCCAGAATGCCGATAAACCACGGCGAAGCGTAGAAATGTTCCATGGCAAAGGCGTTGCCGTGGTATTTCTCGACTATTGTTCCTGCCGCCAATGCCACTATCAGCAGCACAAGAAGCACAGTTTTAACGATATTGGTAATTCTGTTTTTTTTCATGGGTTTATTTTTGCTTGTCGTTGAAGTTAAAAAAAACCAACTGAGGCGGCACGACATTGATACGTACCGCCCAATTGGCATCTACTTTGTTGTATATATAAGAATCACAATGTTTTAGATAGCTTCGATAAATTTCACTATTGCGTCGCGGTCTGATTTTTCGAGGTTGCGGAATTTCACCACACTCTCGTAGGCGTCGCTCTGTGTGCTGTAGCCGTGCCACATAATGGCCTCTACCACGTTGCGTGCGCGGCAGTCGTGCAGACGGTCGCTGGCACCGGTGCATATCTTCGAAAGTCCGCGTCCCCACAGGGGTGTGGTGCGGCACCAGCCGGTGCGGATGTCGTTTTTCATATACAGGCGGTGCTGAACGAAATCGGAGTATGGCCAAATCTTCTGGTGCGGGAAACGGGGCAGACGCGAGTCGCCTTCCTCGAAGAAACCGTTGGGGTCGTGGAAACGGTCGTCGCCGGTGGTCCAGCTGGGACGGTGGCAGTAGGCACACCCAATCTGCGAAAACAGCTGTTTGCCCCTCTGCACATCCTTGTCGCCGAGGTTACGTGCGGCCGGGACAGCCAAACCACGATGCCATACCATAAAATTGGTGTAGTCATCGCCGCTCATCTCGGGCACTTTCAGCGAGTCGGGTATGTTGGTCATCATCAGGTAGTTGTAGATGTCGGTCTCCACATTGCCGGTGAGGTTGTACTGGGGGAAATAGTTGTAGAACAGTGCCTGCACGTCGGGGTCTTGCGAGGCTTTGGTGGCGTAGGCTGCCGTCATGTAGTGCCCCATCTTGGTGGGATGCGTTACGTTGGTGATGTTCCAGATGGCGTTGGCGCCGGGAGCATCCTGCAACGGGCCGCGGGTAAGGGCGTAGGTGTAACGCTTGGGGTGTTTGTGCGTGCCACAGGTGTAGCCTGCCGAGGGACCCCAGTCGCTACCTGCCCAGAAAGCAGGATTGAGCTGCACTCCAGCAGCGGCCTCGCGCTGATACTGCGCCTTGAGCGAATCGTCTGGAATGGCGTCGATCAAACCTACGCCATACACTCCGATGGTGCTTTCCAAACGCACCCTCACCCTCGAATAGGGTATTGTGTTGCCTCCCACCTGCAAAGGCACGTAGTAAGCGGCTTCGGGTATGGTAACTTCGGGATAGATAAGGGCGTAGGTCTCGCCGTCGGGGAACTGGTTGCCCCAGCGGTCGGTGGCATAAAGCCAGCTAATCTGTATCTGCTCCTCGTCGATGGGCGCTTTGAAGGGCGGCACAGCCTTGGTCTGCGGCATCCCAGTAAGGGAACTAAGGTAATTGTCCTGATCGTCGGTAACTACCAGCAGATAGCCGTTGCCCCAGTCGTCGGCGCGATAACGGTCCATACGTTTGCCATGGCCGTAGCCCGGGTGACAGGCAACGCACGAACTGCGTATGTACAGCGGTCCCAATCCGTTGAAAGGTCGGGTGTTCTGGGTTATGGTCCTTTCAAAAAAGAACTCTCCTGCTTTGAAAGCCGACACCATTCCGGCATTTGCCACAGCGGGAGCCGGATCCTCGTACGCCGACGAGGTGGAGTTGAATGTCGTTCCCAACTCGCCGCCGGTGTAAGTGCCTTCGGGAAGGTCCTCAACACGGCCACCGCCCGAGGTGTTGCTCTCGTCGGTGCAGGCTGTAGTGGCAAACAGGGTTACCAATGCCGCTACAGCAACAGCACTTCCTTTTTTAATTATTTTTCTCATCTTATTCTTGTTTTAGTTGTTAATAAATGTATATCGTTACAAATCAAAGACTTTCAAGATATGTTATGGCCTCCTGCATGGCATCGTCAATGGCGGTGCAGGCGTCGATGGCCTCCTGATTCTTGGGGTCTGTATAGTTGGATACAAATGGCGCGGGCATAGCGTCTATCTTGGCCAGAGCGGTATTGATGGCCGACACAATGCGTTGGTCGAGCTCGGGGTTGCGGCTGGAGATGAAAGCGTGGAGACTGTTGGTCTCGTCGCGGTCACCCTCGATGCCACCGAAATACACATTCTGGATGCTGATGATGTTGTCGTGGAAATCGGTGATAGATTTCTGGCTGTAGGGCGATTCGATGTAGTTCACATTCTCGCCGTGGTGTGCCGAACCTATTTTGGAGGTTCCCACCTCGTCGGCAATGGTTCTGCAACCGTCGAGTATCGACACCAAAGCGGCTATCGGTGTGGCATACGAGCTGCCGGCGTTGCCGCAACGTTTTATGTTTTCGCCGTAGCTGATACCGCCGTTCACAGTGCTGTTGAGCTCCAGTTCCTCCACTTTTTCTACATGCGAAGCGGGGGCATCGTCGCCAAGCCAGCTCACTTCGAGTTGGAAACAACGGTTACGCAGGTCGCCTGCCACGGCCACTGCGTAGGTCAGCTGGTCGGCGGTGATGGCCGAAGCGGCTTTGGGGCTGCCGTTGGCAAAGAGTATGTATTCTATGCCGTGGAAACCGAGCAATGCGTTGCCCAGATATTCGCCGGCCCAAGCGTCGCCGTCGTCACCGGCAAGGTTGGCAATCATAGCGAGACTGTTCATAAGATTCTGAAAACCTGTAACATCGAGCGGCCACGAGTCGATATGCGGGTCGATGCCGAAGTCGGTGGCAGCACCGAACAGGAAAGCTTCGCTCTTTTCCCACCAAGCACGTGCTTGCAGGAACACCTCGCAGGCTGCCGACACGTTGGCGTCGGTGGGAGTGGCCTTCAGGGTTTGGAGTTTGGTTACCAGCTCCTCGGCCTTGGCGGCGAGGTTCGAATAGGTCGGCCTAACAGTCTTTTCGACAAACTGCTGGGCTATCACGGGGGCATTGCCGCTGCCCGATGGTTTTGTGGTCTCTTCGTCTTTGCAAGAGACAAATCCTATGGTCATGGCTGTCAGCGCCAGAGCCATTGCTGTTTTTGCTATTTTTCTCATATTTATAATATTTAAATGTTAGTTTATTATTTTTCTTTCATTTGAAAAATCCGCACCAAGTAACGCCGATGGCCACCCATGGCTCGTTGTTGTACTGGTCGGCGAGCAAGCGCACACCGCCCTCGGCCTTGAGCGCAATTTCGGGTATTGGGAAATAGTTGATGCCGCCCGACACCACCTTGCGTTCGCACCAGTCGATATCCACAAGGTCGCCGGCAGGCACATAGCTGTCGTACCAGTCGAAACGGCCGAACACAAACAGCTTGCGGTGCGATTGGCTGTTGGCAAGAACGTTAACACCCGCCTCCAGACCCATGGCGTAAGCCGCCTCGCCTACCATTGTGTGGGGGTAGGGCGACGAGTTGCTGTGACTCTGCGACTTGTTGTGTGCCGAAATGGCGGCAGCGTCGGACAGATGGCCGTAGTCGGCATTGCCGCGCACGGTAAACCATTTATGCCTGTAGGCGAAATCGAAAGCTCCTATCAGCACTGTCCCTTTCACACCATCGTATTTCTTGCTCTCGTTGGTAACAAGGTCGTTGTTGAACGAATTGCCGATGTAGCCGCTCAAACTAAGCCGCAAA
>Ga0310697_10001288_pt1 | contig 30133 bp, 23 predicted proteins | sample 172DNAGHGlowgp2_FD_203883 | JGI IMG/M metagenome (GOLD analysis project Ga0310697, IMG submission 203883) | Sheep rumen microbial communities from Palmerston North, Manawatu-Wanganui, New Zealand - 1728 DNA GHGlow gp2 (v2) (version 2) | ecosystem: Host-associated > Mammals > Digestive system >... | reverse complement strand
TCATAGCTCATAAGTCTCCGATTGTCTCTATAATGATTGCCTGTTTTGTCGTCAATCCCATCAGAGAGATGTTTTTGATAGAGCTCATAGAGATACCTCTCGTTGTGCCCTGTAAGTTCCGATACCTTCTTCTTTCCGCTTTTGGCAAAGGGCGTATCGTCGAAGATGAAGTATTCGATCCGCTTTTCTGAAGTCGCGGGCCGAATAAAACCGCTTATGATCTTCTCGGATAAGAGCCTGACAAACTTATGCCAGTTGATTCCGGCGTTGTTACAGAAACGATAGAGCGTATTTTTGGAAAAGGCCTCCCGGAAACTGCCGATCCGCATGGACATATAGGTGCTGATGGGGGAAACCATGCAGCCCAGCAGATAAGTGAAGAGCTCCACCACAGAGAAGCCCTTTGCCTTATGCGCACGGCAGACGCTCAGGAGCTTGCCGACCTCAAACTTGCGCAAAAACCACTTCACCGTATCATTTGCCTCTTGCGCTTCCACCAACTTCTGTGATAACATAGTTGCCATAGCATATACCTCCTGTGTTTTTGTTGTTGTGGTGACTACATTATATCACAGTTCGAGGCTATATGCTATTCTTTTCGTCCTTTTTCGCCTTGATATCGCGCTTAAATCGGAGCTTTATTAGACTTTTTTGTCAGAATCTCATGTGGGAAGTTTTAGTAACTATTTTGCCCTTGCGCATAATTGGTGGACGGCGACGGTCTCGATCAACCGCCGCCGTCCACTTTATCAGGCTGTTCCGTTACAATTCTAAATCAAAACGCCCAACTGGATTCACCTGACCTCCTGCTCCAACTCCCGAAACAGTTCAGAATGAAAAAACTCCTCAATGCTGATACCCAAACCGTCGCAGAGTTTCTTGATCGTGGAGATCGTCGCGCTGTTGTTCCTGCCGCTGACGATGTTGTTGACGGTGGACTGGGTCACGCCGCTCATGGTGCTTAATTTGTTGATCGTCAGTTCGCGCTCCTGACACAGAGATAGGATGCGCAAGCGCACCGCCTCGCCGATGTTCACGGGTATCACCACACTTTCTCTCGAACAGGATACCCGTTTCTGCTTGAAAAGCTTAACCCTTTTGAGTTATAATAACTCAAAAGGGTTGGTGAGGATGCTGTGGCATGGAGAAGCTGCTTTTTCATTGGACACCGGGAAGCGACGGAGAAGCTGTTGCCCGCATTGCGGGAGGCCGTGGAGACGCATATTACGGAATACGGGGTCAGAGCGTTTTTCGTAGGACAGTACGGAGGCTTTGACCGTCTTGCAAAAACGGCTTTGAGGGATGCAAAGCATCGGCACCCGGAGATTACACTGTACCTGCTGTCACCGTATCATCCGGCGGAGCGGCCGATCAAAAAGCCGGAGGGCTTTGATTTCATCTTTTATCCACCGGGCATGGAAACTGTGCCCAGACCGCTTGCCATTGTGCGGGCAAATCGCTATCTGGTGGCGCATGTGGACTATCTGATTGCCTATGCCTGGCACGAGGGCAGCAACGCGCTTGCGCTGGCGGAGTATGCGCTGGCGCGGGAGCGCAGAGGCAGGATGAAAGTGACGATGCTGGAACGATGCTGAATCCTGCGGCGGGATTCCGCTTTTGGTGCATAATAACGTCCTTCCCCCCGAAACCACCTTCGGGGAGAGGGACGCTTGCATTTCTATGTTCCGTTCCGCGCTCCGTTCAGCAGCTTGGCTTCCCGCCGTGCCCGCTCCAATTTTACCCGTTCGCCCCCGTCGCCCGCCCCACCAGGCAGCAGACGGCAAAGGCCAGGATGTTCACCGCCACGATGCTGGCGCCCACCGGGGTGTCGGCCAGGATGCTGGCCAGCAGGCCCAGCAGGGCGCAGCTTACGGCCAGGAGCGCGGCGCAGAGGGTAACGGCGCGGAAGCTGCGGAAGACCCGCATGGCGCTGAGGGCGGGGAACAGAATTAACGCGCTGATGAGCAGGGAGCCGATCAGGTGCATCCCCAGCACGATGATGACCGCCACCACCACGGCGATCAGCAGATTGTACACTTCCGTGGGCGCGCCGGTGGCACGGGCGAAGCTCTCGTCAAAGACCAGGGCGAACATCCGGTGATACAGCAGCACGAACAGCGCCAGCACCACGGCGCTGAGGACCACGCAGAGCAGCACCTCGTCCCGGGTGAGTGTCAGCATACTGGTAGAGCCAAACAGGGTGGAGCACACGTCCCCGGCCAGGTTGGCCGAGCCGGAGGACAGGCTCATCAGCAGATAACCCAGGGCCAGGGCGCCCACGCTGTACATGGCGATGGCGGCGTCGCCCTTGAGCCGGGTGTTCTGCCCCGTGCGCAGCAGCAGCACCGCCGCCGCCACGGTAAGGGCCAGCACCAGGGGCAGGTTGTTGGTCAGCTTCAGCACCCCGGCCACGGCCATGGCCCCGAAGGCCACATGGCTCAGGCCGTCCCCGATGAAGGAAAAGCGCTTGAGCACCAGCGTCACACCGAAGAGGGAGGCGCAGAGGGCCACCAGCACGCCCACGATCAGGGCGTAGCGGACGAAGGGATAGGAAAAGGCCAGGGCCAGTTTGTCCAGCAGCGCGCTCATGCCTCGTTCCCCCTTCCCGGCTGAAAGCAGCGGCAGACGCTGGAGCGGAGATAGTCGGCCTTGGTGCCGAAGAACAGCTCCCGCCCCACGTGCAGGATGTGGCTGGCGTCCTCCGCCGCGGCCTGCAGGTCGTGGGAGATCATCAAAATCGTGATGCCCTCCCGGTTCAGGTCCCGGATGATGCGGTACAGCTCCGCCGTCACCCTGGGGTCCAACCCGCTCACCGGCTCGTCCAGCAGCAGCAGCTTCCCTGTGGCGCAGAGGGCACGGGCCAGCAGCACCCGCTGCTGCTGGCCGCCGGAGAGTTCCCGATAACAGCGGCGGCGCAGGTCGGCGATGTCCAGCTTTTGCAGGGCTTCCTCCGCCCGGGCTTTCTGCGCCTTGCCGTAAAAGGGGCGCAGACCCAGGCTGTTCATGCAGCCGGACAGCACGATCTCCCAGACGGAGGCGGGGAAGTCTCGCTGCACGTCCGTCTGCTGGGGCAGATAGCCGATCTCCGTCTGGCGCAGCCCGTCCCCAAAACGGATGGACCCGGCCAACGGCTGGCGCAGCCCCAGGATGGTCTTCATCAGCGTGGTCTTGCCCGAGCCGTTTTCCCCGACGATGCAGAGATAGTCCCCGGCGCGGACCGAAAAGCTCAGATCGCGCAGCAGCTCCCGGTTTTCATAGCCGAGGCTGAGGTGTTCGCAGGTGATCAGTGCCATAGACGCTCCTTCTCTTTTACCAGCCCTTTACCAGCTCCGCCAGTACATGCAAATCCCGCTCCATGACCCCCAGATACGTCTCCCCGCCGTCCACGTCCCGCCGGGTCACGGACTGCATGGAGTCCAGCTCCAGCACCCGCACGTCCGCCCGGTTCGCCGTGCGGGCCACGGCGTCGGCCACGCCGGGAATGGGGGTTTCCGTGGTGAACAGCAGCCCGCCGCCCCGGCGGTCCAACTGATCGGCCAAAAAGCGCACGGTCTCGAAGCTGGCCCCGGTCTCGGCGGAGCAGCCGGGGAAGGCCGCGTAGTAGTCCAGGCCGCAGTCCTCGGTCAGATAGCGGAAGGGAAAGCGGTCCGCCACGATGAGGCAGGGGCGCGGCTCCGTCTCCGACGCAAGCCGGGCGATGGTTTCGCATTTGGCTTCCAGATCCCCCAGCGCCTCCAGATAGGCCGCGCAGTTTTGTTCATACGCCGCCGCGCCCGCCGGGTCCAGCTCCGAGAGCGCCGCCGCGATGCTCCGGCACAGCAGCGCGGCCCGCCGGGGGGACAGCCAGATGTGCTCGTCCGGCGTATCCTCGGCCTCGCCCTGCATCCCCTCCCGCAGCTCCTCGTCCAGGGCCACGTCGCCCAGGATGTCCAGCAGATTCAGCGCCCGCTGCCGGGGCTTGGAGGACTCCGCCAGGGCGTCGGCGATCCAGTCGTCGCTCTCCCCGCCCACATAGATCAGCAGGTCGCAGGAGGCCACGCGCATCAGGTCGTCCACGCCGGGCTGGAAGGAGTGCATGTCCACGCCGCCGTCCAGCAGCAGCGTCAGCTCCACCGTCTCCGACGCGCCCAGCAGATTGCGCGTCCAGTCATAGAGGGGGAAGACCGTGGCCACCACAGACAGCTTTGCGCCTCCCTCCGCCGGGCCGCCGGGAACGAGCGCGCAGCCGCACAGCAGCGCGGCCAAAACAAGACACAGCAGCGCCCGCCTCATCCCCGGCACCTCTGGCACACGCCATACAGCACGGTTTCGCCCTTGTCCACGGCGAAGCCCTCCGCCTGCTGGACGGTCTCCAGCAATTGCCGCGCCCCGTCCCGGCTCATGTGATAGGTCCGGCCGCAGCTGCGGCAGCTCAGGTGGAGGCAGCCCCGGCAGCCGTCGGCGTCGATGTATTGATAATAGACCTCCCGGCTCCCGGCCCGCCCGGAGCGGCGGACCTTGCCCTCCGCCTCCAGTTCCGACAGGTTGCGGTACACGGCGCTCAGGCTGATTTCCTCCCCGGCCAGCGCGTCGGCGATCTCCTGGGCGCTGAGCTGCTCGTCCGGGTGGGCGCAGAGACAGCCCAGCAGCGCCTTCCGCTGGCGGGTCATGTATTTGGACATTTGGCTTCCCTCTTTCAATTTGCGAATGAATTGCGTTTTACGATACCACAAGGGGAGGGAAATGTCAAAGGGAATTTGCGAAATTTTCCCAAATGCGCGCAGCGCTATCGCTTTGACGATGGCGCGGAGCGCAACCTTTTTGGCTCCCTTTTCCAAAGGGAGCTGTCAAATCGCGTCTCCTGCCCCGCGCCTGTCATTGCGAACCAGTCCGCAGACTGGTGTGGCAATTCCCCCCCGGCCAGCGGCCTTCCCCCACCCGGAGCACCATCAGAAATAATCCCCCTCATTTTGTGCAAAACCAACAAAAAGCCCCCAAAAAGCCCGGATTGTCATTTCGTTCACAAAGAAACTTCGCCTACCCACCTGTTTGCAGCAAACCATACGCCGCGAAACCGCCCTTCTAGCCCGGTTTCAAACAGAGATTGCCGCATTTTTCCAAACCGAATTCAGGCACTTTGGTAATTTTTTCTTGACACGGTGCCAGATGTGGTGTATGATGCGAAATGTGATCACAAACCCTTCCACTGCTATCTTACTTATAAGGAATTGAGACAGGTTGCGGTATCAAAATTTGTTCCCATACCTCGCTGCTATCTTACCTATAAGGAATTGAGACGCGCCTTAAGGCGCCGAGTTGCTCTTTTCATCACTGCTATCTTACCTATAAGGAATTGAGACCCTCCTTTAGGGGCTATTGGGGAATTCTAATTTACCTGCTATCTTACCTATAATGAATTGAGACTTGGCCTTAGCCTTCAAGCGTAAAAGCAGTTCCCGCAGGGAAACCCCACAGCGCGCGGAACGGTGCGTGCTTGATGCGCGACCCGACCCCTTCATACGGCACTGTGCCCCGGCTGGTTTCAGCGCGGGGTCCTTGGCCGTCTTTGCCTGTCCCATGTGCGCAGCCAAACGAACAAGCGCGTCCCCATGGCCCGGAAAGGCCACGGGAACGCGCTTGTTGTGATTTCGGCTGCCAGTCCCCTGGGACGGGGGCGGAAGCGTGAGACCGGGGGGGTCAAGCTGTCATTGCGAGGAGCGGAGCGACGTGGCAATCCCCCGGCCTCCGCAAGCGCCCGGATGCGGTGCCGCGCAAGCGCGGGACGGGGCGAAAGCGTAAGACGGGGGGATTGCCACACCAGTGTGCGCACTGGTTCGCAATGACAGCGGGACGGGGCGGAAGCGTGAGACCGGGGGATTGCCGCACCAGTGTGCGCACTGGTTCGCAATGACAGCGGGACAATGACAACGGGACAATGACAGGTTGACGGAGGCAATCTCAATCCGCGCAAGCCCCTCACTCCGCCGCGTCCAGCGCCAGCTTTGCGCAGCCGTAGATGCCCGCCTCGTTCCCCAGCCGGGCCAGGGCGAAGCGCGTGCCCTCGGCGGGGGGGAAGGCATAGCGCCGGAAGGCCGCTTCCACCGCCTGCAGGAGGATGTCCCCCGCCGCGCTGACGCCGCCGCCCAGGACGAAGATCTCCGGGTCGCAGACGCAGCTCACGGCGGTGAGGGCCTGGCCCAGGCTGTCCGCCAGGATCTCCACCGCCTCCAGGGCCAGGGCGTCCCCGGCGCGGGCGCAGTCGAAGACCGCCTTGGCGTCCAGTGGGATTTCCCGCAGGGCCGAGGGGCGCTCTGTGGCCTCCAGCAGCCCCCGCGCCGTGCGCACCAGGCCCGTGGCGCTGGCATACTGTTCCAGGCAGCCCCGCTTGCCGCAGCCGCAGGGTTCCGGCTCGTCCGCATGGACCTTGATGTGCCCCAGCTCGCCGCCGCAGCCGTGGACGCCGCCCAGGAGACGCCCGTCCACGATGACGCCGCCGCCCACGCCGGTGCCCAGGGTCAGGAAGACCAGGTCCCGCAGCCCCGCGCCGCCGCCGCGCCACATCTCGCCCAGGGCGGCGGCGTTGGCGTCGTTGACCACTGAGACGGGCAGGCCGCAGCGCGCTTCCAGCGCCGCGCCCACGTCGCCGCCCCAGCCGTCCAGGTTGACGCAGGGGGCCACGTGCTGCCCCGCCGTCACCGCGCCGGGGACGCCCAGGCCCACGCCGCGGATCGCCGCCCGCGCCAGGCCGTGCCGGGCCGCCGCACCGGTCAGGCTCTCCGCGATGTCGGGCAGGAGCATGGCCCCGCCCCGCGCCCGGCGGGTGGGGATCTCCCACTTCTCCAGCAGCGTCCCGTCTTCGGAAAACAGTCCCAGTTTGATGGTAGTTCCGCCCACATCGACGCCGAATGCGTAACGCTTCATGGTTTTCTTCCTCCGTTCCATTCAGGCTTAGCCGTCCGTGCGGCAGACCTGATGCTCCTGCTTTTCCCGCCTTGGCGGAATGCCGTAGCGCGCCAGCAGCGGGCCCAGCCGCCAGGCCAGCAGCGCGGCGGCGGCCAGGCTCAACACGTCTTTCACCAAAAAGGGCGCGCTCACCAGCAAAAACGCGGGCAGCAATTCCATCTCCCGCAGCAGGGCGAACTGGACCACGCCTCCCAGGTGGCACAGCAGCAGCCCGGGCAGCCCCCAGAGCCAGCGCAGCGCCCCCTGCCGTCCCGCCGCCAGGCCGCAGAGGGCCGTCATCGGGAAAAAGCCCAGCAGAAAGCCCCCGGTGGGGCCAAAGAGGACGTGCAGTCCCCCCTGGAAGCCGGAAAACACCGGCGCGCCCGCCAGCCCCACCAGCAGATAGACCAGCAGGGCCGCCGCACCGGCTTTGACGCCCAGCAGATAGCCGCAAAGCGCCACGGCGAAGGTTTGCAAGGTGAAGCCCACGCCGCTGGGCATAGGCACGGTGAGCTGCGCGCAGACCGCGATCAGCGCCGCGAACAGCGCGGCAAAGGTGAGCGTTCGGATTTTCGACGCCATAGGAATCCCGTCCTTTCTCTTTGTGTTTTGGGGACAGTTTACACTATTTTTGAGGAAAAGGGAAGGGGGGGCGGCGGGAAAAAGAGTGCAAGACAAGGGGACGGTTCTTTTGTCTCGGCATCAGGGTTCATGCGTTATCTCATTTCAACAAGCGAGCTGTTGGTCGGAGGATGAAACCTTGCGAGGACGGAGCGAAAGAGGGTAATAAATCAGGAACGGATAAGACAAAAGAACCGTCCCCTTGTCCTCCAAGAAAACCGCTTGCATCTCCGCTCCGAATCGGCTATTCTGAGAGCAGATCGAATCAGGGAGGCGCGTCACATGGCAATTCGGGCCATTTTGTGGGACATCGACGACACGCTGCTGGCTTTTCCGCCGGCGGAGGCGGAGGGGCTGCGGCTGGCGCTGCTGGGCTGCGGATTGCCCGCGCCCACGGCGGCGCAGACGGGGCGCTACAGCGCCATCAACCTGGCCTGCTGGAAGGCGCTGGAGCGGGGGGAACTGAGCCGGGAGGCGCTGCGGATCTCCCGCTTCCGGCGCTTTTTCGCCGAGACGGGCTGGCCCGCCGACCTGGTCCCGGCGGTGGCGGCGCGCTATGAGGCGGAGCTGGCCGGGCAGGTGTTTTTCGTCCCCGGCGCGCTGGAGCTGCTGCGGGCGCTGCGGGGCCGGGTGGGACAGTATGCCGCCAGCAACGGCACCCGCCGGGTGCAGCTGCCCCGGCTGGCGCGGGCCGGGCTGGACGCGCTGCTGGACGGGGTTTTCCTCTCGGAGACCATCGGGGCGGAGAAGCCGGACCCGGCCTTCTTCGACGCGGTCTGCGCCGCCCTGCCGGGGCTGGCCCGGCGGGAGATCCTGATGATCGGCGACTCCCTGAGCAGCGACGTATTGGGCGGGCTCCGCAGCGGACTGGTCACCTGCTGGTATAACCCGGAGGGAAAGCCCCTGAGCATCCCGGAGCGGCCGGACTACGAGATCCGCAGCCTCGCCCAGCTTCCGGGTATTTTGGAGGACATGGGCCTGGATGTTTAAGGAGACGGCGCATCGGAAGAACAGGAGAAAGATCCACATTTTGCAGGCATTTGTCCTGATTCGCCTTTCCCGTCCCCAATGACGTCTTGTAGGGAAGGTCGTCCACGACGTTCCGCAGCGGATTCTTCCCACAAAAACCCCTTCGGGCGAATCCGCAGCATTTCCCTGTAGGGGGCGGCGATTCAGCGCGCTGGCAGCAGCACCAAAGACAAGCGCCACGTCCGGCAAATTCGCAGTATTACATTGTAGGGCGCGCCGACCCCGGCGCGCCGGGCAGTAGCACCAAAGACAAGCTGCCACGTTCGGCGAATGCGCAGCCGCCATTTCCTTCCCCCAGCGGGGGAAGGTGGCATCCGCTGATCCCCCGCGAGGCGGATGACGGAAGAGGGAGAACGTGACCGCCAGCAGACGGTAAACGTTCGCATACCCCCACGACTGCGGTCATTTCCACATGGCGTTCCCGTCACGTTCTCCCTCTCCGGTCGCCCTTGTGGGCGACACCCTCCCCCGCTGGGGGAGGGAAGGGGTGAGGGCGCCTTGGACGACCGTCACCTCCGGCGAATTCGCAACCGTCTATTGTAGGGGGCGGCGTCCCGACGCCCCGGCAGCAACACCAAAGTCAAACCGCCACGTTGGGCGAATTCGCAGTATCTCAGTGTAGGGAACGTCGTCCAGCCCGTGGCCGGTTCCGGCAGCAACAGCGGGATTCCCATAAACTTAGGGCGAATCCGCAGCCTTCCCATTGTAGGGAAAGGGCTTGTCCTTTCCGCGCAGCACACGGTCCGATACGGGAAACCCCGGGCGAATTCGCTACACGTTTGCGGATTCGCCCGGGGTTGTCGGGTATCGGGGCATTCCCTGCCGGAAGGGGTAAGCCCTTTCCCTACGGGGAACCGCTTGCGGATTCGCCCGAAGTTGCGGAGGACGCGGGCATTGCTGCGCGGCGCGCCGGGGACGGCGCGCCCTACAGGTGGATGATGCGGATTCACCCGACGTGGTGCCTGGTTTTTGGCGGTTGCTGCCGGGCTGTCGAGGACGCCAGCCCCTACACGAGCCGCGGTTGATCGGAGGATGACACGATCCGGGGACGGAGTGAAAGAGCGCAAGAACGGATGCTAAGACAAAAGAACCGTCCCCGTGTCCTGCCCGTGTCCTCCCTCACGCCCAGACGAACCAGAGGAACAGATACCCCACCAGCACCGCTGCGAGGGTGTAGGGGACGCCGATCCGCATGAACTCCCGGAAGGAGACGGAATGCCCTTCCCGCCGCAGCAGGCCCACCGCCGTGATGTTGGCCGAGGCCCCGATGGGGGTGATGTTGCCGCCCAGGGTCGCGCCGGACAGGAGGCCGAAATAGAGCAGATACGGCTCCATGCCCAGGCTGGCCGTCACGGTGGTCAGCACCGGGAGCATGGTGGCCACATAGGGGATGTTGTCTACGAAGGCGGAGATCAGGACCGAGCCCCAGACGATGATGGTGTACAGCACGAACAGATTCTCCCCGCCGAAGCGGACGATCAGCCGGGCCACGTCGTCGATGATCCCCACCTGATTCAGTCCGCCGATGACCAGGAACAGGCCCAGGAGCAGGCCCAGGGTCTCAAAGTCCAGGTGCCGGAGGGCGTCTTTCGCGTCGTCCAGATGCCGGGTGCGCAGCACGCTCAGGACCAGGGTGACCAGGGCCAGGACGCAGCAGATCGCCCCGTTGAGGATGGCCGGGGCGTCGGGGAGGAAGGAGGCCGCGATCAGCGCCGCCACCATCAGCAGCAGCATCACCGTGGGCGTGTAGTGGGTGACGACGGCGCGCTCCGTGGCGGCCACCGGCTCCTTGTCCCGGCGAAACAGCAGCATCATCACCGGCACCGTGGCCACTGCCCCCAGCTCCACGGCGAAGAAAATGCCGGGCCGCCCCTGCATCCAGAAAAAGTCCATAAAGTTCATGTTGGCGTAGTCGCCCAGCATGATGGAGGTGGTGTCCCCCACCAGCGTGGCCGCCCCCTGCAGGTTGGAGGAGACGGAGATGGACAGGATCATGGGCACCGGGTTCCGATTCAGCTTCCGGCAGATCGCCAGCCCCACCGGGGCCACCATCAGCACCGTCGCCACGTTGTCGATCAGCGCGGAAATGGCCCCGGAGAACAGGGACATCAAAATCGTGACCCAGAGGACGTTTTTGGACTTCTCCAGCAGCAGATCCGCCAGCAGATTCGGCATCTGGGAGGCGATGAACGTATGGACGATAATCATAGTCCCCGCGATCATCATCAGCACATTCCAGTTGATGACGGACCCCAGCCCATCCAGCGGCAGCACCCCGGCCAGCAGAAACACCACGGCCGTCCCCAGAGACCAGAGCGGCCGGTACTTCGGTAAGACCACCATCAGGACGTACATCAGAATGAACAGAATCAAAGCAAAAATCTTCATGCAAGCCTCCCGTCTGGAATCGGAAAAAGACTTCTACCGCGGCCATCTCTGCTGCGGTAAAAGTCTTGCTGCTTCGAACATATCCCGGGGATTGGTCCCGTACTGACGGAATACATTGCGCGTGCCGCGCCAGCTACTCCCTGATACCAGTATATGATATAGCATATCGGGGCGGCGGTGTCAAGGGGAGAAGGGGAGGGTGGAGCGGCGCGGAAGGGGTAGGTTCTTTTGCATCGCCATCGTTCGTCACACCATCTGGCTTTGGCCCCCCGCTTCTTCGTCGGATTCGTCCAGGATTCCCATGTCTTCCGCAAGCGCGTTTCCCATGAGAGTCACGAGGCTCTCCGCCAGCTTCCCCCTGTCGGAAAGTTCGGAGTCGCTGATGCTCTCCTCGATCTCGATCTCGCAGAGCATATCATAGATTTCATCAAGCTGTTTTTCCGATGCCGCGTTCAGTTCTTCGATGGAAATACCGGCTTCGTCGCAGATGAACTTCTTTTGGGCACCTGTCATCTGCATTCGCGTTTGACGCAAAACGTCTTCCATTTTCGATTACCCTTTCTCCACGTGATGACAAAGGGGCGGTTCTTTTGTTTTGGTATCAGGGTTCAGAAATGATTTCACTGAATAAGCAAGCTGTTGGTCGGAGGAAGTTTTTATGCGTGGACGGAGCGAAAGAGAGTAAGAACGGACGATAAGACAAAAGAACCGTCCCCTTGTCCTGACATATATCCCGCTTGACAGGAACGCGGCGGGGCGATATGCTATCCTCAGAGCAAGGACACAAGACAAGCGGTTGGAACAGGAAACAGAACACAATGAAGGAGGTACATCATGAGACGAAACTGGAAACGCCTGACGGGTGTGCTGCTGGCGCTGCTCCTGTGTCTGGGGTGCCTGCCGACGGTCTCCGTCGCGGCGGCGGAGGACTGGGGCGCGGTGACCCACATGAACATTTTCGGCGCGGGCACCGACCTGCGGGGCCGGAACTACCCCTATGCGCGCTACGACGACATGATCGCGGACCTGCTGGACGAGGAGGGCCGCCCGGACTTTTCCGACGAGGCCGACAGCATCCGCTATCGGAAGGCGGGCGTCATGTTCCAGGCGGCGACGGTCATGCCTGAGCAGGTGCGGGAGTACTATTTCTGCGACCCTGGCTACTATGAGATCGCCTTTTACGCCACGCAGCGGCTGGACGCCGACGCCATCGCACTGTCCGGCGCGGTCTCCGTCGGCTGGAGCTTTGCGGAGCGGATCCTGGGCTCCGGACAATACAGACTCTATGTCTATACCGCACTGATATCGCTGGAGGGCAGCGGTACGGTCTACGTCAGCTACGAGGACCAGAATGTGCAGACCCTGACCATGACGCAGATCAGCGAGGAGGGCGCCTGGCCCACGACGATGCTGGTCTCCGGCTATCGGGAGCTGTCCGACGGGGTCATTTCGGAGCTGACGCTCTCGCTGACGGGCTTCAACCTGCCGACGGAGGCGGGGGCCTATGCCCTGTGGGATTCGGAGAATGAGGGCTGCCTTGCAAAGGCCACAGCGGTCAGCGGGGACGACCGGGGACTGTCCGTCACCTTCTCCTTTGACGGCGGGATGTCCGCGGAAATGCTTTCCGCCTGGCCGAACCTTTACATCAACGGCAGCCTGAGCTACTACTATGTGCCGGAGGAAGATCGGGACTGGCGCTATGAGCAGTACGGCTTTGTACAGCTTCCCTCGATCTATTCCGGCACCATGGAGAGCGGCCTGGAGGCGATCAACGTGACGAACGCCGGGGCCACGTACATCGAAGGCGCCCCCGTGTTTTCCGGCGACTATTCCGACTATCCCCCGGAGCCCCACCTGGGTCTGTACATGGGCCTGGGCATGCCACTGTGGTCGGATATGGACTACGTGATGGGCATGTGCCCGGCGTATTTCTTCAGCGCGGAGACCGGCGATACGCTGCATGAGATCTATCTCTACGGCACGGAGGCGCTGGACGCGACGCAGCTCCGAGTCTGCGGCACGGAGCTGGTGGAGCCCTTCACCCTGAACACCTACGGCGACGGGCTGGGGACGCTGTATTTCTATCGCGGCGTGATCGCCAAGCCCGCCTCCGACGGCTACATCGGCATCGTATACCGCGACGCCCCGCTGTACACCCTCCCGGCCTATCAGGTGGCCGACTACAGCGCCGCACGGCTGCCGTTTGACTGGGATCAGTACTCCTGGGATGAGCCAGATCACTGGTACGAACAGCCCGCGCCGCTGATCTGCACCTGCTGGGTTCAGGATTACGAGACGGACGAAGCGGGCGTCATGTCCAGCTTTGACGTGGCCTTCTCCGGCTTTAACCTGCCCACGGACTACCAAGACTATTCCCTGCACTGCTTTGAGGCGGAAGAGGCGGGGGAGGTCTTTGCCAGCGCCTCCGGGCTGCGGGTGGACGAATACGGCAAAACCGTCGTCACCTTCACCGTCGTGAACCCCCGCTACGCGACGGCTACCACCTATCCGCAGATCTACGGCTGCGCAACCAATTTCCTGGCCTATTACAGCAGCGGCAGGGGATCGAACTACACGGTCTCTGAGCAGAACGGGATCTGGCGCGTCACGGAGGCCCTGAAAACCTACGGCATGTATTGGGGCACCACGGTCCGGGTCTTCTCCCCGTACAAGGTGCTGGAGAAGGACTATACCGCGATTTACGGCGAGAGCGTGGACTTCACCTGGCCCGCCGACGGCGCCGTGGACGGCAGCGTGACGGTGGAGGCCCTGGTCAGCGGCGACGAGCTGCGCTGGAACCAGTTCGAGGAGGACGAGACCTACTGGACGCGCTACACCGTGCTGCTGGCGGTCTACGACGAAAACGGCAGGATGCTGGACCTGGCAAGCAAGGAGATCACCTCCCCCCAGCGCGTCAGCCTCACCGCCGACGCCGAGGGCGCAGCCAGCGCCTCCCTGTTCTGTCTCCGCAACGGAACCGACCCGATCAAGTCCCGCGTCACGGCAAGGCCGTAAGCAAGGCGGGGCCGCGCAAACCCGGTGGCGGGTGACGCTCCGCTCCGCTGTCCCTGTGAAGCGGCCCGCGAATTGTGTTGGGAATGTATGAAAAGGCCGCAAGACCCGTTCTCCGGGCCTTGCGGTTTTGTGTTGTGGGGGGTATTTTGTCGGACGCGAGCGCGGGGCACCGGGGAATCTCCAGCGGTTCTGGGCTTGGGCCTACGAGAAATTCTAACCAAGGCACCCCAGGGCGACCGCCGCGATTTTCCGCCCTCCGGTCGGGGCTTCGCCCCTCCCTCCAGGCGGAAAATCGTAGAAAACGGTCATCTTCAGATAATTACTTACACATTTTACTTGACAAACCCCTTTTGAACGTTTTTTATTTTGCCGATACAGCAAACGAACACCGGAGCGCCCCCCGCCCACGCGGGGAGCCGCTCCGCTTCCTTTTCCTGCCCGTCCCCTTACTCCATCTCCGCCCGCAGCTTTTCCAGCGCCCGCTTCTCGATGCGGGAGATATAGCTTCGGCTGATCCCGCAGCGCGCCGCCGTCTCCCGCTGGGTCAGGGGTTCCCGCCCGCCCAGGCCGTAGCGCAGGCGGATGACCTCCGCTTCCCTGGGGGAGAGCCGCGTCTCCACCAGCTCCAGGGCCTGGCGCTGTAGCTCCCGGCGGCTGATCTGCTCCAGCAGGTCGCAGTCCTCCGCCAGCGTGTCCAGCAGCGACAGCCCGCCCCCGTCCCCGTCCGGCTCCACGTCGTCGCTGAGGCTCACGTCCCCGGCGGTTTTGCGCCGGGAGCGCAGATACATTAAAATTTCGTTCTCGATGCACCGCGAGGCGTAAGTGGCCAGCCTGACCTTCTTGTCCGGGCGGTAGGTGCTGACGCCTTTGATGAGGCCGATGGTGCCGATGCTGATCAGGTCCTCCTGATCGCCGGTGACGGCGTAGTACTTTTTCATAATGTGCGCCACCAGCCGCAGATTGTGCTCCACCAGCAGGTTCCGCGCCTCCAGCTCGCCCCGCTCTGTCCAGGCCTCCACCGCCTGCCGTTCCTCCTCCGCGCCCAGCGGGCGGGGGAAGGAGCCGCTGCCCTCTCCCAGCCGCAGGGAGAGGAAAAGGCCCGACAGCAAAAACAGGAACGCCGTTGTCAGCATTGCCTTCCACCTCCAAATAAACGCTCTCTTTCATGTCTATTCGGCGGTCTTCCCGAACATTCCCCACCCGCGCCCGCGGACTCCACGATTCGTAGAGCGGCCCGGTCCGGGGGAGTAGAGCGGTCCGGCGCGAGAAAAGGTTTGCGCTTTCGGGGGCGGTGGGCTACAATGGGGGCGATTTTTTGCTGGGAAAGGACAAAAGCACATGAATGTGTTCCAGGCGGCCTTTTGCCGCGTGTATCAGTTCGGCTTTCGCGCCGCGATGCCGATCTTGCCCTACCGGGAGCCGGAGCCGCTGCCCTCGGTGGAGCGCATCCCCCAAAAACTCCGGGAGCTGGGGGTCTCCGCCGCGCTGGTGGTGACGGACGGCGGGCTGCGGGCGCTGGGGATGACGGTCCCGCTGGAGCAGGCCATGGCCCGGGCCGGGCTGGGCTGCCGCGTCTATGACGGGACGGCGGCGAACCCCACCATCGCCAACGTGGAGGCGGCGCTGGCGGCCTACCGGGCCGGGAACTGCGGGGCCATCGTCGCCCTGGGCGGCGGCTCCTCCATCGACTGCGCCAAGGCCCTCCGCGCCCGGCTGGCCTGGCCGAAACGCAGCGTCAAGGGCATGGCCGGAAATCTGCGCATCTGGAGGAAGGGCCCTCCCCTCTTCGCCGTGCCCACCACCGCCGGGACCGGCAGCGAGGCCACGGTGGCTGCGGTGCTCGTGGACGGGGAGACGCGGCACAAGTTCGTGATGAACGACTTCTCCCTGATCCCCGACTACGCGGTGCTGGACCCGGCGCTGACCCTGGGACTGCCGCCCTTCTACACGGCCACCACGGGCATGGACGCCATGACCCACGCGGTGGAGGCCTACATCGGGCGGAGCACCACGAAGCAGACCCGCGCCTGGTCGGTGGAGGCGGTGCGGCTGATTCATGCCAACCTGGAGCGGGCCTACCGGGACGGGCGGGATCTGGAGGCGCGGGGGCGGATGCTGCGGGCGGCCTATCTGGCCGGAATGAGCTTCACCCGCTCCTATGTGGGCTATGTCCACGCCGTCGCCCACTCTCTGGGCGGCTGGTACGACACGCCCCACGGCCTGGCCAACTCCGTGCTGCTGCCCTACGTCCTCCGGGCCTACGGGGCGCGGGTGTACCGGCCGCTGAAGGAGCTGGCCGTGGCCATCGGACTGGCGGATGCGGCGACGGAACCCGCCGTGGCCGCCGAGCGCTTCATCCGCTGCCTGGAGGAGATGAACCGGAACCTGGGTATCCCGGAGAAGCTGCGCGACATCCGCGCCGGGGACATCGAAATGCTGTCCCGCCGCGCCGACCGGGAGGGCAACCCGCTTTACCCGGTGCCGCGTTTGATGGACGCACGGGAGCTGCGGCAGATTTACGCCGCGGCGGCGGAACACCTGGACGGGGAGGAGCATTGACATGAAGGAACAGGAGATCCAAGCCATCATTGAGCGCCAGCGGCGCTATTTTGCAAGCGGGGCGACCTTGCCGGTGTCGGCACGGCTGGACACGCTGCGGCGGCTGGGGGAGGCCATGACCGCGTATCAGGACCGGGTGCAGGAGGCGCTGCGTGCCGACCTGGGCAAGTGTGCGCTGGAGGGCTTCATGTGCGAGACCGGTCTGTCCCTGAGCGAGCTGCGCTATGTGGCGCGGCACCTGCGGGGCTGGGCGCGGGACCGGCGGGTCCCCACGCCGCTGACCAACTTCGCGGCGCGGAGCTTCGTGCGGCCCATGCCCTACGGCGTCGCCCTGATCATGAGCCCCTGGAACTACCCCTATCTGCTGTCGGTGGAGCCGCTGATCGACGCCCTGGCCGCCGGGAACACGGTGGTGCTCAAGCCCAGCGCCTACGCTCCGGCCAGCAGCGCGGTCCTGCGGGAGATGCTGGAGCGCGCCCTGCCGCCGGAGCTCTGCGCCGTCGTGACCGGCGGGCGGGAGGAGAATCAGAGCCTGCTGCGAGAGCGCTTTGACTGCATCTTTTTCACCGGCTCCCAGGCGGTGGGCCGGGAGGTGCTGCGCCGGGCTGCGGAGCACTTGACTCCGGTGACGCTGGAGCTGGGGGGCAAAAGCCCGGTCATCGTGGACCGGAGCGCCAGCCTGCCTCTGGCCGCCCGGCGCATCGTCTTCGGGAAGTACCTGAACTGCGGCCAGACCTGCGTGGCTCCGGACTATGTGCTCTGCGAGCGGGCGGTGCGGGACGAGCTGGTACGCTGCCTGGCGGCGGAGATCGAGCGGCAGATCGGGCCGAAGCCCTTCGAGAATCCGGAGTACGGGCGCATGGTGAACGAGAAGCACTTCCGCCGGGTGCTGGGGCTGATCGACCCGGCCAAGACCGTCTACGGCGGACAGTCCAGCCCCGAAACCCTGCAAATCGCCCCCACGCTGCTGGCGGGCGTAAGCTTCGACGACGCCGTGATGGGGCAGGAGATCTTCGGCCCGGTGCTGCCGGTGCTGGACATCGAGCAGGCCGGGGACGCCATCGCCATTGTGAACCGGGGCCAGAAGCCGCTGGCGCTCTACGTCTTCACCTCCGACCGGGCCACGGCAAAACGCATCACCACCGAATGCGCCTTCGGCGGCGGCTGCATCAACGACACGATCATCCACCTGGCCACCAGCGCCATGGGCTTCGGCGGCGTGGGCGAGAGCGGCATGGGGGCCTACCACGGCAAGACCGGCTTCGACGCCTTTTCCCACCGGAAGAGCATCGTGGACAAGAAGACCTGGATCGACCTGAATATGCGCTACCGCCCCTACAGCAGGCTGGGGGAGGCGATGATTCGCCGCTTTTTGAAATAAAACCGGGCAGCGCCGCACGGAGGGGAACCGTGCGGCGCTGTCTTGCGTGATTTGTGAGAACTGTGGTATACTGAGAGTATTCCATTCAAAAGGAGGCGTTCGGCATGAGCAAACACGGCGGCGGGAAATACTGGTCGGCGGGGCTGCTGTTTTCCCGGGGCTGGACCAATGCGCTGATGCAGGAGCTGCTGCCCAGGCCCGTGCTGTTCACCTCCAACGGCCGCCGTCACCGGATGTGGGAGAAGGCCGTGGTGCGCCAGGCGGAGCTGGACCCCCGCTTCCTGGAGCGCAGCCCGGGCCGGGCGGTGAACCGCTCCGAGGAACCGGCCTTCCGCGCCGCCTCCGAACGGGCCGCCGCCGTGCTGGGCCGCTGCATGGAGACGGAGAGCCCGGGGGAGGACGCAGCCGGGCGGCTGGCCGGACTGTACCACAGCGGCGTCCTGGCCCGCAGCGGGGCGGGGGAGGCCCGGCGGGTGGCCAACTCCCACGCCACGGCCTATCTGGACCGCTTTCTGGCGCTGGAGACAAAGTGCGAGACCCGCCGGGTGCCGGACGATCTGCGAAACTTCCTGCGCGCCCTGCCCTGGCTGGGCGAGAACCTCTCCAGCGCCCGGGCCAGGGCGGTCTTTGCCAAATACGCCGCCGTGCTCCGCTCCGTCGCCGCGGCGGTGCTGGCCGACTTCGCCGCCGCCCAGCCGGAGGCGGACATCGGACGCTTCCTGACCCAGCCGGACTTCCCGGCCCAGCAGCTGCTGACGGACCCCCTGGCCACGGTCTACGCGGTCTGGTACGTCCCCCGGGCCATCCGCACCAGCCTGGAGGTGCTGGTGGCGCTGAACCCCAAGGACGAGTACCCGGAGGCCCGGGCCATGCGGCGGCGCTTCATCCTCCACATCGGCGGCACCAACACGGGCAAGACCTACGCGGGCTTCCGGCGGCTGATGCGCGCCAAAACCGGGGTCTACCTGGCTCCCCTGCGCCTGCTGGCCCTGGAGGCCCAGGAGACCTTGCTGGACGCGGGGGTGGACTGCTCCCTGACCACCGGCGAGGAGGAGGACCGCCGGGACTGGGACACCCATGTGGCCGCCACGGCGGAGAAGCTGGACCTGGGGACGCGCTACGAGGTGGCGGTCATCGACGAATGCCAGATGATCGCCGACCGGGAGCGGGGCTGGGCCTGGACCCGGGCGATTTTGGGCGTCCGTGCCCCGGAGGTGCATCTCTGCGCCGCCCCGGAGGCCCGACCGCTGCTGGAGCGCATCATCGAAAGCTGCGGCGACAGCTGCGAGGTGGAGCTGCACCAGCGCCGGACCCCACTGCTGTGCATGAAGCAGCCTACGGACTTCGAGCAGCTGGAGCCCGGCGACGCGCTCATCACCTTTTCCAAGGTGGGGGTGCTGAGCGTGGCGGAGGACCTGCGCCGCAGCGGGAAAAACCCCGCCATCATCTATGGGGCCCTGCCCTACGCCACCCGGCGGCGGCAGATGGAGGGCTTTCTGTCCGGCCAGATGCGCTATGTGGTCAGCACGGACGCCATCGGCATGGGCCTGAACCTTCCCATCCGCCGGGTGATCTTCCTGGACACGCAGAAGTTCGACGGGCACGAGCGCCGGGAGCTGCGCCCGGCGGAGATCCGCCAGATCGCCGGGCGGGCCGGGCGCTACGGCATGTACGACAAGGGCTATGTGGGGGCCACCGAGGGTCTGGACTTCATCCGCGCCGGGCTGAAAGCCCCGGTGCCGCCGCTCCAGACCGCCGTGGCGGGCTTTTCCGACCTGGTCCTGCAGGTGGACTTCGACCTGCTGGAGGTGCTGACCGAGTGGAGCCGGATGCCCACGGCGGAGCCCTACGTCAAGCTGGACGTGAGCCGCTATCTGAGCCTGATCTCCAAGCTGCGGGAGCTGGGCTTCACCCTGACGCGGGAGCAGGAGCTGCGGGCGGCCAACATCCCCTTTGACGAGACGGACGAGACGCTGCGGGAGCTGTTTTTCCACTTCCTGCGGCTCTGGACCCGGGGCGAGCCGGTGGAGCAGCCGGAGCTTGCCCCCGGCAGCAGCCGGACCCTGCCCGAGCTGGAGGAGCACTACCGGAAGCTGGACCTCTTCTTCTCCTTCGCCAAGGCCTTTTCCTGTCCGGTGGACGCGGAGGCCCTGCGGGAGGCCCGGAGCGCCGTGGCGGAGGAGATCAACGAGATCCTGCTGCACCGGCTGCGGAGCAACATCCGCTTCTGCCAGAAGTGCGGGAAGGCCCTGCCCCTGCACACGCGGGGCCGTCTTTGCGCCCAATGCTGGCGAAAACAGCGCTGAACGGCCCTTTTTTCGGGCTTCGCGGCGCTTTCCCCAAATATCCGCCCGTGATTTTGTCTATCCTGACAAGGGAAAAGTGCGCGGTTTTTTTATTTTTTTGATTGATATTTTTTTGTGGAGTCTGTATAATGGCAGGAGAGCACAATTCAATTGAAGGAGGCAATTTGAATGAAAACGCTTAAACTCATGGACAACCTGTACTGGAACGGCGTCCTGGATCCCGAGCTTCGCGTATTTGACATCATCATGAATACCGAATTCGGTACGACCTATAACTCCTATTTCCTGCGCGGCACCGAAAAAACCGCAGTGTTCGAGACCGCGAAGGCCAAATTCTGGGATGACTACAAGGCAGCCGTCCAGGAGTTGGTCGGACCCGGCGAGCTGGACTACATCATCGTGGACCACACCGAGCCGGACCACGCGGGCAGCGTGAAGAACCTGCTGGAGCTCTATCCCCGTGCCGTCGTCGTCGGCACTTCCACCGCCATCGACTTCCTCAAGGAGATCATCAACTGCGACTTCAACTCCATGGCCGTCGGCGACGGCGATACCCTGGATCTCGGCAGAAAGACCCTGAACTTCATGGTCCTGCCCCAGCTGCACTGGCCGGACACCATGTACACCTATCTGGAGGAGGACCGCGTGCTCTTCACCTGCGACTCCTTCGGCAGCCACTACAGCCATGAGGGGATCCTCCGCTCCAAGGTCACCGATACCGAGGGCTACCTCCGCGCCACGAAGTATTACTTTGACAACATCATCGGGCCCTTCGCCGTCCCCTTCATGGCCGACGCCCTGGACCGCATCAAAGACCTGGACATCCGCATGATCTGCACCGGCCACGGCCCCGTGCTGGACAGCCACCTGGACGAGATCTTCGAGCTCTATCACCAGTGGTGCGCCCGTCCCGTGGAGCGGGAGCGCAAGCTGGTGGTCATGCCCTACGTCAGCGCCTACGGCTATACCGCCCAGCTGGCTGAGCGCATCGCCGCCGGTGTGGCGGACGCCGGTCCCATCGACGTCCATACCTACGACATGGTCACCACCGAGGCCGGCCCCGTCGTCGCGGAAATGGCCGCGGCGGACGGCCTGCTCTTCGGTTCTCCCACCATCCTGGGCGAGGCCCTGAAGCCCATCTGGGACCTGACCCTCAGCCTCTTCCCGCCCGTCCACGGCGGCAAGCACGCCAGCGCCTTCGGCAGCTACGGCTGGTCCGGCGAGGCCGTGCCCCATCTGCTGGAGCGTCTGCGCCAGCTCCACTGCAAGGTGGAGGACGAGGGCTTCCGCATCCGCCTCCAGCCCAGCGACAACCAGCTCCTGGACGCCTATGAGTTCGGCTATCGCTTCGGCTGCTCCGTGCTGCGCAAGAAGGAAGTCCAGCCCGAGACCTCCAACGCCAGAAGCACCCTGCTGAAGTGCCTGGTCTGCGGCGCCATCTTCGACTCCAGCCTGGATTGCTGCCCGACCTGCGGCGTGGGTAAGGACAAGTGCGTCCCCGTGGCCGACAAGTCCACCAGCTTCCAGAACGCCACCTTCGAGAAGTTCCTGGTGCTGGGCGGCGGCCCGGCGGCACACTTCGCGGCCAAGGCCATCCGCGAGCGCAACGCCAGCGCCAGCATCATCATGATCACCAACGAGTACGAGATCCCCTACAACCGCCCGATGCTGACCAAGGTCACGCTCCAGGATCTGAGCTATGACCGCCTGGCCATCGAGAGCCGCGAGTGGTACTCCCGTCAGAACATTCGCATCGTCTTCGGTCAGACCGTCGAGTCCATCGACGTGGCCAACAAGACCGTCAAGACCAACCGGGCCGAGTACGTCTATGACAAGCTGATCTACGCCCTGGGCGCCCGCTGCTTCGTGGCCCCCATTCCCGGCTCCGACCAGCCCCACGTGGTCTCCATCCGCTCCATCGCCGACTGCCTCAAGGTGCAGGATCTGGCCAAGGACGCCAAGCACGCGGTCATCATCGGCGGCGGCGTCATGGGTCTGGAGAGCGGCTGGGAGCTCAAGAAGGGCGGCCTGGATGTCACCGTCCTGGAGACCATGCCCGCGCTGCTCCCGCGCCAGATGGACGACGCCGCCGGCACCGTGCTCCGTCAGGAGTGCGAGAAGGTGGGCGTGAAGGTCATGGTCGGCGCGAAGATCACCCAGATCACCGACAAGTCCGTCCTCCTGGCCGACGGCACCGAGCTGCCCGCCGAGCTGGTCATCATGTCCACCGGTATGCGCGGCAACGTGGCCGTGGCGAAGGACGCCGGTCTGGAGATCGGCAACATCATCAAGGTGGACGAGCACATGGCCACCAGCGCCCCCGACGTCTGGGCCTGCGGCGACTGCACCGAGTTCCGCGGTCAGCCCCACGGCTTCTGGGCGCAGGCGGAGGAGACCGGCCGCGTGGCCGGCGCCAACGCCGCGGGCGAGGCCCTGGTCTACAAGCAGATCGGCAGCAGCATGGTCATCAACGCCATGAACACCTCCGTCTTCGCCCTGGGCACCAACGGCAAGGCCGGTCCCAACGAGCTGGAGAAGGGTCTGCGCACCGTGGAGATCCGCGACGACGTGCGCGGCCAGTACCAGAAGTACTTCTTCCGCCGCGGCCAGCTGGCCGGCGTCAACCTGGTGGGCGACATCTCCCGTATGCCGGAGCTGACCCAGCAGATCGAGGAAGGCGCGACCTTCGAGCAGGTCTTCGGCTGGAAATAAGCGCTTGAGACGGAAAGACAGAGCAAAAGCATAAGGAACGGCGCGTTGCAGCGTAACACCTGCAACGCGCCGTTTTCGGTTCCGCAGAGTCAGCGACAATGAGATGCTGCGGATTCGCCCGGGGGTGGCGACTTATCTCGGGTGCTGCTGCGCGGCGCGCCGAGGTCGGCGCGCCCTACATGGAAGCGTTTCGGATGCGATGGACCATTGAGTTCGTCGAAGGCGCCCTCACCCATTCCCTCCCCCAGCGGGGGAGGGTGTCGCCCACAAGGGCGACCGGAGAGGGAGAACGTGGCGGGACCGCAATGTGGAAATGACCGCAACTGTGGGAATATGCGAACGATTTCGCTGTCTGCAAACGGTCGCGTTCTCCCTCTTCCGTCATCCGCCTCGCGGGGGATCGGCGGATGCCACCTTCCCCCGCTGGGGGAAGGAAATGGCGGAAAGCGCGCAGCTGCCTTGTAGGGGCCGGCGTCCCGACGGCCCCGCAGCACATGGGAATGGCTTGCTTCCACCTACGGCGAATCCGCATCCACCCGGTAGGGAACGCCGTCCTCGGCGTTCCACGCAGCAGCACAGAACCAAAGTAACCCGTCAGGCGAATCCGCATCCACCCGGTAGGGAACGCCGCCCTCGGCGTTCCGCGCAGCAGCACAGAACCGGAGCAAGCCGTCAGGCGAATCCGCATCTACCCCGTAGGGCGCGCCGACCCCGGCGCGCCGCGCAGCAACACTCCGGTTTTCTGCAACTTTGGGCGAATTCGCAAGCGCCTCCCCGTAGGGAAGGGGCTTGCCCCTTCCGGCAGGGAATGCCCGATGTCCGCCGACCTTGGTCGAATCCGCAGCCGTACAGTGCATTCGCCCGGGCATTCCCGTGACGAACCGTGTGCTGCGCGGAAAGGGCAAGCCCTTTCCCTACAATTGGACGGCTGCGAATTCGCCCCAGGTTTTTGGAATCTCGCTGTTGCTGCCGGAACCGGCCACGGGCTGAATAATATTCCTCACATTGAAATGCTGCGGATTCGCCGGATATGGCGGCTTACCTTTGGTGTTGCTGCCGGGGCGTCGGGACGCCGCCCCCTACAATGAGGCGCAGATTCGCTCATACGTTTTTCGTGTAGGAAACTTCGCAAGACGGTGGCACGGTTCTTCTGCCTTATCATACGGCCCGCTCAATATCACCTGCATTTTCCCCCTTTTCGGTCAAACCACCCAATCCCCCTCTTGTCAGCGCGGAAAACTGTGGTAAAATAGAACAAAACCCACACACAAACACCTACCCATGGAAAGGAGCTGGTTTTCATGCAGCAGTGCAGCGCCTGCGGGGCGAAGGTTGCGGACGGGCTACGGAAGTGCCCCATCTGCGGGGCGCGGATGGATCGGATCGCGCTGGCACAGCCGGGGGCGGCGGCGGAGACCGAGCCGCCCCGGGGGACGCGCATTCCGAAGACCATCGAGCAGTTGCAGGACTTCTGCGCGGCCCACCATCTGCCCCTGGAGAAGATGCGCTTTGCCATTGGGCGCGACAGCGCCGAGGCCCGGATGTTCGGCATTTTCCGCACGGCGGAAGGGGAATTCCAGGTCTACAAGAACAAGTCTGACGGCAGCCGCGCCGTGCGCTATCAGGGGCCGGACGAGGCCCGCGCCGTCCGGGAGATCTATGAAAAGCTGAAAAGCGAGATCGCGCTGCGGCGGGACATGGAACAGGGGCAGGGCAGCGCCGCTCTGCGCACAGGCAGCGGCGCGGCAGTGCAGCGCGCCCAGCCGCGCAGCCGGGGCGAAGCGGCAAAGCAGAGCTCCCCCTGGAAGAGCCTGCTGACCGTGGCGGTCCTTGTCCTGGCGGGCTTCCTGCTCTACCGCAGCCTGCGCAGCGACGGGCCGCAGCGGGGCTACTACAACTACCGGGACAGCGCATACTATTACGACACGGAGGACTGGTACTACTGGGACCCGCTGGAGGCACTCTGGCTTCCCGCCGTGCTGGACGCGGCGTTCTATGACGACTATGACAGCTATTACAGCAGCGTTCGCTACCCCGGGGACGCGCCCTACGGCGATTTCGCGGACAGCGAATGGTATGTGCCCTACAGCAGCTATGACGACGACTCCGACGACGGCTGGGACTGGGATTGGGACGACGACGATTGGGACTGGGACGACGATGCCGACTGGGACAGCTGGGACACCGACTGGGATTCCGACTGGTAAGGCCATTGGAAAGGGAGGACAGACCATGCAGGACATGGAACGGCAATTTCACATCCGCTGCGTCCCCGGGGACGTGGGGCGCTACGTCATCCTGCCCGGCGACCCGGGCCGGGTGCCGCAGATCGCGGCAAAGCTGGACGACGCCCGGCAGGTGGCGTGCAACCGGGAGTACAACGTCTACACCGGCAGTCTGCTGGGGGAGCCGGTCAGCGTCTGCTCCACCGGCATCGGCGGCCCCTCGGCGGCCATCGCCATGGAGGAGCTGGCCGCCGTGGGGGCGGACACCTTCCTCCGCTGCGGCACCTGCGGCGGCATCGACCTGGCGGTCTGCGCCGGTGACATCGTGGTGGCATCCGGGGCCGTGCGCTACGAGCACACCAGCCGGGAGTACGCCCCGCTGGAGTTCCCCGCCGTGGCGGACCTGGACCTGACTCTGGCCCTGCGGGAGGCCGCCCGCGCCCTGGGCAAGACCGTCCATGTGGGGGTGGTCCAGTGCAAGGACAGCTTCTACGGCCAGCACGCCCCCGGCCGGATGCCGGTGCAGCCGGAGCTGGAGGCCAAGTGGTTGGCCTGGAAGCGTCTGGGGGTCAAGGCCTCGGAGATGGAGTCCGCCGCCCTGTTCGTGGTGGCCAGCGCCCTGCGCGTCCGCTGCGGGGCCTGCTTCCATGTGATCTGGAACCAGGAGCGGGAGGCCGCCGGACTGTTCCAGCCCATGACGGAGGACACCAGCGGCGCCATCCAGACGGCGGTGGAGGCCATGAAGCGGCTCATCGTACAGGACCGGAAAACGCGCTGAATGCGCAAAGAATACATCTGACATGGAGGTGGTATACTATGAAGCGCCAAAGCAAGTCCATCCTCAGCACGCTGCTGTGCGCCGCGCTGCTGACGGGTCTGCTGTCCGGCTGCGTGGGAGGCGTCGCGCCGGCGGAGACCCCGCCGCCGGAGACGGAGACCCCTGGACCCGCGCCGGAGACGGAGGGCCCCGACCTGTCCACGGAGGAGCCCACGCCGGAACCCGACCCGCTGGAGGCGGTGCTGGGGGTCTGGGAACTCTGGTCCAGCGAGCTGGACGGGGCGGAGACCCTGGCCTCGGAAAGCGTGGAGCGGGTCTTCCTGCGCTTCCGGGACGACGGGACCGCAGACTACATCTGCGCCAGCCCCTATTTTGACCCGGAGGAACACAGCGGCCTGTCCGTCACACGCACACCGGAGGGCCTCACGCTGGAGACCGACCCGGAGATGGGGGCCACGGACTTCCTGGTGGTGGCGGTGGACGATGCACAGCTGGCGCTGTCCTACACCGTCAACTACCCCGACGGGGTCCGGGCCGGGGGAATGCAGCTCTTCCGCCGCTCGGACGAGGCGGCCCTGGCCGCCGCGCCCCGGCCTCTGACGGAGACGGAGATTGCGGAGATCAACGAAAACTGGAACCGGAGTGAGTACGGCTTCTTCCTCAACAGCTATGCCCGCCCGGAGGAGATCGACTGGTACGAGGTTCTCTACAATGGCGGCGGCATCGCCATCGAACCGGACGACGAGATTTTGAAGGCCTATGCCAGCGAGGTGGGACATGAGCGCGAACTGGATCTGGAGCTCATCCCCGGCGACGCGCTGCGGGCCTTTGTGCTGGAAAAGACCGGCACCTCCTACGCCGAGGCCCGGAAGCCCATCTGGCACTGGACCTATTTGAGTGACCTGGACCTCTACTGCCGCGAGCACGGGGACACCAACGCGGAGAACATCCGCTTTTCCTCCGGCTGGCGGGAGGGGGACGAGCTGGTCCTGAGCTTTCTCCGCAGCGACTGGCGGAACTACCGCGGGGAGCGCTGGTTCCGCGCCCGGGTTCGGGTGCTGCCCGACGGGAGCTGGCAGTACATCTCCGTCACGCCGGAGGAGGCCCGGGACCCGGTGGAGCTGGTCTCCATTGTCTATTCCGCCGAGCAGCCCGAAGCCGACTATGTGCTGGAGCAGCCGGAGCTTCCCAGCGACGAGCCGGGGGCCTGGCGCTGGGCGCTGCTGACGGCCAAGGCGGACGGCGTGAATTTGCGCCTGGACCGCTTTGTGGCCGGGAACGGCACGGAGGACGCCCTGGCCACCGGCATGGGGGCCCCGTCCCTGAATACCCCCCTGGGCGCCTACACGCTGAACGCCGGGGAGACCGTGGCCGTGAACGTGGTGGCGGCCTGGAATCCGGTGATGCGCGCCAGCGCCGCCTGGCGCGGGCTCTGGGGCGACTACTGGTTCGGGGAGGACAATGCCCTGCACCTGGACGATGAGGCCCTGGACGCCTGCCCCCGCTGGATCATGGGCCACGACTTGGACGGCGAAGGGCGGGGGACCGCCATCTGGAGCGAGGAGGACCTGTCCAACTTCCTGGACGTGGGCGGCGGGTCCTATGACGAATGGCTCTACTACGACGACGCGGGCTGCGCCCTGGCCGCGCTGCGCTTCCGCGACTACCGCGCCCTGGAGATCGAGCGCGTGGACTACGGCTGCCGGGTGTTCCTGGATTATGAATTTGTGGACGCGGAGTGGAACGGCGTGGACGGCGTCTGGCCGGGCTTCTCCAACTGGGTCCTGCTGATGGAGAAATACAACGCGGAGGACTATGACTGGTCCCCGCTGCCCGAGGGCTGGTTTGCCGACGGGGGGCTGGGGGACTATGTCCTGCGCGTGGAGCAGTTGGAGGGCGAGCAGATCCTGACCCTGCGGCAGTTCAACAACGGCGACGGGGCCCTGGGCTTCCTGCTGGGCGTGGGGGACGAGGTGCGGGAATTCAGCTTCCGCCGGGCCGTGGGGACTCTGGGAGACTGAGAAAGGGATTGGAACCATGCGAAAAACGAAGATCATCTGTACCCTGGGCCCGGCCACCGACAACCCGGCCCTGCTGCGCGCCCTGATGGAGGGGGGCATGAACGCCGCACGCTTCAACTTTTCCCACGGGAACCACGCGGAGCAACTGGAGCGCTACACGATGTTCGCCAACGTGCGCGATGAGCTGGGCGTCCCCGTGGCGGCGATTTTGGACACGAAAGGGCCGGAGATCCGCATCCGCTCCTTTACGGAGCCGCGGGTGGAGCTGCGGGCCGGGGCGCGCTTCACCCTCTGCACCGAGGACCTCCCCGGCACGGCGGAGGCGGTGTCCGTCACCTATCCCGCCCTGCCCGACGAGGTAAGCCCCGGCCAGATGATCCTGATCGACGACGGGCTGGTGGGCCTGCGGGTGGAGGAGACCACGGAGACGGAGGTCCGCTGCATGGTTGTCAACGGCGGCAGCCTCTCGGCGAACAAGTCCCTCAACATCCCCGGCGCCCATATCCGTCTGCCCGCCGTCACGGAGCGGGACGAGCAGGACATCCGCTTTGCCGTGGAGCACGACTTCGACTTCATCGCCGCCTCCTTCGTCCGCCGGGCCTCCGACGTGGAGGAGATTCGGGGCCTGCTGCGCCGCTTCGGGGGCGAGGACATCCGCATCATCTCCAAGATCGAGAATCAGGAGGGCGTGGACCATCTGGAGGAGATTTTGCAGGTCTCCGACGGCCTGATGGTGGCCCGGGGTGACCTGGGGGTGGAGATCCCGGCGGCCAAGGTGCCCGCCCTGCAAAAACGCATGATCCGGGAGGGCCTCCAGCTTGGCAAGCCGGTGATCACCGCCACACAGATGCTGGACAGCATGATTCGCAACCCCCGCCCCACCCGGGCCGAGGTCAGCGACGTGGCCAACGCGGTCTTCGACGGGACCAGCTGCGTCATGCTCTCCGGCGAGACCGCCAGCGGCAAGTACCCGGCGGCGGCCCTGCGGGCCATGGCGGACATCGTGGAGGAGGCGGAGGGGGCCATCGACTTCTGGGACCAGTTCGAGCTGAACCGCTTTACCGGCGAGGCCAACGTGAACGACGTGATTACCCAGGCCTGCTGCACCGCCGCGAAGGACCTGAACGCCCGGGCCATCATCACCCCCACCCTCTCCGGTCGCACGGCCCGCATGATCTCCCGCTTCCGCCCCCTCTGCCCTATCGCGGCCCTGGTGACGCGGGAAAAAGTCCGCCGCCAGCTGGCGGTGAGCTGGGGCGTCCTCCCCATCCTAACCGGCGAGGTCACCAGCACCGACCGCATCCTCCACCTGGCCGCCGACATGGCCAAGGCTGAGGGCCTGGCGGAGCGGGGCGACGTGGTGGTCATCACGGCGGGGATTCCGCTGGGGAGAAGCAGCGAGACGAATCTGATGAAGGCGCATACGATTGAATGAAGGGATAGAAAAGGCTGCGCCCGACGGCGGGGGGAGTACCGACGTTGGGCGCAGCGGAAAATTGCAGATTGGCATTTTTCAAAAGAATAAATGAGAAATACTATTGCACCTCTGTAGGGGGCGGCGTCCTCGACGCCCCGGCGGCAGCACCTTCCCATACAAAAAACTTTGGGCGAATCCGCAGACCATTTGACCGGCCTTTCTGTGGATTCGCCCAGAGTTTATGCTTGTCCCGGCCTGTGCCGCCGGGCCGTCGAGGACGCCGGCCCCTACAGGGGAGCGGAGGCCTTGTATTGGGAAACATATCCTGCTGTCAAAGCTTTTACACTCTGTCATGGTCCTGTTCCGCCTGGACGACAATTCCACGGTAGGCTGTTGTGACTGTGTTTTGCTTTGTCAGCACACCGTATTTTTGCAGCAATTCCTGCGCTTCTTTTTTTGAATAGTTGGGATGAGGCGCTTTCAAAGCCTGGTCAATTGCAAAGGCCATCGTGGTCATGTGATTCCACTCCTTTCAGAAAACGGCGCAACGCCCTGTTGTGCGCCGCTTTTGATCGCGCAACCATCAGGACAAGCTTTTCCTGTGATGCTTCCTGTTAATAGTATACGCGGAAAAAAGCAAAATCGCAACAAAAAGTTCTTCCATCGTCACAGGGAAAGTACCCTTGCAGGGGGCGGCGTCCTCGACGCCCCGGCGGCGGCACCTTCCGATACAAAAAACATTGGGCGAATCCGCAGACCG
>Ga0310697_10001287_pt1 | contig 30155 bp, 21 predicted proteins | sample 172DNAGHGlowgp2_FD_203883 | JGI IMG/M metagenome (GOLD analysis project Ga0310697, IMG submission 203883) | Sheep rumen microbial communities from Palmerston North, Manawatu-Wanganui, New Zealand - 1728 DNA GHGlow gp2 (v2) (version 2) | ecosystem: Host-associated > Mammals > Digestive system >... | reverse complement strand
CGGGCATCCGTGCCGATGGCTGGGTTGAGGAACTTGCTCACGCCCCAGCTGGAGTTGAACAGGTTCAGCACGTTCTTGATGTCCAGGTTGAGCTGCAGGGTGTTGGTGGTGTTGCCGATGCGCACGGTGAAATCGTGCTTGTAGCTGAGGTCCACGCGGTGCACCCACGGGTTGTAGACGCTGTAACCCTCGGCGTACTGGCCCTGGTGCTTGCTCAGGTACTTGTCGTTGTGGACATAGTCCATGAAGCGCTTGGCGTCGTTGTCGGAGACGAAGCGGAAGGCACGGGAAGAGACCTCCTCGTCGGTCGGGATGTAGAGGGCGTCGTAGTTGTAGCCGTCGCCGTTCATGTCGTTGACGGTCATGTAGGAGTAGTTGTAGCCGCCACGCCAGGTCTCGTAGATGATGCTGTAGTGGTTGCCGCTCTTGTCATTGTGGGTCAGGGACGCGACGAAGCGGTCCGGAGTCACGTACTGGGAGTTGTGGAGGGCGATGAAGTTCGGGCCCTCGACGGTCGGCACGTAGGTGAAGGCGGACTCGGCGGCGCTGCCCGGCATGCCGGTGACCTCCTTGGAGACGGTGTGGGTGTAGGCGGCCATGATGCTCAGGCCCTCGATCGGACGGGCGTTGAGCGTGACGCTGCCGGACCAGCCGTAACCCTTGTTGGTATTCTCCAGCACGAAGGCCTTGGTGCCCGTGCGGTAGCCGGCAGGGTAGATCGGACGGTTGTCAGCTCCGTTGAAGCGGGCGAAGCCGCCCACGTTGGGAATGCTCCAGTCGGAGATGGACACCGCGTTGACGGTCTTGTTGTAGATGCCTTCCACCTCGATGGAGAACGGGAAGGACGTCGGGAAGGAGTAGTCGATGGCGAGGGAGCTCTTCCAGACCTGCGGCATCTTGAACTTGCGGTCCACGCCGTTGACGGCGGAAGGCACGGTGCCGTCCTCCGGCTTGACGGTGGTCGGATAACCCATGCCGGTGAGCTTGCTGTAGAGCGCGTCGATCGTGGCCTTGCCGTCCTTGTCGGTCACCAGACCGCCGGCGAACTGGTTCATGTCGATGTAGCGGTTGCCGTTGGAGTCGGTCGTGTAGGCACCGGTGTAGTTCTCATAGCCGCGGACCACACCCTTCGGCAGTTTGGTGTCTTTGTCGATGGTGGCATCATAGATCTTGGTCCTGGCGCTGAGGTTGGCCTGGTACTGCACCATACCGCCGTTGGTCGGCATGTTGGTGAAGAACACGAGCGGGAGACGGCCGGAGAAGAGACCGGTACCGCCGCGCACCTTGAGGCTCTTGTCGCCGAGGACGTCCCAGTTGAAGCCGACGCGCGGGGAGATGGTCAGCTTGGAGGACGGCCACTTGCCGGTGTCGATGTGCTGCTCGGTGTAGCCGTAGGACTGCGGATAGTAGCTGAGATCGTAGATGGCCTTGTTGGTCATTAGGTCGCCGTTGTTGAAGAACAGGCCGTCGAAACGGACACCGTAGGTCAGCTTGAACTGGTCGGTGACGTTCCACTCGTCCTGGCCGTAGATGCCGGCCTTGTAGAACTGCACGCGGGCGGCAGGCTTCTGCTCGCCGTCATATCCGTAGGTGAGGTTGACGATCTCGGGGGCGGCGCCGCCGATGAAGTCGCTCACGGAGTTGTAGCGGTAGTAACCGGAACCGTTACGCATGTACTGGTTGTCGGCCATCTGGTACTCGAAGTTGATACCTCCGGTGATCTTGTGGTCGCCTGCGTAGTAGGTCAGGTCATCCTTGATGTTGGCCACGGTGTTGTGGACAGCATTGTTCCAGGTGAAGAGTTCGTAACCCAGGGCCATGTAGTTGTTGGTCCCGATGCCGTCCTCCATCAGGTCACCGTCGAGGATGTCGATGAACGGGAACTCGGAGGAGTTGGTGCCGCGGACATCATCGAGCTTGGAATAGGTGGCGAGGAACTGGTTGGAGAGCTTGTCGCTGAGGCGGCTGTTGAGGTCGACGGAGAAAGTGCTCACGATGTTCTGCATGGAGTACATCGAGTTCGCGAAGGACATCGAGTACTGGGACATACGGCCGCCGGCCATACGGGTGCCACCGTCCATGGAAGAGGCGTTGGGGGCGCTCCAGCGGTTGTTCAGCGTGTAGTTGTAGCGGAACGCAAGGTGGTGCATGTCGTTGATGTTCCAGTCGATGCGGCCGAGGAGCTTGAGGTTGTTCTCGTCAGCAGGGAAGTCGGTCCAGGAACCGGTGTCGTAGCCGTACTTGGACTTGGCATGGTTGGAGACCTCCTGGAGCTTGGCCAGGGTCGTGCGGGAGATGTTGTTGTCCGCGTCGGCCACGCCGTTGGTGGAACCCTGCCAGCGGTTGGCGATGGTCGGGATCTTGGAATACTCGGCGTTGACGAAGAAGAAGAGCTTGTTCTTCACGATCGGACCGCCCAGGGTGAAGCCGTAGGTGGTGTTGCGGTCGATGGCGCGGGCGCTGGCGATCTGCTCGCCGTCCACGGTGTCGCCGCGCATGTTCTCGTTGCGGTGATAGATGTAGGCCGTGCCGCGGAAGGTGTTGGTACCGGACTTGGTGATCGCGTTGACACCGCCGCCGATGAAGTTGGTCTGGCGGACGTCATACGGGGAGATCACGACCTGCATCTCCTCGATGGCGTCGATGGAGATCGGGTTGCCGCCGCCGGGCAGGCCGTCGGACAGGCCGAAGTTGTTGTTGAAGTTGGCACCGTCCACGGTGAAGTTGGCCGTACGGCCGTCAGCACCGGCGAAAGTCATGCCGTTGCCGCCGTACGGGGACAGGCGGGTCACGTCGGTGATGCTGCGGCTCACGGTCGGCAGCGCGGTGATCTGGCTGCTGTTGATGTTGGTGGCAGCACCGGTCTTCTCGGTGGCGAACTTGGAAGAAGCCGTGGAGATGACGATGGCCTCGCTGAGCATCTGCGTGTCGTCAGAAAGCGTGGCGTTGAGAGAGTACGCCTCCGCGAGCTGGAGCGTAATGTCAGTGTAGGTCACGTTGTTGAAACCCAGGCAGCTGACCTCGACGGTGTAGGGACCGCCGGTACGCATACCATTGATGGAGAAACGGCCCTCGGCATTGGCCACAGCGTAGTACTGCGTGCCGGAGGGCGTGTGGACTGCGATGACTGCGGCACCGGCGACGGGCTCGCCGCTCTTGTCGGTGATCCTACCGTTCAGGGCGGAGGTCGTCACCTGCGCAGACGCAGACACAACAAAAAGCATTGCCGCGAGAGACAGCAACAGGCTCTTGATGGTTTGTTTCATAATAGTTTGATAATATGGTAAAATTGAGTTAAATGCAATCAATCAAGCTACTAACCTCTCATTTTAAGCCGCAAAGATAATTCAGTAATTTGAAACGCACAAACCCTTGACTCATTTTTTATCAACATTTATTACTATCTTTGCCGCGAATTATAACCCAACGAGGACAGATTTGAACAGCTTGCAACCTCGTCAAAAATGCTAAAAAGAAGATGAATCACCTTTTCACATCGGAGTCCGTCTCCGAAGGACATCCCGACAAAGTCGCCGACCAGATCTCCGACGCCATCCTCGACGAATTCCTCAGGCAGGACCCTGAAGCCAAGGTCGCCTGCGAGACCTTCTGCACGTCCGGCCTCGTGGTCGTGGGCGGCGAAGTCGCCTCCGAGCACGCCTACGTCGATATCCCCGCCACCGTGCGCCGCGTGATCGCGCGCATCGGCTACACCAAGGCCGAGTACGGCTTCGACGCCGCTTCCTGCGGCGTCATCTCCACCATCCACGAGCAGAGCGCCGACATCCACCGGGGCGTCGTGCGCGAGCAGCCCGAGGACCAGGGCGCCGGCGACCAGGGCATGATGTTCGGCTACGCCAGCACGGACACCGAGGAGTACATGCCCCTCGCCCTATCCCTGTCGCACCGGCTCCTGCAGACCCTCGCCGACATCCGGCATAACGAGCCGGAGCTGATGCCCTACCTGCGTCCCGACGCCAAGGCCCAGTTCACCATCGAGTTCACGGGACACCGCACCCCGGTGCGCGTCCACACCATCGTCCTGAGCACGCAGCACGACCCGTTCGACACGGACGACGCGCGCATGCGTGCGCGTATAGAGAAAGATGTCCGGGAGATCGTCCTCCCCCGCCTCATCGCCACCCTGCCGGAGCGCACGGCCCGCCTGTTCGACGGCAGTGCCATCCTCCACGTCAACCCCACCGGGAAATTCGTGATCGGCGGCCCCGCCGGCGACACCGGCCTGACGGGCCGCAAGATCATCGTGGACACCTACGGCGGGCGCGGCGCCCACGGCGGCGGCGCCTTCTCCGGCAAGGACCCCTCCAAGGTGGACCGCAGCGCCGCGTACGCCGCCCGCTACATCGCCAAGAACCTCGTGGCCGCCGGCGTCGCCGACGAATGCCTCGTGCAGGTGGCCTACGCCATCGGCGTCGCGGAGCCCGTCAGCGTCTGCATCGACACCTACGGCACCCGCCACGCCGGCGCGTCCGACGCCGAGATTGCCCAGAAGGTCCGGGAGCTCTTCGACCTGCGCCCGGCCGCCATCATCCGCAAGTTCGGCCTCAAGAACCCGATCTACGAGCCCACGGCCGCCTACGGCCACATGGGCCGCAAGCCCTACGTCAAGGACGGCATCCAGTACTTCGGCTGGGAGCTGCTTGACAGCGTCGACCGCATCCGGGAAGCCTTCTCGCTATGACCAGCCGCAAGGACAAGAAGCCCCAGCAGGTGCGCATCACCAACAAGCGCGCGTCGTTCGACTACGAGTTCCTCGAGGAGTACGACGCCGGCATCGTGCTGGTCGGCACCGAGATCAAGTCCATCCGCGCCGGCAAGGCCTCCCTGCAGGACGCCTACTGTTATTTCTCCGGCGGAGAGCTCTACGTGCGCGGCATGAACGTCGCCACCTATTTCTGGGCCTCCGCGTGGAGCAGCCACGAGCCGCTGCGCGACCGCAAGCTCCTGCTCACCCGCCGGGAGCTGAAGCACCTCGCCCAGGCCGTCAAGACCAAGGGCCTTACGATCGTGGCCGTGCGCGCCTACATCGCCGCGAACGGCTTCGCCAAGCTGCACATCGCCCTCGCCAAGGGCAAGAAGGAATACGACAAGCGCGCCACCATCAAGGAGAAGGACATCCGCCGCGAGATGGAGCGCGAATAATCCCGCCCCGCCATGCCCCGCCTCAAGCATTCCATCCCCGCCGAGCTTCCGCCGGCAGAAAGCATCGATTTCGCGCAGCTCGCCCGCGACTACGCGGCGGGCGCCTGCGACCTGATCGTCGTGCTCGGCCCCACCGCCTCCGGCAAGACCCGCTACGCCGTGGCGCTGGCGCAGGAGATCTGCGCCGCCGTGGCCCTGGGCCTGTTCGAGGGCTGCCCCGCCCGGATGACGGACGGCCCCGGCATCACCGGTGCCGAGATCATCTCCGCCGACTCCCGCCAGGTCTACCGCGGCATGGACATCGGCACGGGCAAGGACCTCGCCGAATACGGCGACATCCCCTACCACCTCATCGACATCGCCCCGGCCGGGGCGCAGTACAACGTGTGGCAGTTCCAGCAGGACTTCATGCGCGCCTGGGCGGACATCCGCCGCCGCGGCGCCGTGCCCATCCTCTGCGGCGGCACGGGGATGTACATCAACGCCGTCACGCGCGGGTATGATTTCTCGGAGAAGATGCCCCTGAGCGCCGCCCGCGGCGACGCCCTCCCCCGGGAGGGCCTGCCGCAGCGGCCGTTCTTCATCGGCACGCTCGTGGACCGCGACACGCGCAACGCGCGCATCGACGCGCGGCTCGACGCGCGCCTGCAGGAAGGCATGGTGGACGAGATCCGCGGCCTGCTCGAAGGCGGCGTCCCCGCCGAGACGCTCATTTCCTACGGACTTGAGTACAAATACGTTACTCTCTACCTGCAGGGCACCCTCTCCTACGAGGAGATGCGGGAGCAGCTCGCCACCGCCATCCACCAGTTTGCCAAGCGCCAGATGACCTGGTTCCGCGGCATGGAGCGCAGCGGCACCCGGATCCACTGGGTGGAGGTATAAGCAAAAAGGCCCGGGGAAATCCCCCGGGCCCAAGGACAAACAAGTCTAGTTTATTGTTATTCGTTGTCCTCCGTATCCCACCACAGGCGGTTCCAGCGGTCATCATTGCCACCGAAGAAGGTGGAGATGCAGGCGTCGTACTGGGCCTTGTTGGAGGTCTTGTCGGTGTCGTAGTACTGCATGCGGTACGGATAGCAGTTGTGACCGTTCTCGCTGACCTGATGTGCCGTGGACGGACGCTCCGGGACATTGGTGCGGCGCCAGTCGGCCCAGACCTCGATGTGGTCGGTCATGAAGCCGTCCAGGAAGCGCTGCATCACGATCTCCTTGATGGCCTCGGCCCCATCGGACGGAAGCGGGTGTGCGGCGATGTATGCGTCGAGACCATCAGCATCGGTGAATGCGAAGGAAGCGGCGATACCGGCTTCATACAGGGAGGATGCGCTGGCGCTGATCCAGCCGCGTTGGGCGGCCTCAGCCTCGACAAGCAGGGCACGGGCAGCAGTAATCAGGCCGTAGGTGGCGGTCTTTTCGCAATACTTCTGGGCCACGGAGCAGGCTGCACCGGCCATGGCGAGGACGTCAGGGTTGCCCGGCAGGCCGAGCGTAACGCCTTTGTAAGCATTGAAATCCTTCGGGTCGCCTTCGCGGGCACCCAGATAGCCGTTGAGGTCGCAATAGGTGAAGAGGCGGGGATCCTTGTACTCCTTGAGTGCCTCGACGAAGGTGTCGCTCACCGTGAACATCAGGTTGCGCTGGGCGTAGTCGAGGTTGCCGACATCATAGAGCCAGGCGTTGGTAGTCTGGGAGAAGGTGAAGCAGAAGTCGTCGCCTTCCTCAAGTCCGCCGTCTGCGAAAGCCTTGGCGAAACGCGTCTTGCCGGTGGACGGATCCACGTCGGAGAGCTTGATGGCCATCAGCATACGCACGGTGGCGTTGAACTTCTTCCACTTCTCGATGTCACCACCGTAGAAGATGTCGTACTTGCCGTTGATCTCGCCATCCATGTCGAACTTGGCGTAAGCAGCCTCCAACTCTTGGTTGAGAGCCGTATAGATATCCTGCTGGGAGTCGAATTTCGGCGTCCAGATGTCATCGCTCTCACCTTTGAAGGCTTCGGAGTAAGGCAGCGGGCCGAGGATGTCGGTCAGGGTCATCATGATGAAGCATTTGTAGGTCGTGGCAATGGCGATCTGGTTGTCCAGCGAGCCAAACTCGGCCACGTAGCTCTCCGTGTTCGTCTCCGGATCGGAAGCGAGGCGGACGATCTCGTTGAGGTGCTTCATGCAATATAGATAGTATCCGGCGGTGTTGAAGTCGACCGTCGTGGTCAGGCCGCCATACTGGTTGTTCTTACACTCGGCCAGGTATCCGGCATAGAACGCCGGCCACGGGTCATAGCTGACGCTGGTCATGACGAAGTTGCGGGGATACAACGACGCATAGGTGAAGAGCATCGCGGTATTCGGCTGGCTCGGGCTGTTGGGGCTGAGGTTGATATCGCCGAAATCACCGATCTTGGCGCAGCCCGCAACCATCGTCGTGAGCAATGCGGCGGCAAGGATGGATTTGATATTTGTTCTCATATAACTTTCCTCATCTTTAAATTAGAACACAAGACGGAGCGTGGCACCGAAAGAACGGGTGGAAGGAGCCTGGCCGCCTTCGAGATAGTTGGTGCTGGCCTCGGACACGTCGATGTTGGGGACGGCGGAATAGATCAGCCAGGGGTTGGAAGCCACGAGGGAGATGCTCGCGGAGCTCAGGCCGATGTTCAGCTTGTTCAGCACATTTTTCGGCAGCGTGTAGCCGATGGAGATCTCACGCATCTTAAGGTAAGTGCGGTCGTAGACCCAGGCATCGTTGTCGTACTGGGCCTTGTAGTGGTACCAGCGGTAGGAGTTGATGTAGGTGTCGACCGGGTTGCCCTCGGTGTCCACGCCGACGACATGCACGCCGCCGCCCTTGGACACGGGCTCACGCTCGTTGATGCCCTTGTCGTTGACATTGGCGGAACCCTCGAGGATACCGGAACCGATACCCCACATGTTGGTCCAGGAAACGATCTTGCCACCGATCGTGAAGTCGAAGTTGGCAGCGAGAGTGAGGTTCTTGTAGCGGAAGCTGGTGCCGAAACCGCCCATCCACTTGGGCTGGAAGTTACCGACATACTTGTCTTCGCCAAGCTCATAGACGGGCTGGTACTCGCCCCAATAGCGCTGGTTGTTGGTCGTGGTGGCCTTCTGGAGGACAGGGAGACCGGCTTCGTTGCGCTTCATGCGGGCGCTGGTATACATTTCGCCGACCGGTTTGCCCACGATGGACTGCACACCCCAGGCGTAGTAGAAACGGTTCCATCCGAGCAGGTACTCGTCGAGGTCCGGGGAAAGGGCCACCAGGGTGTTGACGTTCTTGGAGATGTTGAGGTCGAGGTCCCAGACGAAATCACGGGTCTTGACAGGCGTGCCGCCGAGAGTGATCTCGATACCCTGGTTGCGGATCAGACCGGCATTGAGCTGGCGCTCGTTGAATCCGGACTGGGCGGCCACGTCGACGTTGAGAATCTGGTTCTTGGAGTCGCGACGGTAGAAGTTGATGTCACCGCGCACGCGGTTGTCCAGCAGGCGGAACTCGGTACCGATCTCGTAGGAAGTGGAAATGGTCGGCCGGATCATCTGGTTCAGCTGGGTTGCAGACATGCTGAGGGTCGGTACGGTATTGTACTTGGTACCTGCACCGTACACATACGATGTCGCATAAGCGCCGAGGGTGGAGCCCACCTGGGCTGCGGAAGCACGCAGTTTCCAGAAGCGGAGCCAGTCGGCATGGATCAGCTGACTGAGCACGACGCTGACGGAGACGCCACCATAGAGGTAGCTGTTGGCCGAAGACGGCAAGCGGGAATCCCAGTCGTTGCGCAGGGACAGATCCAGGAAGTAGGTGTCGTCCCAGGCGACGGTGGCGTTGCCGAACACGCTGCGGGTGATGAAGTTGGTCTGCGTGTTGGAGGCAGCCTTGTAGCCGTTGGATGCGTTGAGGTTGAAATAGTTGTTGATCGACAGGCCGTCGGCCGTGTTGGCGGAGAGCTGCTCGTAGTGGTAGTTCTCCTGCTCCACGAAGGCGGCTGCGTCAACGTGCAGGCGGTCATTCACGAAGTAGTCACCCCAGGTGATACGACCCTGGAAGGTCATGTCCATCGTATTGTTCTTGGTCAGCCCGTAGTAGGACGAGTAGTTGATGGAACCCTCGGAACGGGTGCTCTCGCTGGTGTAGTTGCGGATGTTGCCCATCACGCGGGCGCCGAGCTTGATGTTGAACGGCAAGGAGGCCTCGACGTCGCCCGTGATCACGTTCCAGATGTAGGTCGTGGTGTTGTTGCGGGTCCAGTAGATGGCGTACGGGTTGTCATGGAAGATGGCGGCCAGGTCGCCGTTGGAGGCATCGGTCGGGTTCCAGGTGATCCAGGTGCCGTCCGGACGGAGATAATCCTTGTACTCCTTGAGGTCAACGTTGGTATTACCCCACTGCAGGAAGTCATCCAGCTGGTTGGTGTCGGAGTTGTAGCCTTCGCCGGAAGCGTTGCGGGTCTTGCGATAGGTAAACTTGTAGTCGAGCGTGGCACGGAGCCACTTGGTCGGGTTGAAGGTGGAGTTGGCCGTCAGGTAGCGGCGGTCGGCACGGGAGTTCGGCACGATACCGCTGCGGGAACTATTGGTGAAGGACACGCGGGTGGACAGGTCCTTGGTCGCTTTGGAGAAAGCGACGTTGGTCGTATTGGTCCAACCCGTCTGGTAGAGGTCATTCAGGTCGAGCATGTAGGACCAGGGCGTGGCCTGGAGGTATTTCGGATGATTCGGGTCATAGTAGTAGGCCTCGGCCACGAGCGTCTTGTCGTCGTAGCGGGGACCCCAGTTCTCATCGTCCTCATGGTCGGCGATGTAGGAGCCGTCGGCGTTCTGTCCATAGAATTTGCCGAAGAGCCAGGCGGCGGACATGGTGTCATCGCCGGCATACTTATCCTGCATACCGTAATACTGACCATAGAGACCGAGGGAACCGCCGCCGTAGAGCCTCTGGATCTTGGCGTGATTATAGTAACGCTCCATGGCCACGGTGTGGCTGAACTCGATGTGGGACTCGCCGGCCTGGGCGCGGCGGGTGGTGATGATCACGGCACCGTTGCCACCCTGGGAGCCGTACAGAGCCGTTGCGGCAGGGCCCTTGAGGATGTTGACGCTCTCGATGTCGTCCATATTGACGGCATTCTTGTTGGTGATGGTACCGTCCACGACGTAGATCGGCTCGGAGCCGGCCATGCTGTCGAACGCGGACGTACCACGGAGCACGATGCTTCCGGAGTCGAAGGTAGCACCGGAGGCGGAGAAGAAACGGGCTCCGGAGACCTTGCCGGCCAGGGACTGGCCGAGGTCGGTCTGGCGGGCGAGCGTCAGGTCCTCGCCCTCGATCTTGACGGTGGAGTAGCCGATGGCCTTCTCCTTGCGGGTGAGGCCCTGGGCAGTCACGACGACCTGCTCGAGGGACTCGGAGTCAGGATCGATGGTCACGTTGATGACACGGCGGTTGTTGATGCCAACCTGGATCGTCACGTAACCGACAGAGCTGAAGACGAGCGTGCCGTCGGACGGAGCGCTGAGGGAATAATTACCGTCTGCATCGGCGATGGTGCCCATAGTGGTGCCCATCACCTGCACGGAGGCAAACGCTGCTCCCTCTCCTGTCGAAGAATCGGTAATCTTACCGGACACCGTGATGTTCTGGGCGGACAGGGTGGCCGCGATCAGAACGAACAGGGCGCTGAAGAACAGTTTCGCTTTTTTCATAAGCATTAACCTTTAATAAAACAATAAACTATACTAACTATAACTAGTTTCTACCCATCTTTATCTGCCGGGGAACCCCTTCAAATAAAGGAGCGTTTGTCTCCAAACGCCAAAATTCGGTTGCAAGGTCGCAACAATTTTCGAAAAATCCAAGAAAATGATTAAAAATCGAAATAAGGCGCAAGACGCTATCTCTCAGCGGCTTCTAACATTGTTAAACTAATTTGTCAGAATTTTAATTTCGGCACGCAGCAAATAGCCATAGTTTAGTTACGGATTGTAAGCCAAACTTCCATCCCGGTTAAATATGAATAAATCCTTTGCTTTTTCGCAACTGCTTCGCCCCCTTTCCGGGCGTTTTGAAACAACTGCGTCAAAATACAGAACAAAAGGCCGGGGTGCGAAACGCATGGTTTCACACCCCGGTAGGGATTGGCGGCGAACTGCCGTATCAGAATTTCGGCGGAAGGACGATGAAGCGGCCGAAGTCGGCGCGGTGCGGCGCAGTCTCGACACGCTCGCCCAGTTCGATGGTGGCCGGACGGCGGGACAGCTGGGTCTTGGGCTTGTAGCCGCACTGCGCGAGCACCACGGCGAGCATGGTCTCTTGGGCGTCTCCGAGCTGGTAGCCGTCCCAAGGCACGTCCTTCACCCCGACGTCGGGCTTGAGGCCATCCGGCATGCAGCGGGTCTCCCCGTTCTTGTCCGCGAAGCGGGACCACATCACATAGAGGCCCCAGTTGTCGGTGTATTTCTTGCCTTCAGTCACACCGATCGAACCCATGTTCTTCTTGACCTGCTCGGCATTGTCTTCGTAGAACTCAGGGCCCTCCAGCATGATGCCGGTGGTGTATTTCCCGTGGGACTGCTCGCCGACCAGGGTGATGTCCATATAAGGATAGAGGTCGCAGAGCAGGGCCTCCGAGGCGGAGGCGCTGCCGGCGCTGATGATCGCATAGATCTTCTTCAGGCCGATGTTGGCCCCGTCCGTGCTGAACTTATAGTCCTTGCCTCCGGAATTGAAGCTGTACTCGGTCGTGAAATAGGTGTTGGTGTCCCGGCCATAGGATTTGAAGTACTCGGTCAGGTCCGCGTTGTAAATCTCCGTGGCGAGGATGTCACCGGCCTTGACGGCTGCTTCGGGAGCCAGCATCGAGGCGAGGAACTGCTCGGCCATCGCGAATCCGCCGCCGTTGTAGCGCAGGTCCAGGATCAGCTCGGTCACGCCCGCCTCCTTGAAACCTTTGCAGGCGGCGATCAGGTCTGCGTACGAATCCATGGTGAAACTCGTATACACCAGATATCCGACTTTCTTGCCGTCGCAGTCGAAGACCTTGGACAGCAGGACCGGATTCTCGTACATCTCCTTGGAGGTGACCGTCTTGGTCGTGCCGTCGCTGAGCACCGCCGTAAGCTTGTCGCCGGAGAGAAGGTCGGGATAGACCTTGGTGTAGTTGCTCGCCGTCATGGTCTTGCCGTTGACCTTGAGGATGAGGTCTCCACGTTTCAGGCCGGCTTCCGCCGCCGGGCTGTCCGCATAGGTATAGGTCACCACGGCACAGATCGTCGTCTCGTCGTAGTAGGCCAGCGTGAAATCGAACCCGTACGTCTTCTGGTTGCCCGTCACGCTGCCGTAGAAGCTGCTGAAATCGTCCGTCAGCATGGTCCAGCGGTCGATATCCTCGCCCTTGGCGTTCTTGTAACGGATCTTCTGCACCTTCTCGATCGGCTCGTCCGTCTCTTTCCAGGCATCGAGGTCCTTGCGGATCTCGGCGTTCCACAGATAGTATGCGTCCATGTAGGCATGGGCAAAGGTATTGACGTACAAGCGAGTCTTCTGCGCGTCCACTTCCTCCTGGGAGAGGACGGGATCGGGATCCGGTTCGGGATTGGCGGCGGGCTGCTTGTCGCAGCCGGCCAGACAGAGCCCCAGCGTCAGCAGGGCAAGAAGGATCAGGTGTTTTTTCATAATTCACAAATATAGCGATTCTGACGGGAAAACCAATTCCGTGCCAGACAAAATGGAAAGGGAGCAGACATGGCGTCCGCTCCCTCCCAGTGAACAAACAACGTAGGCTAGTTCTGGTCTTCCTCGTTGATCATCTTGTTGTTCTCGATCTCGGAATCAGGCAGCTGATACAGGAAGTTCTCAGACTCCTGCTCCGCATAGATGCGGGCGGCAGCAAGGTGGTTGTTGCCCTGTGGCCAGGTCTTCACGGTGCGGTCAACCGGGATGTTGAGGCGGCGGTTGTCCAGGAACTCGATACCCTCGCCCCAGAACTCGACCCTCTTCTGGTAGTTGAGTTCCTCGAGGAAGTCGGCCTTGGTCTCAGCCGCGCAGTCGTAGCTCGGCTGGCGGGTCTGCATGATGGCGTCGAGGAGCTGCTTCGCAGCATCCAGGTTGCCCTGGTGCGCCAGACATTCGGCATACATGAAGTAGGCCTCTTCGGAGCGCAGGTAGATGTAGTCGCCGAGCTCCCAGCCTTCACCGTTGAAGTTGGAGCCGAATACCTTCTGGCGGCCGGCGCCAATGAACTTGATGGACTGGTAATAGCAGGCTGCAATCTGACGGGTCAGCGGATTAGTCGGGGTGAGGAACCACTCGCGGCGGATGTCATCCTCGGCCATACGCTCGACGAACGGACCGAAACCGGCGCGCCACACACCAATACCGGCATAGCCGTCACCGAAGTAGTCCATCATGGAGAACCAGGAACGGTAGATACCACAGTTGTCGGTGGTGATATCGCAGCCCCACACGACGTCAGAGAGATTGATGTCGCTGAAGCCCTGGAGGATATCGTTCTGAGAGGTCAGGATACCGAAGTTGTCCATGACGACCTTCGCGTACTTGGCGGCGTTGGCCCAGTCGTGCTTGATCATGTAGGCACGGGCCAGGTAGTTGGCGACGACGCATCCGTCCACGTCGGTCGGACTGCTGGTACGGACGGCGCCCAGTTTCTCGAAGAGGGCGTAAGACTCCTCCAGGTCATGGATCAGGAAGGAGAAGATCTTGTCCACGGAGCTGCGCGGCTGATCTTCGGTCGTATTCTCGTCGATCAGCGGCACGAGAGGATCCTGGGAGTGGTCATATTTGTCACCTTTGCCCCAAACGGTATCGTCGGCTCCCACGTAGTAGGAGAACTGGTACAGATAAGAGAGGTACAGATATGCATAGCCGCGGATACCCAGCGCGACGGCGCGGTACTGGAGGGTGGTCGGGTCCGTCGACGTCGCCGGTGCGGAGCGCAGGATGCTGTTGGCGTTGGCGATGTTGCGGTAGTACTCACGCCAGCGGGTCAACGTGGGTGCGTAGTTGTGCTGCCAGTAGTCGAGCAGGTAGTGATAGATGCTCATGCCGTAGCGGCCGGTCATGATCATGTCGTTGCCCTCCAGGGAGGACAGGTAGTTGAATCCCATCAGACCGAAATAGTTGTGAGACAGGCCGGGATCGCTGAAGGACTGGATGTCGGTATAGATGGACTCCACCAGGGCGGAGAATTTCTCGGGGTGTTCGTCCAAAACCTCGTCAAGGTGCTTCTGGGTGATGGCTCCGGTCGGCTCCGTCTCCTTCAGACAGGAAGAGAGGGAAAAGGCCAGAGCGAGTGCGGAAAGGATGATAGCTATCTTTTTCATATTGTAATCTCCTTTATGTTAGAACGTGACAGTGATACCGCCGGAGACCGTGCGCATCGGGGCGTAGCCGCCGAAACTTCCGGTGGAACCGGTGAAGGAAACCCTCGGATCGAAGCCCTGGCGGGCAGAGAAGAGGGCGACGTTGTCGGCCATCACGAAGAGGCGCAGGCCTTCGACGTAGAACTTGCGGGTGATGTCCTTCGGCAGGGTGTAGCCGAGCGTGATGTTGCGGATGCTGAAGAAGGAGGACTTCACGAGGTGGGCGTCGGACGTCTGGCTGTAGGAGTTGGAAGAGTTGTTGGAGTTCCATATCGGGAACTCACCGGTCTTCGTGACCGGGTCAAAGGTCTTCCACATGTCAGCGTTGTGGCCGACGTAGTAGGAGATGCTCATGCCGTCGAGGTACTCGCTGTCGTAGGCCCAGCCGCCGAGGCGGTAGGAGGTCTGCACGCTGAAGTCGAGGCCCTTCCAGTAGAGCTGGGTGTTGATACCGCCGTCGAGGGCAGGCAGGGCGACCTTGCCGAGGTAGTACTTGGTGGCCTTATTGTAGGAGGTGGTCTTCTCCTGGCCGGTCACGTTGCCGTCGTTGTCCTTGACATCCATCCACCACTGGGAGTTACCCTTTTCGTCCATACCTGCATACTTATACGTGAAGTACTCGTAACGGTTGCGGCCTTCCATCAGTTTGTAAGTGCCGCTGGTGATACCGTTCTCGCGGTTTTCCTCAGGCAGGCGGATGATCTTGTTTGTGTAGTGCGATCCGATGAAGGAGAGGGTCCAGCGGAGGTCGCGGTTCTTGATCAGGTCGAAGTTGAGTTCGAACTCGATACCGCTGTTCTGCATGGCACCGAGGTTCTCCCAGTTGTACGGACGGGCGGCGGTGGAGTAGGCCAGCGGGCGCTGGAAGAGCATGTCATCGGTGTTGCGGACGAAGACATCGAAGCTTCCGCGGATGCGGTTCAGGAAACTGAAGTCGACACCGGCGTCGAAGGTGTTCTGCTTCTCCCAGGTGAGGTTCGGGTTGCCGTAGTAGCCCAGAGAAGCATACAGGGCGGACCCGTTCCAGCCGATGCCGTACTGGTCATGGACCGGGTAGTAGCTGTTCACCTCCTGATTGCCCTGGGTACCGTAGGAAGCACGGAACTTGAGGTCATCGAGCCAGCCCTTGGTGTCGGCCATCCAAGGCTCGGCGGACATACGCCAGCCGGCGCCAACGGACCAGAAGTTGCCCCACTTCTTGTTGAAACGGGAGGTACCGTCGCGACGGAACGCCGCGGAGAGATAGTAGCGGGAAGCGTAGTTGTAGTCCACCATGCCGAAGAAACCTTCGATGTTGAGGGCGTCGCTGCCGCTGGAGCTGTACTGCTGGGCACCACCGTTGTCGAGTTCCGGGTTGGCAGGATCGAAGAAATTGGTCTTCTGCGCCTCGAGGTAGTGATAGCGGTACTGGTAGTACTCGTGGCCGATCTTGGCGGAGAAGCTGTGATTGTCGCCGAAGATGTTGTCGTAGGCGAGCGTCTCCTGCGAGTTGGTCACAGTCCTGGTGGTGGCGCTGTGGGTGCCACGGCCGCCGAAGGACTGTCCGTCACCGATGGTCGGGGTGTAGTAGGTCACGCCCTGTCCGTTGCGGAAGTCGTAGCTGTAATTAATCATCGCGGTGAAGTGCTTGAGGAACTTGGCTTCGACGAAGGTGCGGGTGGTCACGTTGTGGCTGGAGGAGCGACGGATGTCCTCATAGAGGTTGCAGATGACGTTCTGGTTGGTCGCGGTCGGGCGGTTGGAGGTGCCGGCGGTCTGGCCGGTACCGGCATCCCACACGGGATTGCCCTTGGCGTCGAGGACCCTGTTGCCATCGGCGTCATAAGCGTGGACCGGGAAGATCGGGGCCCAGCTGCGGGCGACGCTGAACGGGTTGGAGGCGGCGGAGGTGCTCTCCTGCATGCCGTTGCTCTGGGTCTTGGAGTAACCGATGTTCATGCCGGCGCGCAGCCAGCTGGTCAGCTTGACGTTGACGTTGGCGCGGGCGGACAAACGGTTATAGTCGGAACCGATGATATAGGACTGGTTGTCGAGATAGCCCACGGACAGGTAGTAATCCACCTTGTCGTTGCTGCCGGAAGCGGAGACGTTGTACTCCTGGCGGGAAGCCGTCTGGAACATCGCGTCGGCGAAGCTGTCGTTGTAGCGGACCTTGGCGTTCTTGTTGAGGGTACCGTCGGTGTTGACGAGATACTCGCCGGCCGGGATGATAAAGGCGTTGTAGTTGCCGAGCTCGCCGAGCAGGCCTTTGGAAGCAGCCTCGGCGGCTTCCTCAGGGGATGCACCGGCATAGACCTCGGTGTTGCGGATACCATACCAGGTCAGGCGGTAGTACTCGCCCGGGTCGGTGACCATGTTGTAGTCCTTGTAGGCGCGGCTCAGGACACCGGCGCTGGCGCTGAACTGGATGTTGGACTTGGTCTTGGCGCCGCTCTTGGTGGTGATCATGACCACGCCGCCGGCGGCACGGGAGCCGTACAGGGAGTTGGACACGGCGTCCTTCGAGACCGTGATGGACTCGATATCCTGCGGGTTGATGTTGGAGATACTGCCGTTGTAAGGCACGCCGTCCACCACCACGAGGGCCGCGTTGCTGGCGCTCAGGGAGCCGATACCACGCACGTAGATGGAGGCATCGCTACCCGGCTGGCCGGTGGAGGTGATGACCTGCAGACCGGCGACCGCACCTTCGAGGGCGCTGGTCACGGAAGCAGCCTGGTTGTTCTGGAGGATCTCGGACTTCACGCTGGAGACGGAGCCCACGAGGTCCTGCTTGCGCTTGGTGCCGAAAGCCACGACCACGGCATCCTCGAGGGCCTCGGAATCGGGCTGGAGGGCGACGTCGATCGACGTGCGGCCGGCGACTTCTACCTCAACGGACTCATAGCCGATGGAGGAGTAGATGAGGGAGCCGCGGGAAGGCGCCGTGATGACGTAAGCACCGTTGGCGTCCGTGGCGGAACCGGTGCTCGTCCCCTTGATCTGGATGGCAGCAAAGGGAATGGCTTCACCGGTGGTAGCGTCCTTGACCGTACCCCTCACGGTGACGTTCTGTGCGAAGACCGCCACGCCGAGGAGCATGAACAAAGCGCTGAGGATCAGTTTCGCTTTTTTCATAAGCATTGACTTTAATTAAACAATAAACTATACCTGTTGTCGTATTCCGTTTCACGCGGGCAGAAAATCGAGCATATTTTTTGCTGGGACACCCTCTAAATAAACGAGGTTTTTTCCTGCCTGGTGAAAATCAGCCTGCAATTTCGCAACTATTTTCCATAATTCCAAATTTGTAACCACGCAATGCATTGATTCTCGGTGCGAATTCTGACCGAATCGGGGCCATTTTTGTTAGTTTTCAAGATTTTAAATTTATGTCTGAAACCAAAATGCCGTTTTTAGTTTCAAATTGAAATAGTACAAAACTTTCATTCTGCCTCAATCTTTTTGCAATTGCCTGATTTCAAATAGTTTATAAGTGTATTTCTGTGGATTCCATAACTCCTGGCAATCTCAGGCAGGCTTTCACCTGACGCGAGCCGTGAGCGGATCTGCGGCAGGTCCTGCATGATCTCCGCCTTGCGCTTGTAGCTTCCGGGCGGTCTTCCGAGCCGGACTCCGGCGGCCTTGCGGTCCGCCAGGGCCTCCCGCGTCCGCTGCGAGATCAGGTTGCGCTCGATCTCGGCCGCCAGCGCGAAAGCGAAAGCGATGATCTTGGAATTTATATTATTATTAAGGTCAAAATTGTCCTTGATCGTATGGATCCTGATGCCGCGGGACGCGCAATCGTTCAGGATCGACATGATCATCAGCATGTTGCGGCCCAGCCGTGAGATCTCCGTGCAGACGAGCAGGTCGTCCGGCCGCATCCGCCGGATGAGCCGGCCCAGCTTGCGTTTCTGGGGCGAGACGGTCCCAGAGACGGATTCCTCGACCCATTTCCCGATTTGGAGTCCCTGTTGCTGCGCCCACTGGCGGATTTCATACCCCTGGCCGGAGCCGGATTGCTCGGCCGTGCTGACCCGTACATATGCGTAAACCATCGTAGAATGTTGTTTTTCATGCGAATATAGCGTCTCTGCAAATTCTTTTGAGGAGGCATTTCGCAGTTATCACAGATTAACCCTCCGCTTCCCGACGGAAAGAGGTGCGAACCTGACGGTTTCGCACCTCTTTTTTATCTCCAACCGTTTTCAGAATTCGCAAACTGCAAAGAAATCGCAATTATTTACATACGATTATTTCGATTTCTGGCAGATAACTAAAAATGTTGCCATCTTACACTTGTATGTATGGAACTTTTAAGTTACTTTTGCAATGGGAACGTACAGGAGTGTAGTGAGTTTTGGTGCCGCCTTTGAAGAATTCATGGATGGTCTGCCGCAGAGAGTTCAGCGAAAGGTTCTTCAAGTATTAAGAATCATCGAGGAGATTGAGCTGATTCCGGCATCGTACATGAAGCATCTCTCGGGCACCAAAGGGTTGTATGAGATCCGGATACAAATGTCCGGTGACGCTTTCCGCATATTCTGTTTTTTTGACGAAAAGAAACTTGTCGTCCTACTCGGTGGATTTCAAAAGAAATCAACGAAAACACCGAGGCGTGAGATTCAAAAAGCCTTGAAACTAATGGAAGAATATTATATTGAAAAACAATCATGAAAACAAAGTCACTGGAAGAGTTGGAGGATAAATATGTCGGCCGGCGCGGCTCAGAGGAACGGAACCGATACGAAAAGGAACTCTCGGACCTGATGATCGGCCAACAGATCCGGGAGGGCAGGATCCGCCTTGACCTTACCCAGCAGGATCTTGCGGACCGAATAGGAAAGAAGCGTGAATTCATCTCCCGCATAGAAAATGACGGGAGCAATCTAACCGTAAAAACGCTTCGCGACATCGTCGAATTCGGACTCGGCGGGACCTTGAAAGTAGAGGTTACATTGTAAAGGTACCCAGTCTGCCCAGAACGGGGTTTCGGAGATGACGCTCGAAGAGATCAACGAGGAAATCCGCCTGGCACGTGCAGGTAAGCATCATTAGGATTCCCTCTCTATTATTACTACCTTTGGGTGTGAAAAAGATTCTACTGTTGTTGGTCCCGCTGATCCTGGCGGGATGTTCCCTGCAGGAACCGGCGCCGGCGCCGGTCGCTCCGGCCCCGGCCGGGAGCGGCGACAGCCTTATCCCCGGGCAGGCCGTCGTGCTGGTCTCGGAGGAGAAGGCCGACCGCTTCGGCGTGGCGGACCTGCCGGAAGTCGCAGACAAGCTGGGCGTGCTGTCCGCCGAGCGCGTGTTCCCGGATGCCGGGGAGTTCGAGGCGCGCCACCGCGCAGCGGGCCTGCACCGCTGGTACCGCATCACCTATGACCGGTCCGTACCCGCCACCAAGGCGGAGCAGGGCCTCTCCGGCGTCCCGGGGATCGAATCTGTCGAGATCCCGCGCCGCAAGGTCCGCCGCAGCGCTTATTTCAACGACCCGCATGCCTTCCGCCAGTGGAACCTGCAGAACGACGGCTCCAGGGGCCGGAATTTCATGGTAGGGGCGGATATCGGCGTGGAGAGCGTCTGGCGCGAATTCTCCACCGGCAGCCGTGAGGTCATCGTGGCCGTCGTGGACGGCGGCGTGGACCTCGCGCACGTGGACCTGGACGGCGTCGTCCTGCCGGCCAGCGAGGATGGCGGGAGCCGCTGTTTCCTCCCCAAGCGGTCTCCCCTGCAGATTCCGGCCGACGATCACGGCACGCACGTTGCCGGCGTGATCGGGGCCGTCAACGGCAACGGGATCGGAATCAGCAGCATCGCCGGCGGCGGCCAGGACGGCCGGGGCGGCGTGCGCATCATGTCCTGCACCATCTTCGGAGAAGACGACGAGGCCTCGACCGGCGACGAGGACGCCGAAGCGCTCGTCTGGGCCGCGGACCACGGTGCCGTGATCGCCAACAACAGCTGGGGATACTCCTTCGAAAGCGAGGCGGAAGCCGAGCGCGGAGCGCGGCAGTTCGACGAGCGTCCCTCCGCCCTCAAGAGCGCCATCGACTATTTCACCGACCACGCCGGCATGGACGCGAATGGCGTGCAGACCGGCCCGATGAAGGGCGGCCTCGTGCTGTTCGCCTCCGGCAACAACGGGTGGCCGCACGATGCGCCGAGCGAGTACGAGCGCGTCGTCGCCGTCGGCGCCTTCGGCCCGGACGGCAAGATGGCGCTCTACTCCAACTACGGTCCCTGGGTGGACATCCTCGCCCCGGGCGGATCGGACTCCGACACAGAATCGGCCGAATGGATCCTCAGCACGGTCCCGGACAATACCCCGGGCTACGAACCCTATGCCTACATGCCCGGCACCTCGATGGCCTGCCCGCACGCCGCCGGCGTGGCGGCGCTGCTCGTCTCCTACTACGGAGGTCCCGGATTCACCAACGAAGACCTGCGGGAGCGCCTCCTCGGCGGCGCAGTGACCGGCATGATCGACCAGCAGGGCCGCACCAGCGGCGGCGGCAAGCTCGATGCCGCCGGCTCCTTCGGATACAGCCCCGAACCCGTGGATCCCGACCACCCCGACATCTCCATCACGACCGATTACGCCGGCGACTACCGCTTCAAGTCCCACGAGCAGGTCACCCTGACCTGGAACATCCGCGGCAACGAGCGCACCAAGCTGCCGGTCAGCGTGGAAAGCGACTGTCCCGGCATCTCATCCACCTGCAACGTCTCCACGGCCCAGCTATACCTCGACGCATTGCAGGCGGAACCGGGGCGCTACACAGCCACCATCCAGGTCGGCGACGCCGCCCGCAAGCAGTTCTCCTTCACCATCCTGGAGAACCATGCCCCGCAGCTGACCTCCCGCATCCGGGACCAGATCCTCAACGCCGCCTCCGCCGCCCTGCTCTCCCTGGACCTGCAGGTCTATTTCAACGATCCGGACGGCGAGCAGCTCAGCTACAGCGTCACGTTGGAGCACGACGGGATCGCATCTGCGCGCGTGTCCGGCGACGCCCTGTCCTTCACGCCGGAAGGATACGGACAGACGTCCGTGACCGTCACGGCGACGGACGCCCGCAAGGCATCCTGCTCGACCACCTTCCAGCTACTTTCGCGCAATGCCTACCAGGCGATGGATGTCTACCCCAACCCGGTCTCGGATATCCTGTACGTGCGGCCGGGCCAGACCTCGCCCGTGACCGCGCAGCTCTATAGCCACAGCGGAGCACAGGTACGCACCGCTTCCGGCCAGGCCGGCCCGTTCCAGCCCCTCAGCATCGACGTACATGAACTGGCGGCAGGTACCTATACGCTCCGCGTGGACTACGGCGGCCAGCAGCAGACCCTTAATATCGTAAAACAATGACTTCCCGCATAAGATATACCCTCATCCTGACCTTGGTGCTCAGCCTGCCCTTCGGGCTGCGCGCCCAGACGCTGCCGCTGCTCTACAACCCCACCGATGCCCGCACGATGGCCCTGGGCGGGGCCGGCGTGGCGCTGGAAGCGAACGCCTGGGCGGTCGACGCCAACATGGCCGCGGCGGCCCTCTCGGCGAAGGATTTCGCCGGCGGCGTCGCCTACAGCTACTGGGCGCCGGGACTGCTGCCGGACAACCGTTTCTCCGCCGGAGGCTGGTTCCGGACCGGCGCCTTCGCCGTCGGCGTGTCGGGCAAGGGCAATTTCTCCCAGCTGACCGAGCTGTACGGTCCGGCCGGCGAACCGGCCGGGAGCTTCAGCCCGCGTGACCTGTCGGTGGCGCTGGGCGGTGCGTGGATGCCCGTGCCGGGGGTCGCCTTCTCCGCCACGGCCCGGTTCATCTCCTCGGTGCTGGGCGAGCAGGTCAAGGGGACCGCTTTCTGCGCCGACCTGGCCATCCACTATGCCTTCGGCCCCGTCCGGGCGGGATTCTCCGCTTCCAACCTCAGCGGTCCGATCTTCTACGGCAACACCTCCTATCCGCTCCCCGCGCGGATCCGCGGCGGTGCGACGTATAGCAACCTCTGGATCGATGCGACGCTCGAGGCGGAATACCTGGCGCAGGCCGGGATGATGGCGACCCTCGGCGTGGAGGGACGGCCGCTGGAGCAGGCCGGACAGCCGCGCAGCTGGCTCGCCCTGCGCGCGGCCTTCCACTACGGCCCGGCCGACAAGGGTCTCCCCTCCTTCGGCTCTGCCGGGATCGGGCTGAATTTCAGTGGATTGGAGATTGATTTCGGGGTCCTGTTCGGCTCCCCGGTCCTGGGCGGATCGCTCTGCGCCGGGATTTCCTACGGATTCTAATTCGCAGCGCCTCCCAGCAGGTCGAGGATCTCGGCCGTGATCTTCTGCTGGCGGCCCTTGTTGTACTCGAGGGTCAGTTCGCCGAGCAGGTCTTCGGCATTGTCCGTGGCCGTCTGCATGGCGATGGTGCGGGCCGCCTGCTCCGCCGCGGCGGAGTCGAGGATCGCGGCGTGGAACTTCAGGATCATCACCTGCGGCAGCAGCTGGTCCACCAGCGCCTGCGCATCCGGTTCGAGGAGATAATCGTCATTCGCCAGCCTGACCCCTTCGTCATTCGCCGGCATGACCGGCGAATCTCCTCCCCACCCCGCCGCATCGAACGGCAGATACGACTCCACCGTCGGCTCTTGCGTAGACGTGGAGACGAAGCGGTTGTAGACCAGCACCACCCGGCCCAGTTCCCCGCGCTGATAGCGCTCCGAGAGCGAGCGCGCCAGGGCCGCCGATTTCTCGTAGGCGGGATGGCCGATCAGGTCGTTGTAGTCCGTGGGGTTGGTGTAGCCGGCGCGGCGCAGCGCCTCGACCATCTTGCGGCCGATGGGATAGACCTCCACCCCGCCTTCGCAGGCGCGGATGGTCTTGAGCGTCTCCCGGACGATATTGGCGTTGAACGCACCGCACAGCGAACTGTTCGACGCAATCGCCACCACCGCCGTTTTACCCTTGCTCGAGGAGGAGTCCTTTCCTCGGCTTCCGTCCTCGCTTCCCGCTGACGCGGGAACCGGGTTCGACGCCACGAACCCTGCTGCGGCCGAGCCTTCGGAGAAGGACCCCTCCTCTCGCTGCGGAACGGCAGTGGACTGCGGAGCAGGATTGGCGGCCACAGGGGGTTCGGGGGATATGCCCCCGTATTGGGCCGCGACGAGAATGTCCGTCAGGGCATTCTCGTAAGGCCGCATACCTTCGATGGCCTTTTGCGCCTTGCGGAGCTTCGCGGAAGCCACGAGCTTCATCGCCGAAGTGATCTTCAGCGTACTGCGGACCGAACCGATCCGGTCCTTGATCTCCCGGAGAGAAGCCATAACGCGTATTCCTTATACTTTCTGGATCAACATGTTGCAGAGGTCGGCCGCCTCCTTCTCAATCACCGCGGGAGCCCCGTCCGGCATCCTGCCGGCGCCCAGCTCGTCCAGGATATCCTGGTGCGAAGCCCGCATCCGGTCGAGGAACAGACCCTGGAACTGGATCACCTGGTCGATCTTCAGCGAAGACATGAGCGCATGCGTGCCGCAATAGAGGATCGCGACCTGCTCGCCCACCGGCATCGGGCTGTACTGCGGCTGGATCAGCAGCTGGTTGTTCTTGCGGCCCTTGTCGAGGGTCATGGCCGTGACCTTGTCCATGTCGGACGAGAACTTGGAGAACGCCTCCAGCTCGTTGTACTGGGCCTGGTCGATCTTGAGCGAACCCGCCACCTTCTTCATGGACTTGACCTGGGCCGAACCGCCCACACGGGACACGGAGATACCCACGTTGATGGCCGGGCGGAAACCGGCGTTGAAGAGCGAGGATTCCAGGTAGATCTGGCCGTCCGTGATGGAAATCACGTTGGTCGGGATATAGGCGGACACGTCGCCGGCCTGCGTCTCGATGATCGGCAGGGCCGTCAGCGAGCCGCCGGCCTTGACCTTGCCCTTGAGGCTCTCGGGCAGGTCGTTCATCTGCTCGGCCACCTCCTGCTGCGCGATGATCTTGGCCGCGCGCTCCAGCAGGCGGGAATGCAGGTAGAACACGTCGCCCGGATAGGCCTCGCGGCCGGACGGGCGCCGCAGGATCAGGGACACCTCACGGTAGGCCACGGCCTGCTTGGAGAGGTCGTCATAGACCACGAGGGCGTGGCGGCCGGTATCCCGGAAATATTCGCCGATGGCTGCGCCGGCGAAAGGCGCATAGTACTGTAGGGCAGCAGGGTCCGCAGCCGTAGCGGCAACCACGATGGTATAGTCCATCGCACCCTTGGCGCGGAGGGTCTGGACGATGGATGCCACGGTGGAACCTTTCTGGCCGACGGCTACGTAGATGCAGAACACGGGCTTGCCCTTGAGGAACTCGGAACGCTGGTTGATGATCGTATCGATGGCGATGGCGGTCTTGCCGGTCTGGCGGTCGCCGATGATGAGCTCGCGCTGGCCGCGGCCGATCGGGATCATCGCGTCGATGGCCTTGAGGCCGGTCTGGAGCGGCTCCGTCACCGGCTCGCGGAAGATGACGCCGGGCGCCTTGCGCTCCAGCGGCATCAGCACGGTCTCGCCCTCCACCGGGCCGAGGCCGTCCAGCGGGGTGCCGATCGGGTCGACCACGCGGCCTACCAGGCCCTCGCCCACGGGGATGCTGGCGATGGTGCCCATCCGCCGGACGTTCATCCCTTCGCCCACCTGGTCGGTGGGGCCCAGGAGGACGGCTCCCACGTTGTCCTCTTCGAGGTTCATCACGACGCCCTTCACGCCGCTGTCGAATTCGAGAAGTTCGCCGGCCTCGGCCCCTGCGAGGCCGTAGATGCGCGCCACGCCGTCACTGACGGTCAGCACGTGGCCGACTTCTTCGTATTGGAGCGAGTTGTCGATCCCCCGGAGCTGGTTCAGGAGGATCTCGGAGATCTCGCTCGCCTTGATTGTATTTTGCGCCATTCTTTTATACGATTCTGTTGTTTTGGATGACAAACTGCCGGCGGATGGTCTCGATCTGGCGGCGTACGCTCGCATCGAGCAGGTAGTCGCCCACCTCCAGGGTGAAACCGCCGATCAGGGCGGGGTCGACCCGCGTCTCGATCAGCACTTCGCAGCCGAGCTGTTTCTCCAGCATTGCGTGGAGCTTGCGCTCCAGCTCCTTGGAAGCCGCCACCGTGGTCAGACGGGCCACGCGGATGCCCCGGGAGCGGTAGTACATCTCTATGAAACTGTGGAAGATGAAACGCACATCCCCGAGGCGGTCGTTGCGGACCAGCAGCTGGATGAAGCGTTCGAGCTCGGGCTCGAGCGGGCCGGGATCCTGGTCCGGGTGGTCGAGCAGGCGGCGCACCTGGGCGCACACGCGCTCGCCGCCGCCCGTCTCCTGCGTGTAGCGCAGCAGGGCGGTGGCATACCTGGAAGAAATGATACCCGTATTCATCCTACCGTCAGTTGGGGATCCGGGCCTCGGAAGCCTCGTCGACCAGCTTGTCGATCAGCGACAGCTGGGCGTCGGGAGTGTCAAGATCCTTGCGTACGATCTTTTCCGCCACTTCCACCGAGATCATCGCCACCTGGCGGCGGATGTCGCGGATGGCGCTCTCGCGCTCCGCGGCGATCTCCACCTTGGCGTGCTCGAGCAGCTTGGCCGCCTCGGCGGAAGCCTCCTCCTTGGCCTTCGCGATGATGCTCTCGCGGGCCTCGGACGCTTCCTTGAGGATGCGGCTCTGCTCCAGGCGGGTCTCTTCGATCATCTTCCGCTGCTCCTCGGCCATGCCCGCCAGGCGCGCCTGGGCCTCGTCGGCCGCCTTGAGCGAGTCGGCGATGTGGTCGGAGCGCTGCTGCACAGCCTTGGTGATGATCGGGAAGACGAACTTCGCGAGCAGGAAGAACACCGCCCCGAAGATGACGACCATCCAGAAGAGCAACCCGAAATCCGGTGTAATCAGCGACATAGGGCTACGACTGGAGGACAGCGAGCAGGCAGACGATCACGCCGAAGAGGCAGACGCCTTCGATGAGGGCGCCGATGATGATGGCGGTGGTCCGCAGGCCGCCGGCGATCTCCGGCTGGCGGGCCGAAGCCTCCATCGTGGACTGGGCGAGTTTGCCGATACCGAGACCGGCCGCGAGAGCCACGACGCCGGCTCCGATGGCGCCGCCGAACTTGGCGAACGCAGCTGCTTGAAGAAGAGTTCCTAACATAACTGTATCATTTTTAGTTGGTTTCATGTTCGGGTACCTGATGCGCCAGGCCGATGAAGACGGACGAGAGCATCGTGAATACATAGGCCTGGATGAAGGCCACGAGGATCTCCAGGCAGTCCAGGAAGATCCCGAAGAGGGCGGCCACGAAGGTCATCGAGCCGTTCAGCACGGGACCCATCGACGCCGTGAGGAAGATCAGCGCGATCACGCTCAGGAGCATGATGTGCCCCGCGAGCATGTTGGCGAAGAGTCGGATCATCAGCGAGAAGGGCTTGGTGAACATCCCGAGGATCTCGATGACCGGCATGATGGGGATGGCCTTGAGGAAGATCGGCACGTCCGGCCAGAGGATGTCCTTCCAGTAGTGCTTGTTGCCGAAGAGGTTGACCATCAGGAAGGTGAAGATCGCAAGGACCCCCGTCACGGCGATATTGCCGGTGATGTTTGCGCCGCCCGGGAAGACCGGGAAGATGCCCATCAGGTTGTTGATCAGGATGAAGAAGAAGGCCGTCAGCAGGTAGGGCGAGAACTTCTTGTACTCCGGCCCGACGGCGTCCTTGATGACGTCCTGCTCGATCATCACGATCACGGGCTCCAGCAGGGCCGCCAGGCCCGTGGGCTTCTCCTTCAGCACGTCGTGCTTCCGGTACCAGCGGGCGCAGAGCAGGATCAGGACCACCAGCAGGATGCTGTCGATGATCAGGCCCAGGACGTTCTTGGTGATGGAGATGTCGATGGGACGCGCGCCCGTGGCGGCGTTGACCAGCTTGCCGTTCTCGTTGAGCTTGTAGCCGTGCTCGGCGGCATGGTGCAGCGTGAAGACGTGCAGTCCGTCCTCGATCACGATGCAGGGCAGCGGGATGGCGATCTCCTTGCCGGCGATCCCGGTGATGTGCCACTCGTAGGCGTCTCCGATGTGGCCGAAGATGAACCCGGTCATGTCGAATGCCGCTTCCTGCGGCGCTCCCTCCCCTTCCGGGGCGGGGGCCTGCGCCAGCGTCAGCGCCGGCACCAGCAGGAGCCATATGAGCAGCCACTTTCTCATGCCTTCTCCACGCATGCCGTGATGACGTTGTCCCTGACCTTGACCACGCCGCCGCGGATCGCGAGGCGGCTCTCCTGCGCGGCGTCCGCGGGCACGATGCGGATCTCTCCGGCCGACAGGGCGGAGATGATCGCGGCGTGGCCGGGCAGCACCTCGAAGGGGCTGACCGCACCCGGCAGGAAGGCGGCCTGCGCCGTCCCTTCGAACAGGGGACCCTCCGGGGTGAGGATCTGGACAGTCAAGATCTTTTGTTTCATACTCGGTTATTTGGCCTGCGCCAGCAGGGCTTCACCTTTCTTGATGGCGTCCTCGATCGTGCCGACCTGCAGGAAGGCCTGCTCGGGGAGGTAGTCCACCTCGCCGTCGAGGATCATCTTGAATCCCTTGATGGTGTCTTCGATGTCCACCATCACGCCCGGGCAGCCGTTGAAGGCCGCGGCTACGTGCAGCGGCTGGCTGAGGAAGCGCTGGACGCGGCGGGCGCGGTTCACGGTCACCTTGTCCTCGTCGGAGAGTTCGTCCATGCCGAGGATGGCGATGATGTCCTGGAGTTCGTTGTATTTCTGGAGGATCTGCTTGACACGCTGGGCGGTCTCGTAGTGGTCCTGGCCGATGATGTTGGGGTCGAGGATGCGGGAGGTGGACTCCAGCGGGTCCACGGCCGGGTAGATGCCCAGGGTCGCGATCTTGCGGCTGAGGACCGTGGTCGCGTCGAGGTGCGAGAAGGTCGTGGCCGGGGCAGGGTCGGTGAGGTCGTCGGCCGGCACGTAGACGGCCTGGACGGAGGTGATGGAGCCGTTCTTGGTGGAGGTGATGCGTTCCTGCATCTGGCCCATCTCCGTGGCAAGCGTCGGCTGGTAGCCTACGGCGGAGGGCATGCGGCCCAGCAGGGCGGATACCTCGGAGCCGGCTTGCGTGAAGCGGAAGATGTTGTCGATGAAGAAGAGGATGTCCTTGGGGCCGTCGGCACTGCCGCTGTCGCGGAAGGATTCCGCGAGGGTCAGGCCGCTCAGGGCCACGGAGCTACGGGCTCCCGGGGGTTCGTTCATCTGGCCGAAGACCATGGCGACCTGCGATTTCTCGAGTTCCTTGCGGTCTACCTTGGAGAGGTCCCAGTGGCCTTCTTCCATCTCCTTGGAGAATTCTTCCCCGTATTTGATGACGTCGGATTCGATCATCTCGCGCAGCAGGTCGTTGCCTTCGCGGGTGCGTTCGCCGACGCCGGCGAAGACGGAGAATCCGTTGTGTTTCTTGGCGATGTTGTTGATGAGCTCCTTGATCAGCACGGTCTTGCCTACGCCCGCGCCGCCGAAGAGGCCGATCTTGCCGCCCTTGAGGTAGGGTTCCAGCAGGTCGATGACCTTGATGCCGGTGTAGAGAACTTCCTGCGAAGTCGTGAGGTCCTCGAATTTCGGGGGTTCGCGGTGGATTGGCAGGGCTCCTTCCTTCTGCAGGTCCCCGAGGCCGTCGATGGTCTCGCCGGTGACGTTCATCACGCGGCCGCGGATCTGCGTGCCGACGGGCATCGTGATCGGCGAGCCGAGGCACGTGGCTTCGAGGCCGCGCTTCAGGCCGTCGGTGGAGTCCATGGCGACGCAGCGGACGGTGTCTTCGCCGATGTGTTGCTGGACTTCGATGATGAGTTCGCGGCCGTCCGGGCGGATCACCTTGAGGGCGTCGTGGATGGCGGGGAGCGCCTTCTCGTCCCCCAGGGTCTTGAGGTCGAAGTGCACGTCTACCACCGGACCGATAATCTGAGAAATATGTCCCTTGATCGTAGGCATCATGGTCATGGTTTTAGATTGGAAAGGCTAATATACGCATTTTTTTACAAAATTGTCATTGCGGATCGGCCCCATCTCGCATGCCGGCCAGGGTAGGTTTTGTTTGGTTTCCGCTGCGTTTTCCCGTTTGCCGATCGGCAGGGCTCTATTTGGTTTCCTCCGAGTATCCCGTTTGCCGGTCAGCTTCGTTTCCGCTGTCTTTCCCGTTTGCCGATCGGGGAGGGTCCGGCTCGGCGTCCATCCTCGCTTCCCGCTCCCGCGGGAACCGGATCCGTTGCCAACGGATCCTGCTGCGGCTGAGCCTTCGCCAGATCCTCCCCGACCGGCCGCACTCCCCTGTTCAGAAAAAAGACCTTCTGCCTCCGAGAGTTTCTTCCGCCAGGGGCAAAACAATAGCCATTTGCCCCTAGCAGCGCAATAATCCGCTTACAAGGGGCAAAATAGTTCCTCAGCGCCCTTGGCAAAGCAGAAATCGAGTTGCCGAGGGCGGAAATACACCTCTGCGCCCCCCGGAATCCTGGAGGTTGCCAACACGAGGCAGGTGGAGCGGAGCGAAGTCGGCATCAGCCGACCGACGCGGTCCCGGGTATTTGCGGCAGCAAATACGGAAAGGGACTCG
>Ga0310697_10001286_pt1 | contig 30171 bp, 24 predicted proteins | sample 172DNAGHGlowgp2_FD_203883 | JGI IMG/M metagenome (GOLD analysis project Ga0310697, IMG submission 203883) | Sheep rumen microbial communities from Palmerston North, Manawatu-Wanganui, New Zealand - 1728 DNA GHGlow gp2 (v2) (version 2) | ecosystem: Host-associated > Mammals > Digestive system >... | reverse complement strand
ATGATAAAAAACAACTTACTGTATGTCCGTACTGCGATAGCGAATTTACAGCGCAAGATTTAAAAGCTTACACTGATGAACTCGCTAATGCCCCAGAAGAAGATACTTCTTGGGATGAATCGATGGTGCAAGCCTTCACAGGCGAAGATAAAAAAGGCATTAAAATTTATTCATGCGATTCTTGTGGTGGTGAAATCATTGTTGAAGAAACTACCTCATCCACAGTTTGCCCATATTGTGGCAACAATCTTTTAGTCGCTAAAGAACTTAAGGGTGACTTAAAACCAAATTATGTCATCCCATTTAAACTCGATAAAGATGAAACAATGGCCTCTTTAAAGAAATTCTTTAAGAAAAAACCACTATTACCAGGTTCTTTCAAAAAAGATAACGTCATTGAAGAAATTAAACCTTTATACGTTCCGTTCTGGCTATTTGACGCTGATGTAAGCGGTCAAGTACGCTTCAAAGGTGAAACAACACGCCGTTGGTCAGATAGTAATTACGACTATAAAGAAACAAAGTATTATTCCATCTTTAGAGGTGGTCAAATCGCTTTTGATCACGTCCCAGTTGATGGTTCTAAAAAGATGGAAGATAAATTAATGGAATCTATCGAACCATACGACTTCGATGAAGCGCAAGAATTCAATGCGGCTTTCTTAGCGGGTATTGGTGCGGATCGTTATGATGTTTCTAAAGATGAAACATTTAATCGAGCGACTATTAGATTCCGTGATGGTACAGTTCAAGCCTTTAGAGGTGATATTTCTGGATATGAAAATGTGTCAGTCCAAGAATCTAATTTACAGTTCTCTAATACAAACGCTTGCTATGCTTTATATCCAGTATGGATATTAAATACCAAATGGAAAGAAAAATCATTCCGTTTTGCTATTAACGGTCAAACAGGAAAAGTAGCGGGTAATTTACCAATTTCCGGTCTTAAATTCTTCCTATTCTGGATGTTATTCTTCGCTGTTGGCGTTGGTCTTGGTGCTTTACTTGGTTTACTTATCGAATCCATTTGGATTGGCTTATTAATCGGCGCCGTTGTTGGTATTATTATGGCCACAACTATCTTACTCGGCATGCGTAAAAAGAATAAGAACGTGCAGTTCCAATATGGTGCGGCTAATTACGTCCGTCCAAATACATTCAATATTGACTATCGTAAGTCATTGTTCTTATATAGCAAAGTCACTAAGACAAAAAGAGCATCTTCCGACAATAAATAAACTTACTAATAAAATGAGAAGTAGGCACAGCGATGTGTCTATTTTTCTTTACTTTTTTAAAAGTAGTAGTAAAGTAAGTTCGTATGTTTATTAATAAAACTAGTAAAGATAAAAAGTTAAAGAACAATATCCTTGCTTTATCAAGTGTAGCCACCTCTTTAAAGGCCCAAGATAATGAAGTCATTAATGCCACATCAGGCATGTTTAAAAATGATGATGGGACATTATTTGAATTTACTTCCGTTAATAAAGTTTCTAAAGAACTTAAAGCCAAAGATAAATATGCTTATGTCGATAGTGGGGGTACTCCTAACTTTGATAAAGCTGTTCAAACTTGGATATTTGGTAAGTATTTAGACGAAGTTAAAAAGACTTGCTATTTAGATTCAGTTCCTACTCCTGGAGGAAGTGGGGCGCTTCATCTTGCTTTTTCTAATTATTTAGAAAGAAATGAAACCGTTTTACTTCCTAACCATATGTGGGAAAACTATTTAAATATGGCTAAAGAAGTCGGTATCAATACTGATACCTACTCATTATTTAATGATAACGATGAATTTGATATCGATGATTTAACTCGTAAAGTTAATGAACTTAAAAATACGCAAAGTCGCATCATGATTTTAATTAATGATCCATGTGAAAACCCCACTGGTTTTTGTATGAAAGAAAAAGATTATGACGCTTTAATTAATCTCGCTAAAAATAATCCAAATACCGATTTCATCTATTTAATGGATGTCGCTTATTTTGATTTTTATAATGCTGATCCAAATATCATTAGAGGTCGCTTCGCTAAATTTAAAGATACACCAAATAATGCCTTTACATTATTTGTCTTTTCTGGTTCTAAATCATTTGGTTTATATGGTCTACGTATTGGGGCCCTCATTGGTTTATCTCATAATGAAGAAGAGATTAAATTATTTAAATCCGCGAATAGCTATTCTTGCCGAGCAAGCTGGTCAAGTACATCCACTTTAGGTATTTCTATCATTGAACGTTTAGTTTTAAATGAAGAATATCGTGATTCATACGAAGAAGAAGTAAAAAAAGCCGCTTCCATCATGGAAGAAAGAAGCTTAACTTTCTTAAAAGCCGCTAAAGAAGTGGGGCTTAAGGTTTTACCTTATGAAAGAGGTTTCTTCATTTGCGTCCCTGTTAATAATCCTAATGAAGTTCTTGAAGCTCTTCATGAAGATAAGGTTCATATTATCGCCACTAAAACATGTTTAAGAATTGCTTTATGTAGCGTTAATAAAAACGAGGCAGATCGTTTACCTCGTTTAATCAAACATCGTTTAGATATTTTAAAACAATAATTAGACACCTTTTTCCTTAAGATAATTGACGTATTTCATTGCTTCTTTTGCCATTTCTTCTGGTGATTCTTTTAAGCCATTTCCAATCCAAGCTAAATAGACTGCAAAGAAACCACCTGCTAAGAAATCATAGAAGTATTGGCTTTGATTTGGAATAAATCCACCTTGAACACGTTTCACAAATTGGTTAGCAATCGCGCCAAGTAGACCGCGTTTTAAAAGCAACTTGGTGATTTTTACCATTTCACTATCTGAAAAGATAACAAACATTGTTTCAAAGAAACGTTCTGCTCCCATACGATGATATGAAATATCTGTTTTACGAATAAAAGTGTCAAACATATTGTCTAAGCAATAATCAATAATTTCGTTTTTATCCTTAAAGTTACGATAGTAGGCCATTCTAGAAAAGCCCGCTTTATCGACGATATCTTGAATCGATATATCTTCGTATTCATTGTCTTCTAATAAATCAATAAGAGCGTCTGCTAAGCAGTTGCGGGAAAAATCTTTCTTGTTCATAGTATTAATTCCTTTAATGTAACAATTATAACATTGATTATATTTGTAACGTAATAAAAACGCTTTGTTTATAACAGATTTTTGAAATAGTTAGAATTCATATTTATTTAAATATCAAATGTTATTTGCTATCATATTTCTATTATGAAATATATTTTCTTTGATTTAGACTGCACTTTATATTATTTAGATGAAGAAAATTTCCTTCCCGCTTATTTTGACGCGATTGGTAAATGGGCAGTAAAAATCGGTTTTGATTACAAAACCGCTTTAAAAGCCATGTATGAAGGTTCTATTAATATGTCTAATAGTGATGGAATTAAAACTAATGACATATTCTTCTGGGAAGCATTTAGTAAAGTACTTGGTCCATTAACTAAAGAAAAACGAGCGGAATTTGATGCTTATTACGATGAAGAATTCGCTAAATTAGAATATTTATCTAAACCAGTTGAAGGTGTCAATGAAGTTATTAAAACTTTAAAAGATAAAGGCTATACACTAATTGTTAACACTAATCCAATTCTTCCTATTGAAGCTCAGTTAGTAAGAATGAAGTGGGGAAAGCTCAACCCAGATGATTACGCTTTTATTACCGCTTACGATAAACTTCATTACTGTAAACCTGATCCACGTTTATATAAAGAATTAGCGGACATGTTTAACGCTGATCCTAAAGATTGCTTAATGGTGGGTAATGATATTAAAGGCGATATATTAGCCGCCAAAAAAGCGGGATTTAATGTCTTTTTAATCACTAATTATGTTTTTAATCGTGATAATGATGATATTTCTAATATCCCTCAAGGAAGTTTCAACGAATTATTAAAATATATTGAAACTCTTAATTAGGTCTTAACATGTTTTACAAACATGATAAAATATTAAAGCAAATATTTTTGGAGGAAATTTAATATGAGCTTAATTAAAAAAGCTATTGCAGAATGTATTGGCACATTCGTATTAGTATTTGCTGCTTGTGGCGCTGCCGCATTTTTAAATAACGCTGTTGGTGCTGCTTTTGCCTTTGGTTTAGTCATCGTTGCTATGGCTTATTCAATTGGTAGAATTTCTGGTTGCCACATTAACCCAGCTGTCTCTTTAGGTTGCTTATTAACAAAGAGAATGAGCGTTGTCGAATTCTTTGTTTATATCGCCGCTCAAGTCGTTGGTGGTTTCTTAGGAGGCTTAGCCGTCTTTGGTTTAGTCAAATTAGCAGGCATCGATTTATCAGGTAACGCCTTAGCTAATAACTTTGTTATTGGTGGTGCTGCAGTTGATATGAATGCAGGAAATATTATTGCTTCTATCGTCGCTGAACTTATTTTAACATTCATCTTTGTTTACGTTATTCTTAACGTTACTGCTGCTGATAGCAAAGTCGGTGACAAAGCTGGTGTCTTAATTGGTTTAACATTAACTCTTGTTCACTTAATTGGTATTCCATTAACCGGTACATCTGTTAACCCAGCCAGAAGCTTAGCCACAGCTTTCTCTGCCGTTATCTTCAATGGTGATGCAAAAGCTTTAAGTGAAGTTTGGATTTTCATCATTGGCCCATTAGCCGGTGCCGCTCTTGCTGCTTTAATCTATAAGTTATTACATAAAGAAGAAAAAGCGGAAGAAGCAAAAGCTGAATAATTAAATTAATTAATTTAAAGAGCTCGCAATTAGATTGTGAGCTTTTTATTTTTTAAAAAATTCCGTACTTTTTTCTAAAAATCTTCCTATTGGTAATAATAGGAGGACTTTTTTATGCCCAAGCAAAAAGACAATCTAGAAATCATTGAATTAACTGAAGAAAACATTGAATCAATGGTCTATTTCATTAGAGGACAGAAAGTAATGCTAGACTTTGATTTAGCAAGAATTTATGGATATGAAACTAAAGCGTTCAATCAACAGGTAAAGAACAATATCGAGAAATTCGATAATGATTTTATGTTTAAATTAACTGCTGAAGAAGTGGATGCAATATCGAGGTGCAAAAAATCCACCTCGATAAAAAATGTGACGGAATCAGAACAATTAACGAGGTCAAAAAAATTGACCCCGATAATGCAGATCAAGGGAATGAAGGGTGGTAGAACATCATTGCCTTATGCTTTTACTGAGCAAGGAATCTATATGCTCATGACTGTTTTAAAAGGTGAACTTGCCACTAAACAAAGCAAAGCGTTAATTAGACTTTTTAAAAAGATGAAAGACTATATTGTTGAATCAAATAATTTATTAAATATCAACGGAGTTATCGAATTAACAAATAAAGTTGAAAGGCATGAAAAAGAAATAAAAGATGTAAAAAAGCAATTAGAAGTTGTAATGGATAACTTCATTGATCCATCTACTTATAAACATTTTTTAATTATGAACGGAGAAAAATTAGAAGCGGAAATCGCTTTTCAAGTTCTCTATTCATTAGCAAATAAATCAATTTATATTATTGATGATTATATTGATTTAAGAACACTCCATCTATTAAAATGTGTTAATAAGAATATTAAAATTACAATTTTTTCTGATAATGTAAGCAGAAATAATGTTAGTGAAGAAGACATTGCTCAATTTGAAAAAGAATATGGCATTGGATTAGAAATTAAGCCCACTAACAACATTATTCATGACCGCTATATAGTGTTAGATTATGACACACCAAATGAAAAACTATATCACTGCGGAGCCTCTATTAAAGACTCTGGAAATAAAGTTACAACTATTATAAAAATTGATGATAGTGGTGCTTATCATCAGCTAATCGATGCATTATTATAAATGCTGATACACCAGGACTAGTGTGCATATTTTTTATTTTTTTCTTGTCTATATTTCCTTATTTATATAATATATATGAGCGTGTGCAAATCACACCCTGACCATTTCGGGTCGTTTTTTAAAGGAATGATACTGATACACCAGGTATTGTGGTAAGCACAACCAATCAAATTAGTTTGCGAAAGGAGCAATTATGCCAACCATTAATCAATTAGTTCGTCAAGGCAGACAAAATAAGACATATAAGTCAAAAGCCCCTGCCCTTGGACAAAGATGGAATTCTTTAAAGAAAAAAGAAACTGCTCAACCAGCCGCTCAAAAGCGTGGCGTTTGCACCCGTGTTGGTACAATGACACCAAAGAAACCTAACTCTGCGTTAAGAAAATACGCTCGTGTTAGATTGAGCAATGGTTACGAAGTCACTGCCTATATCGGTGGTGAAGGACACAACTTACAAGAACACAGTACCGTCATCATTAGAGGCGGCCGTGTTAAAGACCTCCCAGGTGTGCGTTATCACATCGTTAGAGGTACATTAGACTGTGCGGGTATCGAAGCCAGACGTCAAGGTCGTAGCTTATACGGTACCAAGAAACCACATGAAGAGGAATAGGAGGTAAGTAATTATGCGTAAAGGTAATCCTGTCAAACGTGATGTCTTACCAGATCCAATTTACAATTCAAAGTTAGTCACACGTTTAATCAACAAATTAATGCTCGATGGTAAAAAAGGCACCGCCCAAAACATTCTCTATGGCGCCTTTAAGAAAATCGAAGAAAAAACTGGCAAACCAGCAATGGACGTCTTCGCGACCGCCATTAACAACATCATGCCAGAAGTCGAACTTAAGATGAGAAGAGTCGGTGGTGCGAACTTCCCAGTTCCAACTGAAGTCTCTCCAGAAAGAAAAGTCACCTTAGGTTTAAGATGGTTAGTCAACTATTCAAGATTAAGAAATGAAAAGACCATGACCGACCGTTTAGCTAACGAAATCATCGATGCCGCTAACGGCACTGGTGCTTCCGTTAAGAAAAGAGAAGATACCCACAAAATGGCCGAAGCCAACAAAGCTTACTCACATTATCGTTGGTAATCAGTTAGGAGTTAGAAATACCTATGTCACGCGAATATGATCTAGCACATACACGCAATATCGGCATTATGGCCCATATCGATGCAGGCAAGACTACTACTACTGAACGTATTCTCTATTTTACTGGCAAAATCCATAAAATCGGCGAAACCCATGAAGGTAGCGCCACGATGGACTGGATGGAGCAAGAACAAGAAAGAGGCATTACTATTACAAGCGCGGCCACAACCGCCACTTGGAAAGGTAATCGCATTAACATCATTGATACTCCCGGACACGTCGACTTCACCGTTGAAGTTGAAAGATCATTACGTGTATTAGATGGCGCTATTACTGTCTTAGATGGTAAAAACGGTGTCGAACCACAAACTGAAACAGTCTGGAGACAAGGTTCTAAATATGGTGTCCCACGTATTGTATTCGTCAATAAGTTAGACGCTATCGGTGCAGACTATGAAATGAGCGTCCGTTCTCTCAGAGAACGTTTAGGCGCTAATGCCGAAGCTGTTCAATATCCAATCGGTATTGAATCTTCCTTAAAAGGCTGCATTGATATCATCACTGAAAAAGCTTATGTCTATGAAGGTGATGTTAACGAAGAACCCCATGAAGTACCAATTCCCGAAGAATATCAGGAAAAAGTCTTAGAACTTAGAATGAAATTATTCGAAGCGTTAAGTAACTTCGATGAAGAAATTCTAATGTTGGTCCTCGAAGGTCAAGAACCTTCCGTGGAACAAACTAAAAACGCCATCCGTAAAGCTGTTTTAACTGGTGAATTCCACCCCGTCTTCTGCGGTAGTGCGTATAAAAACAAAAACATTCAATTACTTCTCGATGGAGTTATTGACTATTTACCAAGTCCACTTGATATCGATCACGCTAAAGGAACAGATGATCGCGGTAATGAAATTCGCTGCGAACCAAATGATGATGCCCCATTAGCGGCATTAGCCTTCAAGATTGCGACTGACCCATTCATCGGTCGATTAGCCTATGTCCGTGTTTATAGCGGTACTCTCAAATCTGGTAGTTATGTCTTAAATTCCACTAAAGGAGTGAAAGAAAGAATTGGTAGAGTCGTCTTAATGCACTCTAATCACCGTCAAGAAGTCCCCGAACTTCACGCTGGTGATATCGGTGCAGTCGTCGGTTTAAAGAATACTACAACCGGTGATACATTATGTGAAGTCGGCAAAACCATCATCTTAGAAAAGATGGAATTCCCAGATCCAGTGATTGAGGAAGCGGTGGAACCAAAAACCAAAGCTGACCAAGAAAAAATGACCATTGCTTTAGCAAAACTCGCGGAAGAAGATCCTACTTTCAGAGTGAGAACTAATCCAGAAACCGGTCAAACATTAATCGCTGGTGTTGGTGAATTACACCTTGACATCATCGTTGATAGAATGAAACGTGAATTCGGTGTTCAAGTTAACGTTGGTGCACCACAAGTCGAATACCGCGAAACAATCAAAGTTGCAGGCGAATGCGAAGGTAAATACATTAGACAATCTGGTGGTAGAGGCCAATACGGTCACGTCTGGATTAGATTTGAACCTAATGAAGGCAAAGGCTTTGAATTCGTCGACGCTATCGTTGGTGGTACTGTTCCTAGAGAATATATCAAACCAACCGAAGATGGCTTAAAAGACGCTCTTAACCGCGGTATGTTAGCAGGCTTCCCAGTCGTCGACATTAAAGCAACGCTTTATGATGGTAGTTACCACGATGTCGATAGTAGTGAAGCGGCTTACAAAATCGCTGCCTCTATGGCTTTAAAAGAAGCAGCTAAAAAATGCAAACCAGTTATCTTAGAACCAATCATGAAGATTGAAGTAACTGTCCCAGAACAATACTATGGTGATGTCATTGGTGATATCTCTAGAAGAAGAGGACAAATGACTGGTGAAAGCCAAAGGGCTAACGCTAAAATCATTGAAGCGGAAGTCCCATTGAGCGAAATGTTTGGTTATGTTACCGACCTTAGAAGCATGACTCAAGGTAGAGGTAACTACGTAATGCAATTCGACCATTACGGGGAAACACCAAAATACGTTCAAGATGAAATTTTGAAAAAAGTGGGAGTGATTGCCCGCTAAAATAATGTGTAATATCAATTGATATTGCACAAAAAAATTAATTGCTATATTATGATATCGTTGCAAACTTGTTATTAACGAATGAAAGGAGATTTCTATTTATGGCAAAACAACATTTTGACAGATCTAAACAACACGTCAATATTGGTACCATCGGTCACGTTGACCACGGTAAAACAACATTAACCGCTGCTATCACATCTGTCTTAGCAAAAAAAGGTGGCGCAGTCAAAACTGATTATGCTCAAATCGACTCCGCACCAGAAGAAAAAGCTCGTGGTATTACAATTAACACCGCACACATTGAGTATCAAACAGAAACAAGACACTACGCCCACGTTGACTGCCCAGGACACGCTGACTACATCAAGAACATGATCACTGGTGCTGCTCAAATGGATGGTGCTATCCTCGTTGTTGCAGGTACTGATGGTGTTATGCCACAAACTCGTGAACACATCTTATTGGCCCGCCAAGTCGGTGTCCCATACATCGTCGTGTTCATCAATAAAACAGACTTAGTCGATGACCCAGAATTATTAGACTTAGTCGAAATGGACGTCCGTGACTTATTAAATAGCTACGGCTTCCCAGGTGATGAAGTTCCAGTCATCCGCGGTTCCGCAAGATTAGCTCTTGATGGCAACCCAGAAGAAGAAAAACACATCGAAGAATTAATGGCAGCTTGCGATTCTTATATCCCAGCTCCAGCAAGAGAAAATGACAAACCATTCTTATTAGCTATCGAAGACGTCATGACCATTTCTGGTCGTGGTACCGTCGTTACAGGCCGTGTCGAACGTGGCACAGCTAAATTAGGTGACCAAGTCGAAATCGTTGGTATCAAACCAACACAAACATCTGTTATTACCGGTCTTGAATCCTTCCGTAAGATTCTTGACTACGCCGAAGCCGGTGACAACGTTGGTGTCTTATTAAGAGGTATCAACCGTGACCAAGTCGAACGTGGCCAAGTCTTAGCCAAACCAGGTAGTGTTACTCCACACTCCAAATTCAAAGGTCAAGTCTACGTTTTAACAAAAGAAGAAGGTGGCCGTCACACAGCTTTCTTAAGCAACTACCGTCCACAATTCTATTTCCGTACCACCGACGTCACAGGCGTTATTACACTTCCTGCTGGTGTTGACATGGTTATGCCTGGTGATAACGTTGAACTCAGCGTTGAACTCATTCACCCAATCGCCATGGAAAAAGGTACCAAATTCTCCATCCGTGAAGGTGGCAGAACCGTTGGTGCTGGTACAGTTAGCGAAATTATTAAATAATTTAACTAATCAAGACTTTAAAACCCATCCTTTAAAAGATGGGTTTTTATTTTATATAAAATATATGGTATATTCTTAATAAGGTATTTATTATGAAAAAAATCATCTTTACTTTATTAACTATCTTCCCTTTATTAGCGTGCCAAACTAATCACGAACCTAAAAGCTATTCGTTTGAATTAGCTAACTTAGGGGATAATGTCGATTTTCATACCGAATTTCAGGCCAAATACATCGCTAGCGAAGATTATCTTACAACGATGGGTATCGCCTCTGGATCGTCCTCTAAAGAGTATCCTTTACCTATAACTTTATCTTATAAAGGTGGGCCAAATAATAAAATGGCTCCTGAACATACCTATTTCGATCTTTTTGAAGAAGGCAAAGAAGAACCAATCATTTCAAAAGAAAGTAACACAACTGGGGGACTTGATGTTTATAATCTAAAACTTAATACATCTTATTCTTATAGTGTGACAGTCAAATATAGTAGTGGTAAAGCTTTTCATAGTGAAGAAAGTCATTTTAAAACCACTGATAAAGGTCCACGTAATCTATTTGTTAATAATGTCATGAACATTAGAGATTTAGGTGGACATGGCATTAAGCAAGGTCTTATTTATCGTAGTGGTCGTTTTAATGAAAATGATGGGACCACTAAAATCGATGAAGAAACCATTAAGGTCATGACTAAAGATTTAGGCGTTAAAACCGAAATCGATTTAAGAAGAGATGATGAAACGGGCGGTATTACTTCTTCTCCTCTTGGTGAAAGCGTCTCATATATACATTTACCAATGTATTATGGTGGAGAAAACGTTTTAACTCATGTAGGTGAACATAGTGGTGTTAGTTATGATAATCCCGCACAAATTAAAATATTCTTTGAAACATTAGCAAATGAAAAGAATTATCCAATTGATTTCCACTGCGCGATTGGTAAAGATAGAACAGGTTGTATGGCTTATTTAGTAGAAGCTTTATGCGGTATGGAAGAAGAATATTTATATCGCGATTATTTATTCTCTAATTTCGCGAAAATAAGCGGCATGTGTGAAGTAAGCGATATCAATAATAAGTACGGTGCTACAATTAAAGAATATAGTGGTGCCTCATTACAAGAAAAAACATATAATTATTTGAATCAAGTGATTGGTGTTTCTGAAGCGAATTTAAAGTCTATTCAAAACATCCTTATTGATAAATAGTGGGTTATGGAAGAAGAGGTCTTAGATCAACAAGAAAATAACGCTGTTGATATTCATCCTTTAAAAAAAGGTAAAAGAATACTCCTTTTTCTTGCGGACTTTTTTATCCAGTTTATTCTATCGTTTTTACTTTTTAATGTGGCGGTTGCCCCAATAGGAAAAGCGATCACAAAATACGATAATAAGAATGATGAACACATTGTTTTGACTAATGAAATGTATGAGCATTACTATAAAAGCGGTGTTGTTTTTGAAGCGGTTAATAGTGAATATACCGATATAACCGCTGGAATTGAATATACTTATCGCTGTTTTCTTAGCTTCTTTGTTTTAGATAATGAAGAAAGCATCGACGCCAATTACCCTCAATATGGTCGTAAAATAGAGAATAATGTTATCTATCATTATTATCATGATATTCGTTCAAATGACGATACTTATGTTAATAGTTTTAAAAGCTATAACGAAAAGAACAACTATTTCGTTTTTGATAAATCTTCATTATCTTTCTCTTTGAAAAATGAGGTTAAAAATGAACTCTATTCTTTTTATGATCCCAAAGATGAAATGGGCAATGTTGGTAAAGGTTATTATAACGATATTTTAGAAAACGTTTTCAATCCAATGCTCGCCGAAGTTATGGTGGATATTGATAAAAACGATTTGCATTTTGAAGGGGAAAAGCATTCCTTTTTAGAATGTAAAAATAGAATTAAAGAATTAGAAACATATCACGACCATTTGATGACCATTTGTGCCCTAATCTCACACTTTGTTTCTTGGTTAGCGCTCTTTTTAATCGTTCCATTAGTCAATAGCGATAGAAAGACCTTAGGTATGCTCTTTATGAAGATACATATTCTTAACTTTAATGACTTGAATATCGTTAAAAGAGGAGCCTACGTCATCAATTCGATATATTACTTATTTGCTACGATGCTAGGACTGATGTTTGTCCCATCTTTACTCGTCCCATTTAACAATCTATTTGCGTCTGGTTTTTTAGCTTATAGTTCTATTTTCGCCGCTGTTTTATTACTCGCTGATTTAATATTCTTACTCATTAATCAATACAATCGTTCTCTCATTGATTTTGCAACGCATAGTCTTTATTTAACCGAAAAAGAAATGAGTGAGTTATATCGCGCTAGAGGGTATAAAATATAGTCTATGGCAGAAATTAATGAAATCGTCTCTGATGCTGAAATAGCGAGCAGTAATGAAGGGATAAACGTTTCCTATTATCGCCCTAAATTTACTCATCGTGTTTTTGCTAATCTCGTTGATATTTTGATTTTTATCTTTCTCTTCTTTTCTTTGTTTTTAGGCGTTAGAGAAATTATTAAAGTTAGTCCAACATATAAAGCCAGAAATCAAGAATTAACGCAGATCAAAGTTGATTCAGGAATATATGAATACGATGATGATAATATCTTAAGAGACATTGTCTCTGTTTTAAATAATGACAAGGGACAAACCGCTAAATCAAGAGCGGTCCGTTCTAAAAAAGCCATCGATACTTTTATTAATTATGTTCATGATGTCGGTAGTGCTGAAAACTACAATACCATCGTTAAAGATTATCGTGAATATCGCTTAAATGAATCAATGGTGCATAATGGGGAACACTTATTCGTTTTAGATGAAAATAATGAAGTGGTGGAAAACCCTTCTTTAATCGATTCAGTTGAAAGCGTCAGTTCACAAGTCTATGTCGCCTTTTATGATAAAACTTATCGCCCATTTTTAGATGAACACGTTCAAGCCTATTTAGTCTTATCAGTGCCGCATTATAAAGACATCATCTCTTATCAAACTAACATCCTTTTATGGGTCAATGTCTTTATGGTGTACTGCGTGACTGGATTAATCGTTTACCTTGTTCCACTCTTTATTTTTAGAAGAGGAAGAATGACTTTTGGTAAAGCGATGTATGGCATTGGACTAGTGGATTCTAACTGTTTATCGCCTTCAATTGGTCGAACTTTAGCGAGATTTAGCATTTTTTACTTTACTATACTTATCCTTTCTTTATTCACTTTTGGATTACCGATTATTTTGAGTTTTTCACTCATGGCTTTTTCCAAAAATAAGCAAGGTTTTGCCGATTATATGCTAAGAATTAATGAAGTTGACGCTAAAAGGACAAAAATTTACTTCTCTTTTCAAGAGGTTGAACTCGAAAAAACTTCACCCTACAAAAAACCAATCAACTTTAAAACAAGAAATTACGATTAAAATAAAGTTTGCGCGCCTATGCCTCGTGCGTGTATAATTACTATGTTAATAATACGGAACTGTTGGAGGCCACTTATATGGTTAAAAAATATGTCCTTCCATGTTTGCTTGGGTTGATGAGTGTTTTTTGCTTATCTTCTTTAACGACAACATCGCTCAAAAAGCAGACAACTAGTCCCGCACCTTTAAACGAATCACGCTTACTCAATGTCAAAGAGGCTGTTCACGATTATACAAGCGAAGTAGAGATTCCAGATGGTAACCTCATGGTATCAGCGACATCTTCTACTCAAACATCGATGGGGCAGTCTTTTTCTTTAACATTCTCTACCGGTGGTCAAGGATGGTGCGATGCGACAACTTCATTCTTATTAGCCCCAGATGATGCTGACTTTGATACCTATTTCAAAGAATTATCTGAAAAAACTGTCGAAGAAAGAGAAGAGATTACCGAAGCTTATGAAAGAGGCGAATATGAACCAGTTCATTTCTCCTCATATGTTTATAGTCTTTCTGGTACTGCTTCCGTCCATGACATTGTCATTCCACGTTCCTTAACAAGAAACCACATCTTTAATCTCGATGTTACCCGTTTAGGTGTTGATGTCGTCAAAGATTGGACAAATATTAATTCCATTACTATTCCTTCTGATGTTTCTGAAATTTATTTAGATTCATTCCAAGATATCCCAAGCGGTTTTGTTTTCAATGTTGAACCAACCGCTAATCCAGAAGGTTGGGCTGAAGGCTGGAACCATGGTGCTACTGTTAACTATGGTTATTCTTATCCAGAAGAAAAAGCCGAACCATTCTCTAAAGCTGGTGCCGCTAAATACGGTGATGAAAACCAAAACTTCATCATTGGTTGGTATCCAAAAGAAGGCGAACAAAAACCATTAGTGCTCGAATATCAGTTAGTTGGTTCTACTGAAAAGCGCTATTTCACATTTGAACCAGCGAGCAAAAACTCCATTTTCGAATGTGTTGGTTATCAAGTTAATGACTACACCAAATCTTTATATTGCGATATCCCATTAAATGAAAACTAAAGCATCAACTTTGATAGCATCATTCTTCATAATATTTACCGCACTAAAAATAACGAAGCTGGCGCCGCTATTACCGAACCTGATTTATCAGAAGGTTATTTCATTTCACCAAAACAAGGTTACTTAAGAGTTTACGATATTAAAGACTTCATCGAATGCAGTTTCACTGGTTTATCAACATTCAGTGGCTTTACCGCGATTGACCTTAATATCGATATCTCTGAATCAAATGTTTACGAACACTTAAAAGCTAATTACTACAAAACTCACCTCGATGAAATCAATAGTGGTAAGCTCAAAATCCGTTATAGATTAACTTCTTTAACTCTTTGTAGTTTCAGAATCACCTTTGAAAAAGATGGTACCGATGTTGAACAAGATGTCAAAATCGTGACTCCAGTTACTCAATTCAAATTGGATAAGCAAAAAGGTAATAAGGTCTCTTTCTTACTTAAAGATAGCGAAGTGGCTCCTGGTTTCTCCGCTAAGAGCATTAGATCGGTTTCTTTCGTGGGTTTATATGTCACATTAGATTTAATGGGCGCTAAATCCACAATTGCCCGTAGTAATGTGATTACTAGATTCGGTTATTTATCCGTGATGCCTTATTCAAATAACGCTAAACTATTTAACATTAATGCTTTCTTAATCATCTTAGCGGTTTCTTATATCGTTTTATTCATCGCTGGTGCGATTGCTTTATATTTCTACTTAAAGAATAAATACAAAAACGATGAATTTAGAAGAATGAAAAATAAACCATTCTTCACTAAATGCGCTTTATTCCTCGTCGGAAGCATCATCGTCTTATTTGATATCGTATTTATCATTTTAAGAGGTAGTGCATTAAATAACGCCATCGTGGTCTTTAACCCAGCTGATGCTTATATCATTGTTCTTTCTGTTTTATCCGTTGTTATCGTTGGCTATTTCATTAAGTACTTAGTCGGCGTTATCAAAGCGAATAAAGAAAGAAGAAGAATTATCAAACTCAAATTAAATGAAGACATCGAAGACGATGGGACAAATTAAGGAGATAAATTATGGAAATTAGAATTAAAGATTTAACAAAAATTTTCCCTGGCGACGCTCATAAGAACATTCGTGACACAATTGCCGTTAAAGATTTAAACTTTACTGTCGATGATGGCACACTCGTTGGCTTATTAGGTCCTTCAGGATGTGGTAAATCAACAACTCTTTATATGATTTCTGGTTTGCAAACTCCAACTTCTGGTGAAGTGTGGTTTGGCGATCAAGAAGTGACTAATTTATCACCTGAAAAAAGAGGTATTGGCTTAGTTTTCCAAAACTACGCTCTTTATCCTCATATGACCATCTATAAGAACATCGAATTCCCACTGACAAATTTGCAAGTTGAGATTCCACTTGTCACCTTCTTTGATTTTACCCTCACTTATCAATATCAAATGAAGAAGAAAGATGTCTTAGATGGCATTTTGAAATCCGTTGACTCTCTTTGCAAGCGCATCGGTTTAAACAAAAAGCAATTCAACATTAGTTCTTCTTTAGAAGAAAATAAACTTACTCTCGTTGTTTTATTAAAGAATGTTGCTCCAGCAAGCAAAGCTTTGTTTGTTGATAATTTCCCAAAGATTATCGAAGCGGAATTAACCAACGAAGAAGAAAAACAAACTTCCGAAGCTTTATTCGATTCTACCGTTAGAGCAACCGTCAATAAAATCGGTGAAAAAGAGACCATCGATTTAACATTCAAATCAAGATTAAATAAAGATTTCGATCTCCCACAAATGGACGATACCATTAAGGCCATTAGAGAAGCCATTAAACCAATTGGCAATCCTGGTGAAATCGTTATTTCTAGAGGTAAACGTGGCTTTGATTTAGTGGCCCGTGTTAAAGGTTTACTCCATTCCCGTTTAGAAGAATGTTTCCAAGCTATCTCCAATAGTGTACTAATGGAAAACGCTCAATATTTTGTGAGCAATGTCGTCAATAAAGAAAACGAAGCATTTGTGAGAAATTACTTCAAAAAGCATAGTCTCAAAATTACTGACTTAAAACTTTATTTCGATAAAGAACATACAAAGATTTACTTCAAACTTCATAGAACTTCTACTGAAGCCGCTAAAGAGGTCATGGATGAACTCGCTAAAGAGTTAGATTTAAGCGATGTCGTTTTAGATACCGCTCAAGCCGTGGCTCATAGAAAGTTAACTAAAGAAGAAAGAAGAGATATCGTTTACGATACCGCTAAACTCGTGCAAGTTGACGAATACTTACAACGTAAACCATCACAGCTTTCTGGTGGTCAACAACAACGTGTCGCTATCGCAAGAGCGTTAGTCAAACACCCAAGAGTCTTACTCCTTGACGAACCATTATCTAACTTAGATGCGCGTTTAAGACTTCAAACACGTGAAGAAATAAGACGTATTCAACAAGAAACTGGCATTACTTCCGTTTTCGTTACTCACGACCAAGAAGAAGCAATGTCCATCTCTGATAAAATCGTCGTCATGAAACTCGGCGAAATGCAACAAATGGGTGCGCCACAAGATGTTTATAATTCACCAGCCAACTTATTCGTTGCTCAATTCTTAGGTACTCCACCAATCAATGTCTTCCAAGGTTCCGTTAAAGGCGGAAAGATTTACGTTGGTGAAGACTGTGTCGGTGATGCTCCTGGCATCGAAGACAAGCAAGTTCACGTCGCCATTAGACCAGAAGGCTTCATTCTCGCTAATGATAATGATAAAGACGTTTTACATGCTGAATGTGAAATGATCCAAGTCATGGGTCGAGATATTTCTGTCGTGGCTAAAAATAAACAATGCTATAAACCAACATTTAAAGCCATTATTTCCGCGGATGACAAAGTTAATCCAGGTAATGTTGCTTTCAAAGTCAAACCACATAAGATTTTCATTTTCGATATTGAAACAGATGAAAGAATTTATATTAAGTAACGAAAGGAGCGCCTATGGGTATTGAACTATTAAATTTCCTATCGAAACGCAAAAGGTCACACTCTAATAACGCCTTGCCCACAGTCGAACCAGAAAAAGTTCCTGAATATAATGAGGGCTTACAAGAAGACGAGAATAAAGTTATTCGCCTCGTTTCGAATAAGAAAATCAAAAAGCCATACAAAGTTACTGGCATTGAAGATGTGGCCAGCAAAAATAACTGGAAGGCTTGGGTGTATTTAGGCCCAGTCGTGGTTTTAATTGCCATCTTCTTACTTTATCCGTTAATTAATACCATCTTTATTTCCTTTGCTAAAGATTATCAATATGCGACAGGTCGCTTCAGTGGTTTCACATTAGCGAACTTCGGCGTCATCTTTGGCTGGGTTAAAACAGGACAAGGTGGTCTAGAAACATATTTCACGCAATACGCGATTCCTAATACGATGATTCTTACTTTCGTCACCGTTCCGGTATCGATTATTCTTGCGCTTATTATTTCTGTAGCTCTTAACTCTATTAAGTGGTTCCAAAAATTCTTACAAACAGTATTCTTCTTACCTTACGTTACTAACGCCGTGGCGATTGGCTTAGTCTTCTCCGTCATCTTTGATAAATCAGGCGTTATTAACTATATCTTTAATAGTAGTACGGTATGGATTTATGGTGCGGATCGTTGGGTCGCTATGATTCCACTTTGTATTTATATTGTTTGGCACAGTATGCCATTTAAGATTTTAATTCTTCTTTCTGGCTTACAAGGTATTGATAAGCAATATTATCAAGCCGCTCAAATCGATAGCTGTCCTAAAGCAAAAACTTTATGGAAGATTACCGTGCCACTTTTATCACCACAAATCCTTTATTTGATGATTACATCATTTATCGGTTCATTTAAGGAATATACATCCGTTGTCGCTATCTTCAATGGTCCTGGCACAATGGGTAAAAACTCCAATATTCCTGACATGGAAACAATCGTTTATTACGTTTATGACAACGTCGAAAAAGGTAACACCTCACGTGCAGCCGCAGCAGGCGTGTTCCTTTTCATAGTTATTCTCATCTTTACTTTCATCCAATTCGGTGTCAGTAAGAAGAGAGTCCATTATTAGGAGGATAGGCATATGGCAGAAGTAATTCAAAATGAAGAACAAATGACATATATCGATTTTAAAAAAGAACGTGTCAATCCTCGCATCACTTTATCCATCGTAGAAAGTGGTAAGACCGTTGAATCTATTAAGCGTAGAGAAAAAATAGTGCATATCGTCACAACGATTTTCACTTATATCTTTATTCTCGCTTTAGCGTTAACAGTCATGTTCCCATTCTATTGGATGATTATTACATCATTAAAACAAAATAACGAAATCATGGCCGCTCAACAGACCTTCTTCCCAAATATCGTCATGTGGAGCAACTATGTTTACGTTTTTGAAACATTTAACTTCACTGGTTATATGTTTAATACCATTATTGTCGCTATCTTCTCAACGGCTGGTACATTATTAACCACAATCTTTGCCGCCTTTGCTTTCGCTAGACTTGAATTCAAAGGTCGTGAAGCCTTATTTATGGTTTTCTTAATGACAATGATGATTCCTGGTGAAATGATGGTTATTTCTAACTATTTAACCGTTAACGCCTTTGGTTGGATTAAAGATCAAACAAGAACCGATGCATATTTAGCGATGATTGTTCCGTTTGTCGTTAGTGTTTTCCATATTTACTTATTAAGACAAAACTTCAAACAAATTCCTAACGAGCTATATTTAGCCGCGAAAGTAGATGGTAAGAGCGATTGGGACTTCTTATGGAAAGTCATGGTTCCTCTTGCCGCTCCAACATTGATTTCCATTACCATCTTAAAATTCATGGGTACTTGGAATTCCTATGTGTGGCCAAACTTAGTTACTAAAAACGAAGACTTCCGCTTAATCTCTAATGGTTTACGTGGTAGTGCCTTCACCGACATTGATACAGGTATGGTTGAATATGGCTATCAAATGGCTGCCTCGTTCTGTGTCACTGTCCCATTATTCTTATTATTCGTCTTCTTCCGTAAATACATCATGAAAGGTGTTGGAAGAGCCGGTATTAAAGGTTAGTTCATTAATTGTCTTGGACAATTCAATATATTTAAAAGGAGATATTATTAATGAAAAAGAAAATTATCATTCCAGTATTAGCTCTTACATCCATCTTAGCCTTAGGTGGCTGTGGTTCTAATGGCGAAGAATCTAAACCAGATTCTGTCCCTGCTAGCAGTGACTCTAGCAGTGAAGGTGGTGAGATGAAAGGTCATTTCGACCATAAAGTCACCATTAAATTCGTGCAATCTTACGCACAAGGTTATCAAGCTAGATTACAAAGCTTTGTTAATTCATTTAAAGAAATCGAACCAAACGTTGAAATCAATTTAGAAGATGGTTGGATCAGTGGTAACTACGATACCATCCATTCTCAAACCATTAGTGATATTCAAACTGGTGAATATGGCGACTTAGTCATCGCTTATCCAGACCACGTTGTTGACTATATCGACTTTGGTAAAGCCGTCAAGTTAGACGAATTCATGGAAAATAGTGAATACGGTTGGAGTGAAAACGAAAGAAAAGACCTCGTTCAAGCCTATCTCAGAGAAGGTCAAGAATTCCCAATCCCAGGCACATATTGTTTACCATTCTCTAAATCTACTGAAGCGATGTTTTATAACGAAACTCGTTTATTCGATAGTGAACTCGTCACTTTCTTAGCCACTAAAGGCATTACCATGAATAAGAGCTATATCGAATCTCTTACATGGGAAGAATTATTTGGTAAATTATGTCCAGCTTTTGCTGAATATGACGCTGCTCACCCAACTGCTCCATTAATCACACCAAAAGAAGATAACATGAACTGTTACGTTGGTTATGATAGTGACGCTAACTTATTTATCACTCTTTCCCAACAATATGGCTATGGCTATACAAGCGTTGATGAATATGGTGAAGCTCATCTCGACTACAATAACGACAATATGAAAAATTTGATGAAGACCTTTGCCGATGCTTCTAAAAAAGGCTATTTAAGATCCCCAGGCGTCATTGGTAAGAGCTATTCTTCAAACTATTTCAAAGATAATAACGTCTTATTCTCCATCGGTAGTACTGCTGGTGTTAAAAACCAAGCCGCTGAAACATTCGATGTCGGTGTTGCCCGTATTCCACAAGCCGCTGGTAAAGACGCTAAAATCATTTCTCAAGGTCCATCCGTTTGTATCTTAAATCACAACAATGATAAAGATAGACAATTAGCCGCTTGGTTATTCTATAAGCACATGACAAGCACCAAGAATACCGCTTCTTGGGCGATCGAAGTTGGTTATTTACCAGTTCGTGCTTCTGCTTATACTTCCGAAGCTTATAGTGACTATTGTTCCACCGAAGGTAAAGATGCCCGTAGTGCTGAATTATTAACCGCTCTCAATGCGATTTATAGTTCTTCCACCGTTGATAGTGTCTTTACAACTCCTCCATTCAAAGGTTCCTCCAGTGCTCGTACAGAAGTTAACTCTTTAATGGTTAATATCTTAAAAGATGCCGCTGAAGGTAAGACCATTGATGATTCTTATTTAAACGAAAAATTTGCTTTAGCAATCAATAATACCCTTAAAGATATGTAATTTATTTCTTCCAATGAAAGGAGAAAGAATATGAAAAAATTATCATTCTTATTAATTCCACTCGCCTTAACCGCTTTAGTGGGTTGTGGTGGTGGTAATAACGATAATCCATCCGATAAAAGTCAAGGCGACTTCTCTGGTAAAGTAGTCGTTAATTTCTGGCACACCTTTGGTGATAAAGCGGAAACAGCATTAGAAGGTAAAATTGCGCAATTTGAAAAACTCGTCAAAGAAAACGAAGGCGTTGATGTCAAAGTTGAACTCTCTTATCAAGGCGCTTATAAAGATATGCCTAAGAAAGTGACTACTGGCATTGCCACTGGCGATCAACCAACAATCGCTATCGCATATGCCGACCACGTCGCCGATTATTTAGCCTTAGAAGCTGATGAACCAGGCAAATACGTTGTTAACTTTGATAAATATTTAAAAGATGAACAACTTACCTTTGGTACCGATAAATATCTCGGTGACAATATGCCAGAAAGCGATATGATTAAAAGCTATATGGATGAAGGTAGAGCGCTTCCAAGAGAAGGCACATATTTAATTCCATTAATGAAATCAACAGAAATCATGTGCTATAACTTGGATGCCGCTAAAACAGCGATGAGCTATGCTTATCCAGATGTCGCGCCTGATAAAGTCGCTGAATTCATGAAGACCATTACTTGGGAACAATTATTAAATATTGCTCAAGCGGCCTATGAGCATAAAGACCAAATTTCTACTAAACTTGAATATCCAATCTATTACGATAGTGATTCTAACTTATTCATTACTGAACTCTATCAAAATAAAGTTGGATACTCTTCCATCAATAGTAATGGTGTTGGCCAAATCGACTTTGAAAGCGGTGAAAATTTAACTAAGGCTAAAGCCATCGTCAATAGCTTAAAAACCGCTCACGATAACCATTTATTAACAACTAAGGGTGTTGAAGGTACATATGCCTCCAATAACTTTAAAGAAGGTAAAACACTTTTCTCCATCGGTAGTACTGGCGGTACAGGTTATACCATTCCTGATGCTGGTCAATTTGACGTTGCATTCGCTAGAGTTCCAACAATGGGTGGCGAAAACGGCCAAATCGGTTATATTTCTCAAGGCCCATCGGTTTGCTTATTAAATAACCGTTCCATTTCTGCGGCGGAAAATGAAGCAGCCTTAAAATACGCTTGGAAATTAATTAAATACTTAACAAGTAAACAAGTGAATGTCTCTTTATGTGTCACTGGTTCTGAAGGCTATTCTCCAGTTAGAACATCTTGCTACACAACTGAAACATATAGTGACTTCATTGAAGAAGGTGAAAGCTACGCTGAAGCCGCTTTAGTCACACAAAACGATATTAACGGACGATACTATAATTCCGCCGTCTTTACCGGTAGTGCGACTTTAAGAAACGAAGTCGGTTCCTTAATTACTAACGTCTTAAACGGCAAATCATCTCTTGATGATGCCTTTACAACCGCGATTAATAACGCGAAGAAGGATATTAAATAGGAGGTCAACTTTATGGCCAAACAACGTAAATTCATTGCTAGTCTTATCGCTTTATTAGCCTTAACTGCTCTTTCAGGTTGTACTAAACCAGGAGATAAGTCTAATAATCCACAAAATAGTGGCGATAATTCTAATGTCAGTGGTGACACACAAGGTAAAACCAGTGATCCAAACGCTCCTGTTCCAGGAGATGCTAACTGGGTTGACTATACTAATTCAACTACAGTAAGACTTTCTTTAGATTATAAAGGAAGAGATTTCTATAAAGATGGCATTGGTGAAGTGACATTAAAAACCGCTATCGATGGTGATACCGCTCACTTTGATCCTGTTGTGACAACGACAAGTTCTTTAACAATCAAATCACGTTACTATGGTATTGATACTCCTGAATCCACAGGTCGTATTCAACCATGGGGACAACCCGCTAGTGACTTTAATAAAGCCAAATTAAAAGCCGCCGCGGCTAATGGTACGATTGTTGTTTCAACCGCTAGAACAGACTATGGTTCACCTGAATATGACTCAACAGGTGAAAGATTCGTCTCTCTTATCTGGATTCATGAAACGAAAAAGAACGCTGCTTTTAATGAATTATATTTATTAAATCTTGCCATCGTTCAAGAAGGCTATTCTTGGGTTAAAAATGTCCAAGATATGCCTGATTTTGCGGATACTTTCTATGCCGCTGAAGCGCAAGCTAAAGCTTATAAACTCCACTTATTCTCTGATGATGATGATCCAACTTATCCAACAGGTGACTATGTCAATACAAGCTTATTAGATTTAAAAGTCGCTACTGAAAACTACATTAAGGATAAGAGCTATGTTTCTCCACTTGATGGGGCTAAAGTCAGAGTCCGTGGTACTGTCGCTGGCTTTTCTAATGGTACTTTATACATTCAAAGTTATTTTGAAGAAAGTGATAGTGAAGATGTCCGTGGTGAAGGTAAAGGCATTACAGGTGGTGAATACGCCGCAATTAACATTTTCTGCGGCATGTCTTCTGTCCCAAGCAAATATCGTAAAATCAATACCTTTATTCAACTTTGTGTCTTCGCTAAATATAGTGAAAACTTCGGTTTCCAATTAACTGGTGCGGAAGGCCACTTCCCAATCGTTGAAAGCGAAGCTACTGAGGACGATTGTAAGATTCTTATTAAAGCTGATGAAAACATCGGCGAACAACAACTTCACATGCTCGAATATACTAGCGCAAATTTAAGTGAAATCGCTGGTAAAGGCGGTTTTGAATGCTTAAACTGCGCGGTTAAAGTGACTGATCAAGTTGAATGCAATAGGTTCTATATCAGCACAAACGGTAGTGAAATTACCCTTGGTTTCAAAGATTGTTCTTTCTCTGCTTACATCACCTTCTCTTATGCTGGCGATCCAGATAAGAAATTTGAATATTGGAACACCCAAGAACAATTCGTGGGCAAGAAGTTCTTACTAAGTGGTATTTACACCTATCATCAAACCCAATCTGGCAAAATTAATTATCAAATCATCTTTAATGATGCATCTGGTCTTGAATGGGTCAAAGAAAGTGTTTAAATTATAGGAGGCAAAAATGATGTTTTGTTATCACTGTGGTAAAAAAATTGACGAAAACAAAATCGAAGCCAAACAATCTACTTATCAAAAGATTGAAGGTTTAGACGTGGACACACAAATCAATTACGTTTGTCCAAGATGTGGTCATCTCATTCATGAAAATGCCTCTGAAGAAGACGTCAAGTCATTAGCGAGAGCGTGCCACGCTGAACTTCAACGCGGCCGTAATGATTTCGCTAGAGGAATGAGCAACTTCTCTATCGGTATCATTCTTCTCGTCACATCAATTGTCTTCTTATTATTATCAAGGAAGGCTGATAATCAATTTAGAATTACCATCTCTTCCCCTGAGTTCTGGGTCTTCCTAGTGCTCGCTATTATCTCGGTTATACTTTTAACACTTGGCGTAGTGTTTGCAGTCTTAGGATTAAAACGCAAAACTACCTATACAAGCCTCTTAAAGGATATAAATACAAAAACTTTTGTGCAATAAATGCACAGTTTCTATTTCACTTTTATGAAAGGAGAAAAAAAGATGAAAAAAGGAACAAAATTTGCTGCTTTGTTATTAAGTCTTGCTTTAATTATTCCTGCATGTACACAAAAACCAGCATCAGAATCAAAACCTGTTGATCAAACAAGTCAACCAAGTGATGTTTCTAGTGATGATAAGCCTGTTTCTTCTGATGACCAACCAAGTTCACAAGATGAAGTCAAGTACACAGTGACAATTAGTAACAAAACAGAACTTCAAGCTGAATGGTTTGCTGGCGATCCATCAAGAAAGGTCAATATTGAAATTGAACCAAAAGCCAACATTACCCAATTAGTTAACGAAGGTAAAATTCAAATTACTTCCAGTAATGCTGAAGTCGCTAGCGTTACAGGACAAATGGTTAACCCAGTCGCTGCTGGTAAAGCCACAATCACCGTTAAATGTGGTGATTCACAAGACACTGTCGAAGTGACACTCCTTGCTAAACAAACAGTTAAGGAAAAATATGGTGTTGCTCACGAAGGTACCGCTGAAGACCCATTTACTAACGAAGATGCTTGCAAAGTTGCAAAGAGCGACAAATACAACAACGAAGACTTCTATGTGAAAGGTGTCGTTGATCGCTTCTACTATGCTCCAGGAGCTAGAGATGATGGCGCTGTTGCTTTCTATTTAGTGCCTGCGACAGAAGGTGGCGAACAATTTGAAGTTTTCAAATGTTTCAAAGATAAGGAACAAAAAGAAAAATTAACTGCTGATGATATTTGGGTTGGTGGCACAGTCACTGCACACGGCCAATTCACCGTTTATAACAAAACACAAGCCGAAACGACCTCCGCTATCTTTGTAAAATGCGAAGGTGAAAAACCAAAGGATCCAGTTACAATTGAAAAATCATTTGCTGAAGTTTTAGCTCTTGGTGTGGCTTTAAAAGACGGATCTGATTCTTATGATTTTTATAAGTTCCAAGGCTATGTTACCAAGAAAGATGGCAACAATTATTGGTTAACCGCTACAAAAGGCGAAGCTTTAGTGTCTGGCAAATCTGATGCTGCCCATGGTGAAAGAGATATCTATACAAATGGTATCGAATTATATGGTGCTGGCAAAGTTGCTGAATTAGCCGCTAAATTATTAGAAAACGCTTTGGTCGAAGTAACAATGGTTGTTAAAAACTATCATGGTACAGTTGAAAATAGTGGTAACTTAAAAGATGCTGATGTCGTCGTTAAAGAAGCTGGTACAGCTTGGTCCGTTCCAGAACCAGCCGTTGCTAATGCTACAATCGCTGAATTCATTGGTTTCCAAAATACAAAGGCTAAAGCCTATAATGTTACAGGCCAAATTAAATCATTTAAGGATGGAGCCACAAAAGACGCCTATGGCAACATGGTGTTAACAGATGGCACAAATGATTTGATTATCTATGGAGCAACAATGACTGCTTCTGCCCTTGCTTGGGACAATGCTGGTGCATATGCATTCACCAATCCAAAAGACTTCATGACAAATGCAACATCTAACGCTCTTGCTATTGGCACAACAATTACCATGAAATTAGTCCGTAATGACTACACAAGTGGTGGCAACACAACAATTGAAGGTGTTGGTGTTATCGTTAATATTCAAGCTGTTGCCGCTACAGGCGTTCAATTAGATAAGACTGCTATCGAAGTCGAAGTCGATAAATCCGAACAATTAACAGCCACAATCTTACCAGTTGGTGCTACAGGTACAATCTCATGGTCATCTACTGATGCTACCATTGCCTCAGTTGACACAACTGGTAAAGTAAGAGGTGTTGCTCCTGGTACAGCTACAATTACCGCTGCACTTGGTGATTTCACAGCTTCATGTGTCGTCACAGTTAAAGCTGGCGAAGTTAAAACAGAAGCCGTCTATAACCTCATTAAATGTGGTTCAACAAGTGCATATGCTCAAACTTCTGATATTACATTTGAAGATGGCAAAGTTTGGAATATTCCTGGCAACCAAACATTAAGTTATGGTCTTAAAATTGGTGGTAAATTATCTGCCGCTACCGATAGAGCTTTGTATTCCAAAGATGCTTATTCAACAGTTTCTAGTATCGTTGTCACACACGGTACAAAGGATGCTGCCATTACAGTCAATTCAGTTAAGCTTTATGTCTACGACACAGCTGAAAAAGCCGCTGCTGGTAGTCCAGATGCCGCTGATGAAACAGTCGTGGGCACATTCGTAGATGCTGGCAAAACAACATTTGCTCCTGCTTCTGGAAATCCATGGCAAAACAAGTATTTCCGCCTTGTTTACAACATGTCTTCTTCTGCAGCAAGTTCTAACAAGGGTGTTGTCTTAACAGAACTCAAACTTAACTTTGTTGCCGGTGAAACTCCAGCCACTAAAGAAGCTATGCCTTGGTTCACAACTGGTGAAGGCAATCAAGCCATCCATTTCGAAGGCGCAGGCATTTGGACATGGGTCAACTATGATACAATGGGTTATGCTGATTTTGCCGCTTTCAACGCTGCTAAAGAAAATATCGTCGCTGCTTATGAATCCGATCCAGCCGCTACAATCAACGATAAAGTCGTCTCTGATGATATCGCTGCTAGCAAAGTTTGTAGAGTTTATATCGTTTTAAGCGCTGCTTATAACACTGGTAAACTAACTCTTACAATTCCTGGTGCTGATGGCAAAACCTATGAAGGTACATTAGAATTCAACGCTGGTGCTTTATCCAAAGTTAACGGTGTTGCTCTCTAATCGCAATCATTTAAAAATATAGGGGCGTGAGTAATCGCGCTCCTTTTAATGTGGTTGAATCTTTAAAATGATTATTATTAAAATGCAATCAGGATTATAATTAGATTAAATGGAGCATAAAATATATGACTAAAACTTTTAAAGATGAAAATATTGGCGTAATTGAATTTGCATATAATGCTTGGACAGGCCGGTTTAATGCTAGAATCAATGGTGTTCAAGCATCAAGATTGGATAAAAGAACATTAAAAGTTGCTATCGAAGAGAAGACATATATTATCTATACATATGGTAATGTTTTTACTGGTATTAATTTTACATGCGAGAAGAAGACGTTTAAAGTCACAGAAAAAGCGCCATGGTATGTTTATGTTCTTGGCCTTATTCCTTTTATCATGACGATGGTTTTTGGTAATGTTCCTTATTTTGCTCAATCAGGATTTTATTATATTGGTGGCGCAATCGGTGGTGCGATTAGTGGCATGCTTTCTTTTCTTGCCATTTTCTTTTCGGCATTTGTCAATAAGCACATCTATCGTTTATTAATTCTTTTTGGTGCTATTATTGTGACATTTTTAGCTTGTTGGGGACTTGGGAATGCTTTTGCTATGGCTCTTCAAGCAGCAAACGCTTAGTTTTATAAATAATATTTACTTGCTCAAAAGTTAAATATTTTATATTATTATCTAGCGATGCACTCTTAGCTCAGCTGGCAGAGCACGTGACTCTTAATCTCGGGGTCCAGGGTTCGAATCCCTGAGAGTGTACCAATTTATAAAACACAGCTATTTAAAAGCTGTTTTTTTATTTTAAATAGAATTTGTATTTTTTAAAGAGTAATATCTTTATGAAAAGAAGGGAAACAAAATGAAAACAAAATTAACATTATTAACATTATTACCGGTATTAATGCTTGCTTCTTGTGGAGATGGTAATGAAATCAAAGACGAAGCAAAAATCAAAGAATTAAAGGATAGTATTTCTGAAAAAGCTAAAGAAGTTAAAAATTACGAATTAGTCATTAAAGCCAATAGTGATTCTTATGATGAAGATGAACAAAAAACTATCACTACAAAAGGCACATCAACTTTTATGGCTAATGATAAAAATGAATTTTATTTAAAAAGCTCCGCTACTAGAGGGAATGAAAAAAGTGAATCAACTATTTATTTAGTGAATAACGAAGAATATCAACAAGTGATGTATGTGAGTGCATTTAATCCGGACAGTAATAAAAATGATATTACAGTTTATGGTTATGAAGGCAACGAAATGACATTTGCTTTTGCCACTATGTATTTTATTGTTCCTCAAAGTTATTACTCATTATTCAATGATCCTAACAGCTTTGATTTATCTAAAACAGCTATTGAAAATGGTGAAATTAAACGCGATTATGATCAAGAAACAAAATATTATTCTAAAGGCGATGGAAATCTCACTATTAAAGCAGAAGCCAAAATTAAAGGCGAAGTAAACAAAGAAGAAAACGAATATCCTTGTTCTGTTTCATATGTTGTTTCATATGATAAATATGCCCTAAAAACAGTTAAAATTAATCAAGAATCTAATAAAGGCAGTAAGAGCAAAACTGAAATCACAATGAACATTAAGGATAATCTTGAAATTAAATTACCCGATGGTTGGAAAGATTTAATTAATAAAGAAACACCTGAAGATAATTCTAAAAACTAATAACAATTATAATTTCTAAAGCTAGGCCAATAACCTGGCTTTTTACATTATTGAGAATGATAATTTTATGTTTTAGAATATAAGAAATAAGAGGTAATAGTGTATGAAGGGACCAAGTGTGAGTGTTTTAAAAAAATATTTAAACGCGATGAGCAAAAAGAAAGTTAAATACATGACTTGCGAAAGACTTTCTAATTTAGTGGGTGTTTATCCAGAAGTAATTGCTGAAAATTTATCTTATTTTGATCCAATGCTCAATATGGATCCAACATACGATTTATTAGTCTTAATTCCTCAAATTAAAGAATATATTTTAGAGCAAGAAGAAAAGAAAGTGCCAAGCGCTCCAAAAGTAGTGGCCACTAAAAAAGATGTTGATGGTTATGAATCCGTTAGTGATTTTATCTACAAAAAGATGACTTTTGGCGGTATGGTTGATAGAAATCTTGTTTTACATGAAAAAGACTTAAGAATCTTAAAACGCCTTGTAAATGACGAATTAGCGGCCTTAAAGAAGAAAAAATAAACTTTATTAAGAAAAACTGAACTATTTTTTAAAAATCTCCCTATCTGTAATAGTAGTGGAGGTTTTTTATTTATCGTGATTTATATATACGCTTTACATGTACACGCCAAAGAGGTATATTGTTTATGATAATTAGCTTTGCCGATAAAGAGACACAGAAAGTTTTTCAACAAGTGCTATCTACCAAATTG
>Ga0310697_10001285_pt1 | contig 30206 bp, 35 predicted proteins | sample 172DNAGHGlowgp2_FD_203883 | JGI IMG/M metagenome (GOLD analysis project Ga0310697, IMG submission 203883) | Sheep rumen microbial communities from Palmerston North, Manawatu-Wanganui, New Zealand - 1728 DNA GHGlow gp2 (v2) (version 2) | ecosystem: Host-associated > Mammals > Digestive system >... | reverse complement strand
GCTTTACTAACTTCACCACCTAAATATGCTTCAGCAGTTTCTTTTAAATTCATCAAGATTTTAGCACTAATTTCTTCAGGTGTATATTTCTTTCCTTCTGCTTCAACTTTTTCTTTAGTTCCCATTAATCTTTTAATAGAACTAATTACATTTGTAGAAGTTTGTGCTTCTCTTTTAGCAACATCTCCTACTCTTACTTCTCCATTTTTAAAACTTACTACTGAAGGAGTTGTTCTATTTCCTTCAGCATTTGGAATTACTTTAGGTTCACCACCTTCAAGTACTGCAACACAACTGTTTGTTGTACCTAAATCAATTCCTATTACTTTATTTACTTTTGTCATTTTTAATCATTCCTCTCTTTTATTTATTTACTTTAACCATTGCTGGTCTTAATAATTTGTCTTTATAAGTATATCCTTTAGTTAATACTTCAAGGACTACATTTTCAGGTTTGTTTTCATCATGTTCAGTAAGAACAGCTTCTTCAAAGTGTGGATCAAATTCTTTTCCTAAACAATCCACTTCTTTTACTTCATATTTATCAAATAAACTAGTAAGTGATCCAAGTATCATTTTAAATCCACTTAAATATTTACTAACTTCATCTGATAAATCATTATCATCCATCATTACTGCTCTTTCTAAATTGTCTTTAATCGCAAGCATTTCTTTAATGAAAGATTCACCTTCATACATAAGCATTCTACTTACTTCACTTTGAGTTCTTGTTTTAAAATTTAAGTATTCTGCTTGTAATCTCATGTATTTATCTTCAAGTTCTTTATTTCTAGAATCTAGTATTTGAATAACTGTTTCTGGATCTATTTGTGGTTCACATCCACCACATGTTTCACATGAACCAGCACATCCTTCATCTAGTGTTTCACTTTCATTAACTTCATTATTTTTAGTTTCAGAAGCTTTTACTTCTTCATTCTTTTTATCTTTCTTTAGTTTCATTTAACTCTTCCTTTCAAGATTGATTGTTAAATTTCTTTTCAATATTTTCTTTCAAATATTCAAGCATATTAACAACTCTTTCATATTCCATTCTTTTTGGCCCAATTACAGCAATAGTACCTTCTCTACCATTTGCCTTATATTTTGTTTTAACTATGGTTACATTGTCATCAAATTCAGATTCACTACCAATATATACCTTAACCTCATCATCAGTTTCTTCAATTTTACTCACTATATCTTTGCTTTCAAATTTACTTATAATGTTTTTAACATCATCAACTGTGTTGAATTCTGGTTGTTTTAATATATTAGTCTTACCAGTAAATTTAACATCCCTATCACTTGTGAAATTAGATAGTGCATTATAAAATGCATTATATACTACTTCATAATTTTGAATATAATTCCTAATAATAGGTTTTATTTCAAATTCGAGTTTTGATGGAACATCATCTATTGGTGTGCCTATTAACATCTTATTTAATAACTCTGTAGTTTTAGAAATCTCAACTACTGGTATGTTTTCTTCTAAAATTACTTTTTTATTTTCAACATGTCCAGTATCAGTAATAACTAAGGCAATTAATTCTTTTTCATTAATTGGTATAACTTCTACTTTTTGAAGTTTGTTATCACTAGATTCCTTACCTAAAATTACTGAAGTGTAATTAGTCATATCACTAATTATTTCAAGACTTTTGCTTATCGCATCATTTAACTCTAATTCATTATTGTTAAATATTGTTTGAAGCTTCATCATATCTTCTCCACTAATTTTTTTAGGCTCCATTAAGTTATCAACATAATATCTATAACCACTTTCTGATGGAACACGACCTGAAGATATATGTGTTTTCTCTAAGTATCCTAAATCTTCAAGCATAGCCATATCATTTCTAATTGTTGCACTTGAACACTTAAACTTTTTGCATAATGACTTGCTTCCAACGGGCCTTGCTGATTTAACATACTCTTCAACAATAGATCTTAATAATTCTTTTTGTCTACTCCCGAGCACATTACACCTCCTAATTAGCACTACTATTTTTCAAGTGCTAATATCATTATAATATTATGTACTAGCAATGTCAAGATATGAGTGCTAATTTTATAAATATTTTACATTTTATTTTTTTATTATATTAAAAAAATGAAATACAATATTGCATTTCATTCCAATATATTATCTAATGATACTTTTATTTTTTATATTGCTCTGGTTTTAATTCTTCTTTATCACAAGTTATTTCTACACTTTCAGCATATAAGCATTTAGTAGTGCCATCTTCTTTATCTTCGCAATTGTTAACAAACTGTTCATAAGTACAAAATTGTTTTGAATATTCTGGATCATTTAACAATTTAAGTCCTGCATATCCCATTCCAAAAAAGAATGTTCCTAGTAATCCTAAAACAATTCCTGCAATGGCCATACCTTTACCACTTTCATTTTCATTTTTATTAGTTTGTACAACTCCAATTATACCTGTAATAAAAGCAGCAATGCATACTAATAAACAAATAAGTAATATCATAGTTAATTCCATTTTAATATTTGCAAGTACTATAAATAGTATAATATTACCTAAAGCAAGAGAAAGTGATGTAATTGATAAAGCGTTTTTTGTCTTTTCCATTTTATTACCTCCATCTATAATTTAATTATACTATTTTTTCTTATTAATAGTCAATTTACAAATAGATTTATTTATCTAAATCTCTTAAAAACTTTTTACTTTTAGTAATAACGCCTGAATATTCATCATAATATTCATTTATTAAAAAATCTATACTATCTCTTACTTTATCTTCAATATCTAAATTAGATATTTTTGATATATCAACATAGTTATAAAGTCTTAATAGTTTCATAACTTTAGCATCCACTATTGGTTCATTAGTTCTACAATTAGAACAAATATAACCACCTTTACTCATGGATATAGTTACTACTTTAGTATTTCCACATTTAACACATTCATCTAAATTCAAATTAATTCCAATATATTCTAAATATTGTAGTTCAACTATATTTGCAATAACTTTAGGATCAAACCCTTCTTCAATTTTTAATAATGCACTTTCTAGTATAGAATATATTTCATCACTTTCACTTTCTTTATAAACATTTAAAGAAAGTTCACAAAGATATGTCAAATAACTAATTTTTTTAATATCACTTTTACTATTAATAAAATAGTTTTTAACATCACCATCTATTAATGTAGAAAGACCATTTTCTTTATAATATAAATGAAATGTTCCATAAGCAAAATTTTCACTTATAAGTCTTAGTTTACTTTTTAAGTTTTTACATCCTTTTGAAACACAACCAATTAAGCCTTTTTCTTTAGTTAAAATATTTAATATTTTACTGTTTTCTTTAAATGGTGTAGTACTAACAACAATTCCATTAACGCTAATAATCTCCATACTTTACTAAAAGCATGAAGCGACTTCATGCTTAATTTCCTTTCTTATATTCTAAATAATATTCTATTTTACCTGTTTCTTTAAATTTTTTCCAAGCTTCATTTTTTTTCATATTTTTCTCCTTACAATATTATATTGCAGGTTTTCTAAAATATTTATTCATCTTTTAATAAATATCCTAAATCTTTAATATATTTATCTTTTTCTCTCCATTTTTTAATAGTCTTACAATATAGTTCTAAATATACTTTCATTCCGAGTAATTCTTCCATATCAAGTCTTGCTTCTCTACCTATTGTTTTAATCATACTGCCACCAGAACCAATTATTATTTTGCGAAGTGATTCTCTATCAACTATTATATCAATGTAAATATATGCTATATCATTTCTTTCTTCATATCCAGTAAGTTTACAAGATATAGAATGTGGCACTTCTTCATTAGTATGAATAAATATTTTTTCACGTACAATTTCAGAAAGTCTAAAATCCATTTCTTGAGTTGTTACTTCTCCATCCATAAAATATTTTACATTGTCAGGTAAATAGCCTTTTAACACTTTTATTAGTCTATCTACATTATCATTATTTAAAGCTGATACTGGTATAATTTCACTAAATTCATATAAATCTTTATATTCATTTATTTTAAGCAATATTTCATTATCAGTAAGTTTATCAATCTTATTAAGTATTAAAAACACTGGTTTTTTAATTCCATTTAATTTACTTATTATAAATTCATCTCCTCTTCCATAAGGAACAGAGGCATCAACCACTAATAGCAATATATCTACATCATTAATAGAATAATATGCTTGACTATTTAATGCATTACCAAGTCTATCTATTGGTTTATGAATGCCTGGAGTATCTACAAAAACAATTTGAGTATCTTCTTCATTATATATTCCTTCAATTAAATTTCTAGTTGTTTGTGGTTTAGGAGATATAATTGCCACTTTTTCTTTTAATATTTGATTTAATAATGTACTTTTCCCTGTATTAGGTCTACCTATTATACTTACAAAACCACTTTTCATATCAAATCCTCCTTTGTAAATGTTGTATTCATCAATTTATCAAATGTAAGCACTTCCATTTTTCCACTTTTAGTCATTATATTAAATAATACATCTTTATCAAAGAATTCTAAAAATGTTTGTTTACATAAATTACATGGATAACATATTTCATCACTGCTAGTCATTAAATACAATACTTTAAATTCTCTTTCACCATGACTAACTGCATTATTAATTGCATTTCTTTCTGCACATATAGTTGCTCCGTAAGATGCATTTTCTATATTTACTCCTTCATAAAAATTTCCATTTTTTGTTTCAACTATACAAGCAAAATGCATATTAGAATATGGTGCATAACTGTTTTCCAATAATTTTTCTAATTTTTCTCTCATCCTAAACTCCTCATATTATCTTTTATAAGATTATTTATTTTATTTATTAAAACATTACATACTTCATAATCTTCTATTTTATTTATAGAAAATGTTTTATAACCAATTCTATTGATTGAAGCACCACAATGATAAACTTCTTTATCATCAATAATAAAATATCTATCATGAAATGTATTATTATATATTACTTTTAAATTATAATATTGTTGATTATAATTATCTATATCTTGATTCGTTAGTAAACTATTTTGTTTAGTAATAATAATTACATTAGCATTTAATTTCTTAATAATATCAAAGCAATGTATAATCAGCATAAGTATCTACAATAATAAGTTCTTTTTTTGCTAAATTAAACATATCTTTTATTTTAGAATATGCATCGTATATTTGCCCATTAAAATATATTTCATTTACTTTTTTCTTTTCTTCAAACTTTTGAAATGATTCTTGTAGCAATTTTATATCCTCAGTATTTTTAATTACTTGTTTATTTATATACTTTTGTTCTATTAAACTTGTAGAAATATAATGTCTCATCATAACAAAAACTCTTATTATTTTTTTACTCATATTTATAGCAATTCTACTATGTAAAACACTAGCAAGAGTTGTAACACCCATTTCAGTAAAAACGTATGGCAAAGTTCTCCTTCCTCCATAGTTTTTTAAATTTGAGGTGCCAATTTGGCACTTCAAGTTTTGAAACTCTAACTCTGTTAATTGAAACATAAAATCTTCATCAAATCTCTCTTTATTTCTTTTTACTTGACGATTAAGTTGTTTAGTTTCAACTTCATATAATTTTGCTAAATCACTATCCAACATAACTTGATATCCGCGAATCTCATATATTAAATTTTTAATATCATTTTCTTTTATAATTACTTCATTCATCAATCCTCCTTTCTAAAAAGCTTCTATATTTTTTTAAAACAAACTTATTACTTTAGGTAAAAATATTACAATTCCAACTATAGCAGCTATTACTGCTATTACAAATACAGCAGCAGCACTTGTATCTTTAGCAACTTTAGCAAGTGGATGATACTCTTCAGTGACTAAATCAACAACTGCTTCAATTGCGGTATTTACAAGTTCTAATGATATTACCGCACCTATTGTAAAAATAACTACTAACCATTCAGATTTTTCTAATTTAAATATTACTCCCGCAATTAATACTAATAAAGAAATACCTACATCTACTGCTAAATTTTGTTCATTTCTATAAGCATATTTAAGCCCTTTAATTGGATAAGTAAAACTATTAACAAATTTTTTTAATCCTTTTTGTTTTTTTCTCTCATCTCGTGATATCATATTCATTTAATATTTCCTCCTCAAGAGCTCTCATAACTTTTTTATCTTCTTCTACCATATGATCATATCCAAGTAAATGTAAAAGGCCATGTACAGCTAAATAACAAAATTCACGTTTTACACTATGTCCAAAATCTTTTGCTTGCTCTTTACATCTTTCATAAGAAATATATATTTCACCTAAAAACCTTACATTATCATACTCTACATCATTAACTTCTTCAAATGCAAATGATATAACATCAGTAACAGCATCTTTTCCTCTATATTCCTTATTTATTTCCTGTATTTTTTTATTATCAACAATAACTACATTTAAAAGTGGATTATCAACTTTCATATGTTTACATGCAAACTCTAAAACTTTTTCAAGTTCAGTTGTATCAATTTCTTCATTTGTTGTATTAAAAATATAATCTTTCACTACTTACCTCCTACAAAATTTTGATTAAATAAATTACTATCAAAATCACTAAAATAACACTTAAAATATTATATATCCAATTTTTTTGCATAAATGATGGCAAATGATTTTTAATAGCGTTAAGCCCGGTATATAATAGAAAACCAACAATACCACCAACAACATTTAATATTATATCATCTATATCAAAACTTCTCCCAATAAAATGCTGTACAACTTCAATTACAGAACTTGATAATAATGATACTATTGTTATAACACCTAAATTTTTAATTTTACAATAACTAGTTGCAAAATATCCAAGTGGAACAAAAAGTAATATATTTCCAAATACTTGTTTATAAAATGATAAAGTTCCATAGTCATATCTTAATATTTCTCTAAATGGAACAAAATTAGTTCCACCACTAACATTCAAATCTTGACCTGTAACTAACTGCCAAAGTATTATTAAATATACTAAAAATAATAAATCAAATATTTCTTCATGCAAAATAACCCTTTTTCTTTCACTTTTGAAAAAATATGTAAGTCTCAATATCGCAACTATAGAAACAACTATTATAAGTGTTGGCCAAGTCATTTCTATAACATTTCTAATTTCTTGTTTCATTGTCTTTTTCCTTTATATTCTCTATTTTAGAAGTAACGCCAATGTTTTCATACACTTTATAAAATACTTCTACTTTTATTTTACTACTAAATACCTCTTTTTTCAAAACATTTTTAGAAATAATATATTCATCACTATCTAACATATTTTTAATTTTGTTATTACTTCTTTTAATAGCTTCTTTAAATGCCTCATTTTCATCTATTTTAAATTCTTTATATTCATATTTTCTCATTTCTTCTTTATATAATTTAAATGGTAAATATGGTTTATCTAAAATTAATTTTTTTGTATTTATTGTATTATTACTTTTATATTTACCAATCAAAGTAAATTCATTTCCAAATATATCTAAATAATAATGATTTATAATTTTTCCAGTATCAACATATTCTGTATATGTAAATGGAACTGTTATATCAACTGTATACCATACTTCTCCATAAACTTTACCTCTGCTTTTTACTTGATATGAAACAGCATCACCCTTCATTATATTTCCACTTATTATTACTTCTCCCTTTTTAACATAATCACCTTTATCTTTAATTTTAGTACCACTACTTGTAACTATAAACATTATTTTTGCATCTTTAGCTGCTACTATACTACTCACCTCATTATTACTATTATTAATTTTATTTTTAACCCTAGGCGTTATATCGATTGTATATGTACAACCTTTTTCTTTTATTTCTAACCATTCTAAAGTATCTTCATTATTTTTTAATATATTTTCTTTTATTTTTTCTATTTCTTTAAAACTTTTTTTCTTTTTATATATTTCTATACCATTTGATTTAAGTGATTCATTAATTATTTTTATAATATCATTATTATTAGTATTTATATTAATTTGAAATATTGTATTTGATAACAAATACAATATAAACATACTTATTAGAAAAGATATTAACATATATTTATGAACAAATATAAAATTAATTAAGAATCTTTTACCATAAAATCTAATTACTTCACATTTATATCTTCTATTAAGTTTTTTATAATTATCAAAACTTACTGTTAAAATATAATAATTTTTAGATTTAATTAAATCTTCATAATAAATGTTATTATAAAATAAATAATTTAAAAAATTATTATTATTTTCATAAATAATTAATCTTACATAATCTCTATTCATCTATTATTTCAATTCCTTTAATTATACCTTTAATTCCCAGATCATATTTATCCATTTTAAATATTATTAAATCTTTTCCATTTATATAAAGTTTTTTATTTTTAATACACACACATATTTTAAACATACTAATATCAAAAATATTTATATAATTTTTTATATACAAATAATTATTTTTAATTATTATTTCATAATTTTCATTTTTAAATAATTCTGTTATCATAATAAATTTTATTCTTTATTATAATATTTATAATTATTTTTCATTTACAAGATCTTTTTCTATTTCATCAAGTATATTTTTTATTTGATATATACATTCTAATCTATCATCAATATTTTTTTTATTAGAATAATTTTTTTTCTTTATTACATAATAATTCTTTCGTCTTTTATGTTTATTTCTATAATGTGAATTATTATTTTTAAGTATTTCATCTACTAATGATTCAACAATATCCATAAAATTCCTCCTTTCTTTTTTATTTATTAACAATAATTTTTAGTTTTATTTCTTCTTAAAGCAGTACCTAAACTTCTTCCTAGTTCAAGTGCAAGTGAAAATGCTCTTACAATTGCGCTTATTACTGTTCCAGATAATGAAGCACCACCTCTAATTTCAATAAGTTCATAATTTGCCATATATTTCTCCTTTCTAAATTTTTTTATTATTTATTACAAGCAAGTGGTCTATGATAACCATCAAAAATACCAATCAAAAATGATGCTACTATACCGCTAATAGCGATAAGAAACCATTTTACCGCACCACCTTTAACTTCTAATAATTCAGCTTTTTCTAACATAATAATTACTCCTTTCTTAATTCATATTTTAGATTAAACAATTTTATAATTTCTTCTTTATGAGAAACATATATGATTGTTTTATTTTCGTATAAATTAAATATACGATTTATTATCTCTTTTTCCTCAGTAACACCAACTTCAGATAAAGCTTCATCAAGTATTATAAAGTTACTATCTTTAAGTAGACTTCTTGCCAAAACTATCTTTTGTCTTTCACCACCAGATATATTAAAACCATTATCTTCAATAACAAAATTATTTCTTAATTTACTACTATCTCTTAATTTATTTAAGTTACATATATTTATTACTTTTTCATAATCTTCTTCACTTATATTTCTATAATAAATAATATTATTTTTTAAAGTATCATTTTTTATATAACTATTTTGCGATACATAAGTAAAACTATTTGAAATTACATTTTTATTTATATCTTTCAGATTAATATTATTTATATAAATGTCTCCACTATAGTCATTGAAGTATCTAAGTAATATTTTAAAAATAGTACTTTTACCTATTCCACTCTTACCATATATTAAATATTTACTTCCAAATTTAATATTTAAATTTATATTTTTAAATAAGTTATCTATACCATTATAACTAAAAGATAAATTATCAATGCAAATATCGCCTTTAATAGTATTATTATTTTCTTCTGATAATTCATTTTTATATATTAATAAATCATTGATTCTATTATAAATATTTTTTAAATGATTCATGTTCGGTTCTAAATCAAATATATTTTTAAGTGGTTCAGTAAAATAATAAATGATAGAATTAAATAATATGAATTCACCAATTGAAATCACATTATTGTTTATATAAATTGCACTAAGAAATAAACAAATTATATTAACTACATTAATTACCATTTCTTTATAAAATGTTTGATTATTTAAACTTTTAGAATAACAACTAATATCTTGAGAATTTTTTATATTATATATTTCTAATTCTCTTAATGCTTCATTTTTCAAATTAATATTTAAATTGCTTTCATATCCACATATATTATCATTCAAACATTTATTATATTCACTTTCACTTTCAAGTATTTTTTCACTTTTAATTCTAAATGTTTTTTTATATAAAATAACTATAAATAAATATATACTCATGGCAATAAAATTAATTAAAAATAATTTTTTATTAATGAATAACAATATAATTACACTAATAATAATTAAAACAAAATCTACTAAAATATTAACAATAACTTCTGAAATAATTTCTTTAAAAGATTTTAAATCATTAATTCTACTTGTAACTTCTCCTATTGACTTACTTTTAAAAAATTGATAAGGAAGATTAAAAAATTTAAAAGTAATTATTGAATTAAGTTTAATAGATACATTCTCTATTATTTTAATTAAATAATTTCCTCTTATTAAAGTAATAATATTTTTAATAAATGTACATACTATAAACATAATAGTAATTTTAAAAAGTGTATTAATATTAAAATTTGGTATTACATAATCTATTATTATCATAGAATAATAATTAATAAATATTCCAAACAATATACTAATTAATGAAAATATTAACATTTTAATTATTTTGTGTTTTTCAAGTTTGATAAAATCTACTAAATATGTAAAGATATTTTCATTAGAAATACTACTTTTTACATTTTTAATTGGATAAATTACTATTGAAGTTTTTAAATATATTTTTTCAAATTCTTCTCTACTAATTTTTTTGAAATTTGTAAGTGATGGATCCATTATAGTTAGCTTATTATTTTTAATATTATAAACTACTATAAAATGATAACAATTATTTTTAAGTACATGACAAATAATTGGGAAAGCTATTTTTTTATTTATTATTTCATCTACTGAAACATGACTACCATATCCATCAAATCCAAATAATCTTGCTCCATTAATTATGTTATAAGCATTTGTACCATCCAAATCAGTTTTCAAAAGATATGTTACCTCTTCATGTGAGGCCTCACATCCATAATATTTCATTATAGATAATAAACATGAAGGTCCACAATCTTTAAAACCATTTTGTCTTACAAAAAAATTACTACTCATTTTTTACCCTCCTATAATTATAATTAGCGAAAACTTTCAAAAACACTTCTTTTTTTTAAAACTTTTTTTAAAAAAAGAAAAATCCCCTAAAATAAGGGGAATTTTTTTAATAAAATAAATTATAATTTACACAAAAAATGTAAACTAAATAATTATTTACTCTCTACAACTAATTTAATAGCAGTTTTTTCTTTGCCATCAATAACAATATCATAAAAAGCAGGTGTACAGACTAAATTAAGTCCTATTGGTGCTACATAACCTCTAGCAATAGAAATTGCTTTAATTGCTTGATTAACTGCTCCTGCACCTACAGTTTGTATTTCGACATTTTTGCTTCCTTCCCTAAAAGAATTAGCAATACTCCCTGCAACTTTGCTTGATACACTCTTACTTGATACTTTTATTATATCCATTTTAGTCACCTCACTTAATTATATTTAATCAATAAAAAATAATGTTATTTTTCTTTAACATTATTTTTTTTAGTAGTTAGTTTCTTTTTAGGTTTAACATCTTTTTTATTTTCTAATACTGGCTTTACCTTTTTTCTAGTAGTAACTCTTATATTTTCTTTATTTTCTTCTTTTTTATATTCCATCAGATATCTATTAATAGTACTATTTTTAATTAATATTTTCATAAATGGTTCAAGTAAACTTAAAAGCCCAAATGCTATAAAATAGTATCCTAAAAATTCATGTGCAATTAAGCTTTTTGAGTAAAAACTAATTGATACAAATAACCCTAACATAGCGAGTAAAAAAGTCATTGATGATTTTGAAACTACAAAAGGATCATTCTTTTCATTTAATAATACTGCATGATACCATTTATTAGCAGTATTACAAATAGTATGCATAAATATAGATAAGCTTAATATAACATATTCATCAAAATAATTATAATTAAGTAATGCAAATGTACCTACAAAAACATTTATTAAACAAAATAGTAGCAATTCATAATCATTTTTTCTTCTATTAATGAAATATGCTATTAAAGTAAGAATAGCTATTAAATAAAAAATGGAATATAAATTATATAACATTTGACTTCGTAAACAATTAGAAAATAAAATTATAAAGCCTATTATAGTTATAAATATATATAATATTACATCTACGCATAAATAACACTTATTTGATTCTTTAAATATTATTCTATTCATACTTCTACCTGCTTTTTTAAAAATCTATTTTTCCAAAGAAGTGATATTTTTCATCAAAGAAATTATATATTACTTTTACAAGAGCAACTACTGGTGTGGCAATAACCATACCAATTACTCCAAACATATACTCAAATACTAATAATGATATTATTATAGTAATTGGACTTAAATTCATTTTTTTACTCATAACAAGTGGTTGTAAAACATTTCCCTCAATTGTTTGAACCACTAATATAAATGCAAGAGTTAAAACACCAATTATTGAACTTTGAGAAAATCCAATTGCTGCTGCTACTGCTGCACCTAAATATGGTCCGATATATGGAATTAAATTAGTTATTACACATACAAATGCAACTAATATTGGGGCATTTAATCCTATAATTGAAAAACCTATTACTGATACTACAAATAACAAAAGTGATAACCACAATGTTCCACTTATAAATGAATATAAAGATTCATTTAATAATCCTAGTAATCTATTTGCTTCATCTCTTACACTACTTGGTAAAAGATCAACAAATCCCTCACTAAATTTATCAAAATCAAATAATATATAAAATCCTATAATTAAGCTTAATGCAATTGTACCAACACCACTTATTAATGATGAAATTATATTCATCGCAGTTGTTGGTAAACTTGTTTGTAAACCAGATGCAAACACATCTATTCTAGTTAGGAAAGATGACTTAATACTATCTAAATCTTGTAAACTTAAATTAGAAAGTTTAATAAATATATTGTCTATCCAATCTTTAACATCTGCAACTATTTTAGGAACTGAAGATACTATATCACTAATTTGTGTACCTAAAGATGGTATTGTAAATACAAGTATCAACGCAATTATTGCTATCATAATTAAATATACAACTACAACAGCAAGTGTTCTTTTCATTCCTTTATTTATTAATTTTTTAACAAGTGGATTTAAAAGCCATGCAATAAACCAACCAATAAATAATGGCGACATAATCGCAAGAATTTTTCCAAAAAATGAAAGTATTTTCCATTCTTTAAATATTAAACTAACTACATAAATTAAAAGTATAATAAATAGAATATACATTATATGTAATATTTTATTTCCAGTTTTAACAAGATCATTAATTCTACCAGTATTTAATTTTTTAGAATCTTTTCTATTAATTTTATCTTCATTCATATTAATCCTCTCCTATGATAATAATATCACAATTTTTATAAAAAAAATAGTTCTAAATTGAACTATTTTATTAAAATTTATTAGTCACTTTTTGCATATAGTTCATAATATCTTTTTGATGATTTTTATACATTATTCCAAGACCTATACCACCCATAAAAGCAACTATCTTTTCTAAAGTTTTAATAATATCACTCTCCTGATATTATTATTCTTAATTTTAATTATTTTTATACATATTTCATATATGTTTTTCTATTGTTTCCAAAACTAGTTTGAACTGATTTGTTAAATGAATCTATACTACCAAGTATTATAAGTGATGACTTAGCCCTAGTAACTGCTGTATAAATAAGTTTATTATAAAACATTCTTCCAAAACTTTTAGCAAGTATTACTACAACATTATCATATTCACTTCCCTGAGATTTATGAATTGAAACTGCATATGCTAGATTAAATTTATCAAATTCACCACTTTTATATTCAACAACATTACCACTATAATCAATTTCTACTATTAATTTTTTATCAACAGATTCTATACTTTTTATATATCCAATATCACCATTATATACATTATTATCCACATCATTAACAAGTTGAATTACTTTATCACCTACTCTATATTCTTTATCAAGTATTGTATAAGTATTTTTATTTGGATTAAAAATATTTGCCATTATTTTATTTAAATTATCAATTCCATTTATACCTTTATACATAGGTGCAAGTACTTGAAAATCGTTCATAGAAATATTCTTTTCTTTTACACTTTCACATATTTTGTTAAGATATGCACATATATTATCATCATTACTTTCTATAAATTTAAAATCAGTATAAATATTTTCGAATTGAGTAAAATTCTTTTTATTTTTTATATCACTTGCTAAATACGTTATATAACTTCCTTCTTTAACTCTATATATTGTATTTAAATATTTGTTTTTTAAATTATCTTTATGAAGTAAATCATTTAATATATCCCCTGGTCCAATTGAAGGAAGTTGATTTGCATCTCCCACTAATATAAGTTTAACATCATCTCTAAGCCCTTTTAATAGCGATGAAAACAAGAAAATATCTATCATAGACGCTTCATCTACAATAACAATATTTTCATAAGATTTATTATATTCATCAACTAAGAATGCACCAGTTTCTTTATTCCATTTTAAAAATTTATGTATTGTATATGCAGGAGCATGAACACTTTCAGCCATTCTTTTGGATGCTCTACCAGTAGGAGCAAGCAATGCTATATTTTCACTTGTATAATCATATAAATCTTTAATTATTTCAACTATTGCTTTTATTATAGTAGTTTTTCCAGTTCCAGGACCACCACTAATTATAAAAAAGTTATATTTAATAGCTCCTTTAATTGCTTCTTTTTGATCAGTATTAAATATTATATTACATCTATCTTCATAATTTTTAATAAAAGTATCTAATAATTCTTCTTTAATAATATTTTTAATACTTGAAAGCCTATTTATATCACTCAATATATATTTTTCAGTATCTACGAAATTACTTAAAGCAATATTATCATCAATTTCAATTATTTTACTTTCTTTTTTTAACTTTTCAATATATGAAAGATACATATCACTTAAAAACTCTTCTTTAAAACATTTTTTCATTTTTATAAACAATTCTTCTCTTTTAATTAATGTATCTCCAGTTTCATAGCAAGATTTATATATATTATGAAGTATTAATGCTTCTATTCTATATGGATGCATTTCTTCATTATTTTTAAGAAACATTAAATCCAATTTATCAAATGATACATTATTTACAAGTTCATATATATTTCCATTTACAATACTTTCTAATCTACTTTTATATATTGTTATTAAATCAATTGCTTCTTTAACACTAAATCCATAACTATTTAGTTTAAGTATTAAATCTTGATTATATTCACTATTCAAAATAACATCATGTATTTTTTTTGCTTTACTTATAGTCATACCACTTACTAAAGCTACACTTGGATAATCATTTTTTATAGTTTCAATAGTGTTAAGTCCAAATCTTTCAACTATTTTTTTAGCTGTTTTAGCACCTATTCCCTTAAACATACCACTACTTAAATATAATATCAAACTATCCATATCATTAGGGGCTTTCACTTCATAGCTTTCAACTTGATATTGAACTCCATATTTTGGATGATTCACAAGTTTACCATAAAAAACATAATCTAAATCGCTATCTATTTCAGTAAAAGAGCCTGTAAAACTAATTATTTTATTTACATACTCTATCATATTTTCATCATTAGTTTCTCTTACTTTAAAAATTCCAACTTTATATGGACTATTATTACTTTGATAAATAATTTTTCTAATATTTCCAACAATATAATTCTTCATAAATAATATAATAACACAATTAAAAAGAAAAATCATTAAAGATTTCTCTAATTATTTTCACATCCATAATAGTCATCAATTTTTAACTTCATTTCTTGAATCTTAACAGCACTATTTTGATTAACATCATTACTTAAATCAATATAACTATATTCAAAATATGGTTTCTTTTCATTCTCTTTAAATAAATAACACTTATCACTTATACCAACAAAATATAATTTACCATTAGATATTATAGGATTTACTCCATAATTTCTTGTATCTGTATAAATTCCATTACTACAAATAGTTCCATTTATATTAAGTATAATTTTTTCATTTTTATATTTTATCACCATATTAGAATCTTTAATTTCCATATATGAAATATTGTCATCTATAGTAAATGTAACAATATAATTATTATATTCATAAATAGTTACATATTTTGGCTCTTTTGATTGATCATATAATTCTTTACGATGCTCTACAATTACATTACTATCATTATTAGTGGGATAATTTAGTATTTCACCTTTTAAATCTTCATATACACATTGCTTTCTTTTAGCATCCTCTGCACTCCATAACAAATAAATAACTAATATTGAAACAGTTAATAATGTTAATGATAAAAAGAACACTACCAAATTTCTTCTATTCATATTTTGACCTCTTTCACTTTATATTATAAAAAATATTTTAGATTTAATCAATAATTACTTCTCCTAATAAATATAATATATATACATAAACCAATTGCTGATAAAATAATTCCTATGACCTTACCAGGACTTCTGTAACTGATTTCAATATCATGATATCCTTTAGATATTTTAAATCCAACAAATGCATTATTAACAATTTCATAATCTATTTTTTCATTATCCATCATAATGTTAAAACCTTTATCATAAGGTATTGTTGTAACAAAATATCCATCTCTATTAACATTTACATTAGCATATATTTTATCCCCTATAGATTTATCACTTACATTAACTTTAGTTACATATTTATTGACATCTTTTATATCATTATAATCAATATAATAAATTTTTAAATCATCAACAATATATTTTCCTTTATTTAATGTCACTATTAAATTATCTCTATATTTTTCAGATAATACATAATCAAAAGTTGTATTTCCATTATAATATTTCCAATTTTTATTTGTTAATTTATTAGTAACACCATTTATATCAATATATAAATCCCTATTCTGAGATTCTAAATTAAATGAAATAAATAATATTTTATCTTTATATAAATCATCTAAATCAATTATTATTTTACTTTTATTTTTAAGTACATTTATTTCATTATTATTAATATTTATATTTTCACTTATTTCTTTAATTTTAAATTCATTTAATTTTATTTGTTTAATATTAGTTTCATAATTATTAAAAGTATTTGAATTTATAATAGTATTTTTAAGTAATATTTCATTAGTATAAGGAAAACTATATTTATTAAAATCATTACTACTCATAAAATTATAACTAACATACATAAATGGAAGAACATTTTCATTTTTATATAAAGAAGTATTTCCAATTTGATTTGTTTTATTATAACCAATTATATCAATATTATCTCCTATAAAATATTTATTATTTGAAAACATTAAATACATTATATTTTTATTTGCTGTAAGTAACGATCTATTTCTATATTCCATATTATTTTCAAATGTATCAAAATAGAATTTGTTATATAGTTTATTACTAATTGATGAATATATATAATTAGAATATATATTTAAATTATTATATATTTCATTTACATTATCATGATTATTGTTATATAAAGTTGTGTGATTATAATCATTAGGTATTAAGTAAGATAATTTTTTTTGATTATAATTAGTATCATTATAATATCTACTATATGGAACTAAATTATCATTGTGAGACATTATAAAAGTCAATACAATTAAAGAAAGTGTTACTATTAAACTAAATGCTTTCTTAAGTTTGTATCTATTGCAAATAACAATTAGTATAATAGATAGTATATAGTCTATATAAAATATAAAGCTGTATTCACTTCTAAATATAAATACATAAAATATTAAACATAAACTACTAATTAATATATGTTTTATATCAAGTCTTTCTATATTATTAAATAGTTCTACTTCTACTAATATAAATAATGGAATAAAAGGAATTAATACTTTACTATCAATATACATAGTTGCATTTAATATATAATTTATAATAGGAAATAATATCATTAATGACAGAATAATACTTAAAAACATATTTTCTTTTCTTTTAGTTTTAAAAAAGTTAAGTATTCCAACTAATGAAAATGATGTAAGTCCTAAACCATAAGAACTATATATGTATTTAATATTTATTTTAGGAGTCAATAACTCTAATAAATTAATAGATACATTACTTCCATCTCTTCCTGATAATAATGTCATAAATGTTGGTACAAGTAATATGGATGATATAAATACTGCACATATTATTGGTAATAAAAATTTAAATCCATCATTTATAAATCTTTTAAATGTAACTTTACTATTTAATTGTAAGTATTTATATATTCCATATACAACTATACATATTATTGATGGAATACTAAAATAATAACTAGAAAGTATTATTAATAATGTACTTATACATAAAAGTTTTTTATTATTATTTTCAAAATATTTGTCTACACCAATTAAAGCAAGTATTAAAAATGGGAAGTAATTTATAAACATAATATGTCTATGTGAATGAAACAACAAAGGAGTACTTGCAAAAAAAGCAATAGTACCTAAAAAAGATATATTTTCATTGTATTTATTATTTCTTAAAAAATAATAAAACAATAGAATACTAAAATAAACTACTAATATACTGGATATTTGTATATAAGTTTTCATTGTTATAAATGGTAACAAATATGAAATTAATATAATTGGATTCAATAAACCATAATATGCATAATTATATATATTTTGACCACTTCCTAAATTAAGTGCTAGATTTGGAAGTATTTTATGTGTCTTATAAAATAAGGTTCTAAAATAATCTGGTATTATAGAATGTTGATTATTCCAATCTAAAATTGAACCATATAAAGTTCCATCTTTTAATATATATAAAATAACTAATATAAAAATAATAGTTAATATTAATAAATAAATTTTATCCCTTTTATTAATTCTTTTCATAAACATCAATATAATTTTACATTTAATACATTAAAAAAGCAAGTATTATAACTTGCTATAAAAAAATTGTTAAATTGAAAATAACTTTAATGGCGTCCCAGGCGGGAATCGAACCCGCAATTGAGCTTTAGGAGAGCCCCGTTATATCCATTTAACTACCAGGACAGAAAGGAATTACAATAATATTTTAACACAAAATATATATGCAAATACATAAGTAATTCCAAGTTCAAATCTAAAAAATTCATACATACTTACTAATTTATCACATGTACATACTACTTTTGATTCCTTATATTTTGGTTTTTGCTTAGTAATTGGAAACATATGTGTTTTTACTATATCCTCTTCAATATTATTAACATCAAAATATTTATTTGAATTAGAAAGAGCTATAGATGGATGCTCTTTTAAAAATTTTTTATATTTTGTATCTTCCTTACAAATGTCATCTTTAGTAAAAAAATCATGCATCATTGCTCCCCTAGTACAAGATATATAATCAAGACCTAATTTTTTAGAGACAAAAAAACTCATCTTGGCAACACGATTAATATGGTTTAATCTATTATCCCCATGATGCATAATAGATTTTAATTCTCTATATTTATTTACATTATAAAATTCACTATATATATCATAGTATAAACTTTTACTATCTTTCATAATACTTCACTCTTTCTTTATATCCACCTTGGTATATAAAGATTTCTTGTAAATCCTTCCATGTATTTTTCATATTGATTTATTATTGATTTTGATATAAAACCAATAACATCATTTTCTTTTTTAGATACCTTTAATGTAGTTAAAAAATTATTTAATAAAGTTTTAAATTCTCTATCATCAATGTATCTAGCAACTGCTGAATTTAATGCAGTGATTATTTTTATCTGATCTTTATCTCTTATGTCGATACTAAAGATATATGACTGATAAACGCCAATGACTTTATCAGTCATAAAATCATAATCACTAAATTCCTCATTTATTATTCTATAATAATCTTTACAATATTTTAAAACAACCTTATTATTTAGAAAACTATTTTGCATATCTATCCCACCACAAGTCTTGCTATATCATTCCATGTAACATATAACATTAATAAAATCATCAATCCAAATCCTACTAAATTTATAATAGTTTCTAATCTTTCATTAGTCTTTTTTCTTGTTATTTTTTCAATTATTAATAAGAATATTCTACCACCATCAAATACAGGAATTGGTATTAAATTTATAATTGCAACATTTATACTTAAATAAGCTGTTAAATAGAAAATCATAATCATGCCAGCTGATTTCACTTGATCAACAATTGAATACATTCCAACTGGACCACTTAAATTTTTAACAGATACTTCTCCTGTAAATAATGATGCTAATATTTTAAGAATTGTTTTAGCATTATCATAAAATCCTACAAATCCATATTTAACTGCTTCTAAAAATCCTTTATGGTAAACAGTTCCTTCAAACATAATACCAAATTCACGTAAATCTTCTTTGTTCTCTTGTTTTATTATATTTGGAACCACATTGTATTCAACTACTTTTTTATCACTTTTTTCTACAACTATTACGTAATTATCTTTTATTTTTTTAGCTGATGCTTCTAATAAGAAATCATCAAATGTATCTATATTTACATCATTAACTTTAATAATTCTATCTCCACTTTCAAGCCCAGCAATTTGCGCAGGTTTTCCTTCAACAACTTCTTTTATTACTGGCTCATTTATTGGTCTTCCATATATTAAACCACTTATAAAAAACAATGTTATTGCTAATACACAGTTCATAAAAATTCCTGCGATTAAAACGCAAAATCTTGCTAAAAAACTTTTATTTTCAAGTACCCTATCTTTCTTTATTGTTTTATCTTCAGGATTTTCTTTTTCAGCCATAGAAACAAACCCACCAATTGGAAATGCTCTAAGACTATAAGTCGTTTCGCTATTTTTAGGCTTATACTTTAATAAAATAGGTCCCATTCCCATAGAAAACTCATCTACATAAATTCCATTCTTTTTAGCAGTAATAAAATGACCAAATTCATGTATGCAAATTATTACACTTAACATTATTAGTAATATAATTATTGTTATTACAGCATCCATAATATCCTCCTTATAATATAGTTGTTAATAAAACATATGCAAGCATAGTAAATATTAAACTATCAAGTCTATCTAAAACTCCACCATGACCAGGCATTATATTTCCATAATCTTTAACTTCATATTTTCTTTTAATCATAGAAAACACTAAATCACCAAATTGAGCTATTAAAGATAAGAATAATGTAACAAATAAAACTAATATTGCATTTTCAAGAGGATTTATAAATGTCATATAATAAACCATTCCAACAAAAGTGCCAAAAAAAGTTCCTCCAAGCATACCCTCAACTGTTTTATTAGGAGAAATACTTGGACATAATTTATTTTTACCAACATTAACACCAAAGAAATGAGCAAATGTATCAGTCATTATAGTTATAAACAATAAATATAATAATGTATGAATACTAATGTTTCTAAGAATAATTAAATAATGAAAAGATATACCTAAAAATAATATTACTCCAATTAAATGTAAGGCATCAGTAGAATTATATTTTTTATTATCACCATAAAATATTAAAGGTATTAACATTATTAATGGTAAAATTATCAATAATCTAAAATCTATATCAAATGTTGTTTTTTTAACTCCACCTATTACAAGAAGTATAAATGATAACATAGAAATACATTTAACAAAAAGAGGTAATTTCCTTTCTTTATCTATTAACATTAACATTTCATTAAATCCAATTACACTAATTATGCCAACACCAATATAAAATGCTGTGCCTCCACATATTAACAAAGGTATTACTATTATAAGTGCCACTATAGCACTGATTATTCTTACTTTTAAATCACTTTTCATTTTTATACACCATAATAATTATAACACTATCTTTTATTTTAAACAAGTTTTTATATTATGAAACAATTTCTCATTTTTAAATGCTTATTTTTTATCTGATCTTTATAATAATTAAACAAATCATTTTCATTACCATGTATTAATTCTTTATTTTTAATATCAAATATAGATAATACTCTCATTTCATAATTATGATTAATTAAATATTTAAAAAACACAACATAATCTTTATTATATATTAAATTAAACATATCATTTCTATCTTTATAACAAGTTCCTAAATATATATTTTTATCTTTATTATTAGAATAATATAATTCATTATAATCTTCATAATCTTCTATATAATCTTCTTTAACAATATAATCATTTTCATTTATATTTATTTTTTTACTTCCCAACATTTTATTAACATTCATAATTAATACCTCTTTCTAATAATTCTTTAAGTGAACTAATTGTTTTATATTTATTACCTATTTTATTTGAAAATTTTATTCCTATACCACCGTTTTGAATCCATGCATCTAAGTTTTTACTATAATCATCAACAAGAATAGCATTTCTAGAATTAACCATTTTGCATTTATCAACTTCTTTTGGAGTACATATGATATTTATAAGTTTATTTTTACTTCTTATAAATGATACTTTTGCATTTATTTCATTTAATGAATTTACTGTTGTTAATATACATGGATTATATATTCCACTTTCTTGTAGTTTTTTAATATTTTCAAATGCGTTATTAATTTCTTTAGTATTATTTAGTAATTTGACCCAATCAAGTTCTTTATAAAAATTAATTACTTTATCAGAATCATTTAAATTAATATTTTTTTGCCTCATCATTTCATATGTTTCATTTATTGTATCCACTATTACTCCATCAAAATCAATATACAAATTAATCATATTTACCTCCACTTTAATACTAATACGTCTTTTTGTTTTACAATTTCTTCACTAAAAAATGAATTAATTCTTTCTATATTAGATATATCTAAAGTATCAATTAGTTTAAACTCTATTAACCCATCTAGTTCTTCAATATAAGATATATCAATTTCTTGATTTTTATTTAACTCTCTAATTTCTAACATATATGATAACTCTTTATTTAGTTCCTCAATTTTTTTATTATTTTCTTTTTCTATTTTAGATAAATCAGTTGTTAATTCATTTAGTCCTTTTTGTAGTTTCTTATAATTATTTACATCCAATTTTTCATTATTCAATTTAGAAATATTATTATTTAACTCTTCTAATTTATTTTTTCTTTTTTCAATAACATCAGACCCACATTTATTTAATTCATTAATTAATTCTCTTATTTTTTCTTCAACTGTTTTAAAATGTACTATTTTAGAATAATCTTTATTAAATAAATCTGTTAAAACATCAGTAGAACCATATATAATTTTTTTAATAAATAATACTATTTTAGGGCATATATATTTAGTACATTTATAATTATATAATGGAACTTCATATTCCTCATAATCTTTATATTCTGTACCACGATTCTTTGATACATTATAAGATATATTTTCATAATATTCATCACAGTCATAATTTGAATAATCATTTCCTGGAACTCTATAACTATCATTTTCTACAACATTATGTCTTTCTCCACATTTCTGAGTGATTTTAATCATTAAATTCTCAAGTTCTTTTTTATCAAATATTACATCATATTTTTCTAATACATTTTCATTTTTTCTAATATATTTCATAACTAACCTCCCATCAAAATATATTATATTTTATGTGTATCTTGTACACATTATATTTGTTTTATAAAGCATATATTAAAATATGCTTATGTTTTTCTTTCTTTTATCAAATTTATATAATTTAGCACACTTTTTACCATTATATTTAATTTCTTTATGAGTATCTATTATTAATGGTAACATCTTTTTTCTAAAATTTCTTCTATCTATTTTAATTTCTAAAATAGATTCATATACATCTTGTAGTTCTGGAAGAGTAAATCCATCTGGAAAGAACGTTTTTAAAATATCTGTATCAATTATTCTTTCTTTTAATTTTTTAATTGCATGTTCTAAAATATCATTATGATCATATGCAAGTTTAGGAATACTATCAAGTGTAAACCAATCAGCATTTGAAGTTTTGTTAGTGTTTTTAAGTATTTCTACTTTTTTAGAATCAATAATCCCTATATATCCAATTCCAATCATTCTCATATTAGGGCTTCTATCAATACTATCAAATGTTCTAAATGGAGTTAAATCTTCAAGTTCAATACCAGTTTTTTCTTTTAATTCTCTTAAAGCTGCTTCTTTAATAAGTTCATTATTATACATTGCTCCACTTGGAAGTGCCCATTCACCTTTAAAAGGTTCATTTGTTCTTCTTACAAGTAATACTTTAGTTATTCCCTTTTCAACCGTAAATAATGCAGTTATTACATGAATACCAATATTCTTGTATAATGGATTTTTAAGTTCCATATCTACCTCCTTACAATTACATTATATGTGTATTTTATACACTTGTCAATACTTTTTTTATAAAAAATGTAAAATTAAAAAAGAAGTTACTATTTAGCAACTTCTTCAGCTCTTGTTTCACGTATTACAACTACTTTAATTGTACCTGGATATTGTAAACTATCTTCAATCTTATCTTTTATTTCTCTTGCCATCTTATAGCTTGTTAAATCATCTATTTCATCTGGTTTAACTATAACTCTAAGTTCACGACCAGCTTGCATTGCGAATGTCTTTTCAACACCTTCCATAGAATTTCCAATAGTTTCTAATTCTTCAAGTCTCTTAACATAGTTTTCTAATGAATCATTTCTTGCTCCTGGTCTTGCAGCACTTAATGCATCTGCAATGGCAACAAGTTCTGAAATAATATATTCAGCTTTCTTATCACCGTGATGAGATTCAATTGCATTAATAACAACTTTATCTTCATTATGTTTTTTAGCAAGATCTGCACCTATTTCAACATGACTACCTTCCATTTCAAAATCTATGGCTTTACCTATATCATGAAATAAACCAGCTCTTTTAGCAAGGGATACATTTTCTCCAAGTTCAGCTGCCATTAAGCCTGTTAAATGTGCAACTTCAATACTATGCTTCAAAGCATTTTGACCATAACTTGTTCTAAAGGCAAGTTTACCAATTAATTCAACCATTTCAGGGTCTACCTTAGATAATCCTAGTTCAAATAAAGCTTCCTCACCTTTTTCACGAATTATTTTCTTATAATCCTCACATACTTTATCATATAATTCTTCGATTCTAGCAGGATGTATACGTCCATCTTTAATTAAAGTCTCTAATGTTACTTTAGCCATTTCACGTCTCAAAGGATCAAATGATGATAAAACAATTACTTCAGGTGTATCATCAATTATTAAATCAACTCCTGTAACAGCTTCAATTGTTCTTATATTTCTTCCTTCTCTACCAATGATTCTTCCTTTCATTTCATCATTAGGAAGCTCTACAGTAGTTACAGTTTGATCACTAGTAACATCTTTTGAATATCTTTGCATGCTTGAAACAATTAACTCTTCTGCTTTTTTATCAGCTTCAAGTTTTGCTTCATCTTCTCTTTCTTTCAAATAGATAGCTATTTCTTTTGACATTTCGGCTTCTACTTTTTTAAGTACCATATCTCTTGCTTTTTCACGAGAAAAGCCAGAAATTTTTTCTAAAAGAGCAATTTGTTCTTTTAAAATTTCCTCCATTTTTGCATTCTTATCTTGAATTTCTTTTTGTTTTGCCAATAAATCTTTATCTTTTAAATCTAAGTTTTTTTCTCTTTCTGTAAGTAATTCATCACGCTTGTCTAAACTTTTTTCTCTGTTATCAATTCTAGCATTTAATTCATTAAGTTCTTGCTTTTTTTCCTTGATTTCAGCATCAGTTTGATTTTTTAACTTATAACTTTCCTCTTTTAATTCTAAGATACCATCTCTTTTAGCCTTTTCTGCTTCTTTTTTAGCATCTTGAATTAGTTTATCAGCTTCCTTCTGTGCAGCACTCACTTTTAATTTGTTGATTATCATCATAATGAATGCGCCAAAGAATAATCCAACTACTACAAGCAAAATGGAGAACATAACTTTTTCCATAATTTTTCCTCCATTACTTTTCTTTCTAGAAGTACACTTTTACTTCTAATACTATTTTAAAATTTTATTTGTTCAATGTCAATGTTAAATTTGTATAAAGAAAAAACTAACAATTTTATTTACAAAATCATTAGTTTTAGTTTACATTTTATTTACCAACTTGTATATTTTTCTTTTAATTTTTCTTTTCTTTTTATGAATTATAAACCATATAACTAAAATAAAAAATATTATATACTTATTTATCCATAAAAATTGTATTAAACTAAATTTTAAATTTTGATTATATATTACGTCAATTGTTTTAATTACTTCATCATTATAAATAATTTTTAATTTGCCTATTTTAGTTCCTTTTTTAGTAAAAAATGATATTAACCCTAATCCAGTATATTCATAAATCAAATCTTCTTTTTTAAAATCATTTTTTAAATAATACATATAATTTTTATCAAGTTTAATATCAATTGTTTTTTCTTTAGCATATTTTGTTTTTAATGTTGCTACTACATCATTTTCATTAATAATATCCTTATATGAATAATTTTCATCATAGTATTTATAAGTATTTATTGTTTCATCAATATATAAATGACCGCCTTTATAATTATTAAGAGTAACAAATAAATAATTAACACCATTTGATGAAGAAATTGATGCAAGACATCTACCAGCAGCAGATGTATAACCTGTTTTAGAGCCTAAAATATACTCATTATCAAATTTTTTAATTGTAGTATTTAAAACTTTACCATTTGACATAGTATATGTTTTTGCTACAAAAACTTCTTTAAATTTATCATTTTTTAAAGCATATAAAAGAATTTTAGATATATCATAAGCACTACTATAATTATTTTCATCACTAAGCCCTATTACATTAGAATAATGAGTATTTTTAAGACCCAATTCTTTTACTTTGGAATTCATCAGTTCTAAATGTTTTTTATAACTACCACTAGTAGTTATAGCAATAGCATTTGCAGCATCAGCTGCACTTGGAAGCATTATGGCGTAAAGTAAATCATTATAAGTTACAGTATCTCCCACCTTTAATCCTATTGTTGCAATATCCCAAGTTAAACCATTTAACATTTCTTTTGTTATAACCACTTTTTCATTAAAATCTTTAATATTTTCTATTGCAATTATACTTGTCATTATTTTAGTTAAACTTGCAATTTGTGTTTCATCATGTGAATCCTTTTCAAGTAATATTTTATTATCATTAAGATTATATAAAATATATTTTTCACTAGTAAGTTTTACTTCTTCTGCAGATATAACTATTAAGCCTAAAAAAAAGAATAAAAATATACTAATTATTTTTTTTACCATATTTTTTCTTTTCCTTCATCATAAATTCAGTTATATTTGTTTCAATTTCAATTGCCCCTTCTGGGTCTAAATTAGAAATATAAATATTTTCTTTAATAGTATCTATTTCAACATCACTCCAAATTAAATTTTTTCTTACTTTTAAATCATTATACATATCAGGAGTAACTGCTGTAAAAAAGTATCCCCATAACAATCTTTTTTGACCAATAATAAGTCTTTTATTAGTTAGTGCTACTACACAAGAATTAATAATTGATAATGAACTTACATTCTTTTGACCGCAAAAAGCATATAATACTTTTTCTTCTGGATTTAAATGTTTTTCAATTACTTCAGAATGTTTTTTTACTCTAAATGCAATTGTTTTGGAAAAGTCCTTTTTAAATCTTTTAACACCTTCATAAACTTCCATTATTATCACATCCTTATATATTATATTTTAAAACAAATAATAAAAAAACTCAAATATTACTAATAATATTTTTAATAATTTTATTTATAGTTTCTATTACAAAGTTATAATTATTTCTATTAAACTCATCTATTATTTCTTTTGTATCAGTTTTTATCCTAGAATCAACTTCAATATTTAAATTATAATTATCATATACATAAACCATATGATTCATAGATTCAAGCAAGTTATTTAAAATATTTTTAGGTACCAATTCTTTATTTTTATGTGATATTCTTTGGACAAACATCATTGTAGAATCTTTAATTACTTTAGTACTTTCATTTTTAACAACATATCCTACTATAATATTTTCATAATTTTTAAGCATTCTTAAATATTTATAAACGATTTCACTATTTAACTCATATAAACTATTTATTAAATTTTCTTCTATATTTTTATTTATTATTTTTTGATTTACTGGAATTTTATATTTTTCAAATATATGAACCAATCTTAAACACAATCTATTTTGATATGCAGCAAACAAAAAATTGTTATCCTTGATAACATCATCCGCTAAAAAATCAATTTTATTTCCTAACTGTTTCATACCCCTATTTTAGCAAATAATACAATATAAATAAAAAGAAATGTATCATATTTACATTTCTTTTACATTCAATTTAAAGTTACTGTATTATATGTTACTCCACCAATTACTTCTGTTCCCTCTTGAAGTGAACTATCTTGTGGTTGTTTAGTTATAGTACCATTGATAGGTTCATTAACACCTTTAAATACACCATCATAATATTCTAAAGTTCCAGTACTATGTATAGTATGTGTATTTCCAATTATTTGAGGGCTAGTTGAATTTATAATGCCATCATCAACACCAATTATCATTGTTGATTCATTAGATATTGCTGGTTGAACTGTATTTATAATTTCTCCACCAGTTATAACAATTATTCCATCATCTAAATTTTGTACAGTAGCTCTTTCAAGTACGGCAGTATCAGGTTTACCAGTTGTTACAGAACTTAAATAAGAGCCTTCTTTTATTTCAACATATCCACCTGTATTATAAATTGCTTGTCTTGTACCTGTGGCAATTATTCTTGTTCTATCATCAACAATCAAATTTCCACCAGCCTTAATATTAATAGCTGCACTTTCAGCATTAGATGTTATTGTACCATTCGTAATAGTTACATTTCCATTTACAGTAACAACTGCTGGATTTCCATCATTACCTAATGTATATTGTTTCAAATCAAGTATAATGTTTTGGCCTTTAATAATATTTATAGCTTCGGAAGTGTTTGCAATTAATTCTATGGTTGTTTGTGTATTTCCAGCAGCAGTAATCGCGTCTTGAACATATCCATATTCAGTTGTCCCGATTCTTGCAACCATTATTTTTGTCCAATGAGCAAATAATTCTATATTCTCTGTTGGTATGTAAGATGCAGTGATTTCAGTACCACCTTCAGCCTCAGTAAACCATCCATCAAATGTATGTCCACTTTTTGTAGGTACAGCAAGATTCCCTAGTGGTACATTTTTTTCTACCTTCACACTAGTAGGGGTTACTTTTCCTCCATTTGCATTATATGTAAGAGTTATAGGAATACCTAAATGTGCTGTGTAATAAGTAACTCCATTGATTACTTCAGATTTGTTTATAATTTCATAATTATCTTCTGATATTTTTGCAAAACTAACATTACTAATAGGTCTTGTAGTTCCTTTAATTATACCATCATGATATTCAAAGTCGCCTGATGTATTCAATCCGTAAGTTTTTCCTTGTATTATAGGACTATTTTTATTAACATTGCCATCTTTATTACCAATTATTAATACACCTTTTGAAATAGGATTGTTAACTCCATAGAAACCTTCTGATATAATTGTTCCTCCAGTAATTGTAAGTGAACCATTATTTAAATTATGTACAGTTGCTCTTTGATTAGTGCTAGAAGTTAGATATGCATTTCCTGATATAGTTGCAGTACCACCATTATTATATAAAACTTGTCTATCACCTGAGGCCATCATATTACCGCCACTAATGTTAATTGTTCCTGTATTGTTTATTATTGCATTCTTAGGTGCATTTGAAGTAAATGTTCCATTTGTGATTGAAAGTATTCCAGCATTTTCAATAACAGGTTTATTTCCATCATTACTCACAGTAAAATTTTGTATATCTAGCACTATATTCTTAGTTTTATTAATAGTAACTGATTCACTTGTATCGGCAATTAATACTATTGTTGTTTGTGTATTATTTGGAGC
>Ga0310697_10001284_pt1 | contig 30212 bp, 30 predicted proteins | sample 172DNAGHGlowgp2_FD_203883 | JGI IMG/M metagenome (GOLD analysis project Ga0310697, IMG submission 203883) | Sheep rumen microbial communities from Palmerston North, Manawatu-Wanganui, New Zealand - 1728 DNA GHGlow gp2 (v2) (version 2) | ecosystem: Host-associated > Mammals > Digestive system >... | reverse complement strand
ACGCTTGTCGATGAAGTCCTGTAACTCCTCTAGGAAGAGTAGAGGATTGCTCTCATTCTCCTCACCCCAGCAGGTGTCAGTACCTTTGTGACAGGTGGGACCGTCTGGAAGAACTTTCACAAGCAGGGTGTCGTTGTCGCAGTCTACAGCCATGCTTACCAGGTTAAGGAAATTTCCGCTGGTCTCTCCCTTAGTCCAAAGACAATTACGTGAGCGACTCCAGAAGGTAACCCTCTTCGTTGCCATTGTCTTGTCAAAAGCCTCTTTGTTCATGTAGCCGAGCATCAACACGTTTTTTGTGTTGGCATCTTGGATGATGGCAGGCACGAGGCCGCCGCTTTTCTCAAAGTCTATCTTCATATGCGTACGTTAATTCCTTCTGTTTTTAAATATTGTTTGAGTTCGGGTATGGGAATCTCGCCAAAATGGAAGACGCTGGCTGCCAGAGCGGCATCCGAATGGCCTTCGATGAAAGTATCACGGAAATGCTCCTTACAACCCGCACCACCGCTGGCGATAATGGGTATCGAAAGGTTATCTGCCAGTTGGCGAAGGGCCTCGTTAGCATAACCTTCTTTCACACCGTCATGATTCATTGAGGTGAAGAGTATTTCTCCTGCACCACGTTCCTGCGCCTCGTGGGCCCACTCGAAGAGTCCGCGCTCTGTACGTTCACGACCGCCTTTCAGATAACAATGCCAACCATCTTCATCCATACGGGCGTCGATGGCACAGACACATACCTGAGAACCAAACCGGCTTGTAATTTCGTTAATCAACTCTGGTCGGCGGATTGCGGCTGAGTTTACGCTCACCTTGTCAGCACCAGCATAGAGCAGTCGCTCTACATCTGCTAATTCGTTGATGCCGCCACCTACAGTAAAGGGTATGTTGATTTCCTGAGCCACGCGAGTTACCATTTCCGTAAAAGTCTTGCGTCCCTCGAAGCTGGCGGTGATATCAAGGAAGCAGAGTTCGTCAGCGCCCTGCTCACTATAGGCCTTACCCAATTCCACAGGATCGCCTGCACTCCGTAGATTCACGAAGTTTGTGCCTTTGACAGTCTCGCCGTCCTTGACATCCAGACAGGGAATTATTCGTTTTGCCAGTCCCATAATTCGTTCAGATTAATTTTTCCTTCATAGATGGCCTTTCCAAAGACAACGGCAGGGATACCTGCAGCGTCAAGTGCCTTTATATCTTCTATGCTTGACACACCACCGCTGGCGATAAGGTGTAGTTGTGGATAGGTGTTCATTACCTCTCGATAAAGATTGATGGCAGGCCCTGAGAGTGTTCCGTCTTTCGAAATCTCTGTACATAAGACATTCTTTACGCCTGCCTCAATGTATTTCTTAAGGAAGGGCAGCAGGTCTTCTATAGAATCTTCCTTCCACCCATTGATGCTTATTTTCCCATGTCTGACGTCTGCACCAAGAATTATACGATTAGCGCCGTATTTCTCAAGCCAACCCATAAAGATCTCTGGGTTTGTAACGGCGATCGAACCTACTGTTACCATCGATGCGCCAGAATTAAAGGCCTTTTCGATATCCTCGTCAGTCTTGATGCCTCCGCCGAAATCCACCATAAGGTGGGTTTCCATTGTGACGCGACGAAGCACTGAACTATTCATGATATGTTTCGACTTAGCACCGTCGAGGTCCACCATATGTAATCGTCTGAAGCCGATTGCCTCGAACTCCTTGACCACTTCGAGAGGGGAGTCGCGGTAAACGGTCTTCAGGTCATAATCTCCCTTAGTCAGACGCACGCATTGACCGTTGATAATATCTATTGCGGGTATTAATTCTATCATAACTCCAGAAAATTCTTAAGGATTTGCTCGCCCACCTTGCCACTCTTCTCTGGATGGAACTGGCAGGCGTAGAAATTGTCTTTGTGCATCGAGGCCGAGTAGGGGAGGATATAGTCCGCCGTCGCAATGGTCTCCTCACATACCGGCACATAATAGCTATGTACGAAATAGACGTAAGGGTTTTGGCTGTTGTCGAAACCTGCGTAAAGGGGTGACTTGAGATCGAATAGCTGGTTCCATCCCATGCAGGGAACTTTCTCCTCATGGCGTTGTGGTTGGAAACGCTTCACTTCTGCATCAAAGATACCGATGCATGAGGTGTCGCCTTCTTCCGAGTGCTTACAAAGTAGTTGTTGCCCCACGCAGATACCAAATACGGGTTGCTTCAAGTCTTTAATGACCTCATCCAGCCTACGAGCCCTCAGATAGTCCATCGCCTTACCTGCGTGGCCTTGTCCGGGAAACAGCACTTTATCGGCCTTCTTCAATAGTTCAGCATCGTCGGTGAGCGTTGGTTCAATACCCATGCGCCTTAATGCATTCACTACAGAGTAGATATTTCCTGCATTATATTTGACTATCGCAACGTTCATGAGAAGATGATGGTTTTGTTCTTATATGTGAGGATTTTACGCTGGATATGCTTTGACACCGCATGAGAAAGCACGATTTTCTCAAGGTCCTTACCCTTCAGCACCAAACTCTCGGGGGTATCCTTATGCGTGATGCGCGTTACGTCCTGCTCGATAATCGGGCCTGCATCGAGTTCTGCCGTCACATAGTGACTGGTTGCACCGATAATCTTTACGCCGCGCTCATACGCTTGGTGATAGGGCTTGGCACCAATAAATGCGGGCAGGAATGAGTGGTGGATGTTGATGATATGATGCGGATATTCGGCAATCATCTCATCGCTGATAATCTGCATATAGCGGGCCAGCACTATAAATGAGATGTCTTCCTTCTTTAAAAGTTCCATCTCTGCCTTCTCTACCTCTTCCTTGTTCGTGTGATCTTTCTTAATGCTCCACACATAATAGGGAATGCCGAACTGATCGGCCACATAACGCAGATCCTCGTGGTTAGAAATAATACAAGGGATGTCGCAGTTATACTCACCAGCCTTCCAGCGAGCCAAAAGATCGTATAGACAGTGGCTCATCTTGCTCACGAAGATGGCCATTCTTGGTCGTTTGTCGCTGTAGTAAAGCGAGAACTTCATCTGATAGCGCTGGGCATAAAGTGTGGTGATATAGTCGTAGAGCTTGTCGCGGGGGATGAGAAATCCCTCAAGCTCCCATTCAATACGCATGAAAAACATGCCTTCCACCTTATCTACATATTGGTCTAGGTAGACAATATTACCTTTGTTGTCGGTGATAAACTTAGTCACTTCTGAAATAATGCCCTGTTTGTCAGGACAATGCAGAAGTAGAATTGCGGTCGTTTCCATCTGATTTTTTCGTCTTTTTTGAATTCAAGGTGCAAAGGTACTCAAAAAAAATAAAAAACTGATGGAAACTCCGAAAAAAATAAGGATTATACTCAATAAATTGAGTAATTAGGTATCTCAAATGGATCCGATTAAAATTAATTACCGTCGGGTTTGGTAAGGTTGCTACCTGACGACATCTGCCAGACAAACGCATCAGGATCATCAGGCCGCGCAGGATTGAAGTCCTGCCACTCCGGGCGCAGATAGTCGGCCAAGGGCGAGTGTATCTGCTTTAACCCCATCACTACCATCTTAGCAACTTCCCAGGCTCCATAAGGATTGAAGTGGGTGTTGTCGGCCAAAGGCTTATCCTGATTAGCAAATGTGTTGGCTGGGTAATGTACCAGTGACTTCTTTGAACCTTCCACACCTAGGGTCTCATAGAAGGTCGTTGACATTTGCGTGAGATCGATGACGGGCACATTCTCGCGCATAGCTACGGCCTTCATGGCTGTAGGGTAGTCGCCGTGGGTGTTGATGATACGGCCGTTGTTGTCAAACGATCTACGGGCTGTCGGTGTACAGAAAATGATGTTTCCGCCTACTTCTTTCACACGGTCGATAAAGATTTTCAGGTTTCTCGAATACGAGTACCATGCTCCATCTCCAGCCTTTTTTTCCTTCTCGTCATTGTGTCCAAATTCAACAATTACATAGTCGTTTTTTTTCAATTGCGATAGAATCTTGTCCAAACGCAATTGTGCGAGGAAGGATGTGCAGCTCAGACCGCTCTCGGCAAAGTTGGCAATAGCCACCTGAGGCTCGAACCAACGGGTAATCATTTGTCCCCAAGACGCCCATGGCTCATTCTCTTGATCTACTACCGTTGAGTTACCACAAAGAAACACGGTTGTTACATCCATAATCGGTTCTATTTTAATGCGTTGTATGGCAGGATTTAAACCGCAGAATGAAAGATTTAGCGAATCGTCCCAATTCTTATAATCCACCTCACGAGGCTTCAGTTTTACGCGCACATCACCTTTGATTATAGGGCTATGCTTGTTCACTATAAATGACACTGTTTCAAACTCTCCCTTCTTGGTTGTAACCATATCCACATAGTGTCTTCTCGATTCAGCACGCACTACTGTTTGTCCGGCTTTTTTCTTGTTTCCTAAAATCACCGTTACACGATAATTCCCGTCGGGAATAGCAACCGAGAAGTTAAAGGGTTTGTTACTTGTTTTGTTGAGCACAGTATCAATGACTTGTGCGTTGCAGACCATCGTTTGACTGACGGTCATGATGAGTCCTAATAGTAGTCGTTTCATTTTTTTGATTCATTTGATGGTGCAAAGTTACAAATTTTCTTTTAAAAAGAACATAATTCAAAAATATTTTGTATATTTGCAGCATCAACTTACATTATTAATATTACTAATTAATTACAACAATGAAAAAGCTATTATTATCCTGCCTTTTAACTCTGGCATTCGCAACTGCCAATGCACAGCCAGGTGGTGGTAGGCCCATGTTCGGCCAAATGCCACAGATTAACGTGAAGTTTAATGATTATGTTGCAGCCCCCGAAGGCTTCGACAAAGAACGGGCCGATATTACTCGCGGTATTCTCGAGGAGACGACCTATGAGTCGAAGACTGTCGGTACCACCCGTAAAGTTACCATCTATCTGCCTCCGAAGTACGACAAGTCGAAGAAATACCCTGTGCTCTACTTGTTGCACGGTATCGGTGGCGACCACAAGGAGTGGCTGCAGGGCGTGCCCAACATTATCATGGACAACCTCTATGCTGACCAGAAAGCTACCCCAATGATTATCGTCATGCCTAATGGTCGTGCCCTCCCTAACGATAAGCCTGAAGGCAACATCTACGGCATGCAGATGCAACAGGGTTTTGCTAATTTCGAGCGCGACCTTATAGACGATCTCATCCCCTTTATCCAGAGTAAGTACAGCACCTACACCGATGCGACCCACCGTGCTGTAGCTGGTCTCTCGATGGGTGGTGGACAGTCGTTGAACTTCGGTTTGGGAAATCTTGACCAGTTTGCTTATGTCGGTGGTTTCTCTTCAGCTCCCAACACAAAGCAACCCGATGAACTCATTCCCGATGTTGAGGCTACAAAGAGCAAAAACAAACTGCTGTGGATGGTCTGCGGCGGCAATGACCGACTGATGTTCAACAGTTCGCGCCTAAAAGCTTTCTGTGATGAAAAAGGTGTTCCTTGCACTCTCATCGAGTACCCTGAGGGGCGTCACGATTTTACGGTCTGGAAATACGGCCTTTACAACTTCGCACAACTCATTTTTAAATAGAACTAATCCCCGCCAACCAGCGGGGATTTCTATTTATTTGTATATTTTAGTTGCATATTAAGAAAAAAAAGCCTAACTTTGCTGCCTCAAGTATCGAATCAATAAATACCTATATTGTCGCTTATGAAGAAACTATTAGTCGTTACAATAGTTATGCTATCTGGGATGGTAGGCTGCTGGGCACAAGGGCCGAACGACTCCGGTGAGTATTATAAGGCTGCAGACGGAAAGAAGGGGGCGGCGTTGAAGACTGCACTTTGTGAGGTGATTTATAACCGCGACGAAGAGGGCGCTGACCTCAATGCGGCATATAAGGCCTTATGGACACATTTCCAGACGACCGACAAACAGGCTGACGGATCGGTGTGGGATATGTACTCCAATATGCGTGCGATGACCTTTGGTGACGACCAGGACAAGGGCTCCGGCGGAAATAATGAGGGCGAATACTACAACCGTGAGCACTCTTTCCCCAATAGTTGGTTTGGTGGTAAAGTAATGCCCATGTATACAGACTTGCATCACGTGTATCCCACAGATAAACTGGTGAATAACAAACGTGCCAACTATCCCTTCGGCGAGACCGGCAATCCTACCTATAAGTCGGCCAATGACTTCAGTAAGCTTGGCCCTTGTAACTATCCTGGCTATACGGGAACGGTGTTCGAGCCTAACGACGAGTACAAAGGTGACTTTGCTCGTACTTTTTTCTATATGGTGACCTGCTATGAAGAGAAGATAGCAGATTGGTATCAGAATTATCCTGAATCGCAGCCCACACTCGACGGTAATGCCTATCCGGGGTTAAGCGCCTGGCAATTGGAAATGTTGATGAAGTGGGCTAAGAACGATCCCGTTAGCAAGAAGGAGACCAACCGAAACAAAGCAGTCTATGGTATTCAGAAAAACCGAAATCCCTTTATCGATTATCCCGGATTGGAAGAATATATCTGGGGTGAAAAGATGGATGTTGCGTTCAGTTATTCAGATTACACCACTCACATCAAGGGAATCACCGACTTCGAACAGTCATCTAGCAACGAGCAGCCTGAGACCATCTTCTCGATCGAAGGTAATCGTCTTTCAAAACCGCATAAGGGATTGAATATCATGCGGTTAAACAATGGTAAGATAGTGAAGGTGATGAAAGGTTTGCAAACTTTTGAGAACTGAAAACAGGGCTGCAAACTATTGCAAATAGAGATGCAAACTATTGCGAACGAAAATATTTGGAAGTATCGTTTATAAGTCGTAACTTTGCACCATGATTCAGACAATGATGATGACATCCGGCCTCGGCCTCACCGATCGTGAGTGGTTCCTATTAATAATAGGTATGGTGGTCTACGCAGTTCTCTTTGTAGTGACTGTACAGAACAGCCGTCGTAAGATGGTGGCCATGCACAAAAAGATCCGTACGCTTCAGGAAGCCCAGCAGGCACAGAGCCACCAAGGCATCGCCGAAAACGAGGCGAAAATTGTGGAGCTGGAGACGCTGCTGAAGAAACTGGGTGATGAGAACTCATTGCTGCGCTTGGAACTCGAGGAAAAGAAGGCGACACTCGACTATCATAATAAAGTGGCGCGCCTGGAAAACGAAAAACGCGAGCATGCTGAGACGATGATTTTCATGTCGGATGTCTATCAGCGGATTCAGGCCTGCTTGAACAGCGGGCGCAGTATGACGCACCAGGACTGGACAGAACTGACTGAGGTAGTGAATGGCATTTACACGGGTTTCACCGAGAAGCTCTATAGTCTCTACAAGATGTCTGAACAAGACTACCACGTGAGTCTGCTCATCAAGGTGAGAATCCAGCCAAAGGACATCGCCATGCTGACGGCACACTCAAAGGAGAGTGTGGCCACAACTCGCAGCCGACTCTATTCGAAGGTGTTCGGCATGAAAGGTTCTTCGAAAGATTGGGACGACTTTATCTTATCATTATAAAAACGATACGATTATGATTGAGTATTTAGCACAACACTTGTGGCAGATGTGGGCCGTAGTGGCCGTTATCTGTTTGATTATGGAACTGATGGCAGGCGATTTCTTTATCATCTGCTTCTCCATTGGTTCGGTCTTTGCCGCCATCACGGCAGCCTTGGGTGGCGGAATCTATTTGCAGCTGCTGATGTTCGCCATTTTTACCCTCATCAGCCTTTTCTGGGTGCGCCCCTTTGCCCAGCGCTATCTGCACAAGGGGGAAGACCAGCGCGTGAGTAATGCCGATGCTCTGATAGACCGTCAGGGTAGGGTAATAGAGACAGTTAAGGCCGACGGCTTTGGTCGCGTACAGATCGATGGCGATATCTGGAAGGCTGTGACCAACGAGCCACAGGATATCCCTGAAGGAAAGAATGTGAGGGTGGTCGGACGAGAAAGCACCATTATCACAGTTGTTAGTGAATAGTGATCAAATAATTAAATAATCAACTTAAATTTATGGACATTATGAGTTATGTATTGATTGCCATCGTAGTTTGCGTGATACTGTTCGCAAAGATGGCCCTTGTGATTATCCCTCAGTCGGAAACGAAAATCGTGGAGCGCCTCGGACGCTATTACGCCACTCTTAAACCGGGTATCAACATCATTATCCCGTTTATCGACCGCGCCAAGTCGATTGTGGTGCTCAATCACGGCCGCTACCAGTATTCAACTACCATCGACCTCAGGGAACAGGTCTACGACTTCCCCAAGCAGAACGTGATCACCAAGGATAACGTGCAGACAGAAATCAATGCCCTGTTGTATTTCCAGATTGTAGATCCATTCAAGGCTACTTATGAGATTAATAACTTGCCCAACGCCATCGAGAAGTTGACACAGACCACGCTGCGTAACATTATCGGTGAGTTAGAACTTGACGAGACGCTGACCTCGCGTGATACCATTAACAAGAAATTGAGCGCTGTGCTCGATGATGCCACCGACAAGTGGGGCGTAAAGGTGAACCGCGTGGAACTGCAGGACATCACGCCTCCTGATTCAGTGCTGACCGCTATGGAGAAACAGATGCAGGCTGAGCGTAACAAGCGTGCCCAGATTCTCACCTCTGAAGGACAGAAAGCTGCAGAGATCCTGGCCTCTGAGGGTGAGCGTACAGCTATTGTCAACAAGGCTGAAGCTGCTAAGCAGGAAGCCATCCTTCAGGCTGAGGGTGAGGCTCAGGCGCGTATCCGCAAAGCAGAGGCAGAGGCGAAAGCCATCGAACTTATTACCCAGGCTGTGGGTAAGTCGACGAACCCGGCCAACTATCTGCTCGCACAGAAGTATATCCAGATGATGCAGGAACTGGCCGAGGGCGACAAGACCAAGACGGTCTACCTGCCTTACGAGGCCACGAACCTGCTCGGCTCGATTGGTGGAATTAAGGACTTGTTCAAGTCGGAATAATACTTTTTTGCAAAAAATAGGGGCAGAATGATGCGTTTCTGAATAAAATTGTGTAAATTTGCACCCGATTTCGGCACTTTGCCGCATCGCAAAGCAAATTCATACTGTATGGTACACAATATATTCAAGGGACTGGGCATCGCCCTTATAACCCCATTCAAGGAAGACGGCTCCGTTGACTACGAGGCTCTGATACGTCTAGTGGACTATCAGCTCAACAACGGTGCCGACTTTTTTTGTATCCTCGCCACTACTGGAGAAACACCTGTGCTCACACCTGCCGAGAAGCAGAAGATCAAGGACACCATCGTGGACTATGTTCAGGGGCGTGTACCTATTCTGATGGGCTGTGGCGGATATAACACGGCGGCTGTGGTAGAAGAGCTCAAGAATGGCGACTTCAGGGGTATCGACGGCATATTAAGTGTGTGTCCGTATTATAACAAACCTTCGCAGGAAGGTCTGTATCAGCATTTCAAGACGATAGCTGCTTCCACCAAACTGCCAGTGGTGCTCTATAATGTGCCTGGCCGTACAGGTGTGAACATGCAGGCTGCTACCACCGTTCGTCTGGCCCGCGACTGTCAGAACATCGTGGCCATCAAAGAGGCCAGCGGTAATTTGGAGCAGGTAGATGAAATCATCAAGAACAAGCCTAATGACTTTGACGTCATCTCTGGCGACGACTCGCTGACGTTCCCGATGGTGAGTTGTGGCGCTGTTGGTGTGATCAGTGTAATTGGCAATGCCCTGCCAAAGGAGTTCTCGAAGATGATCCGTCTGCAGATGCGTGGCGAGTACGATCCTGCGCGTAAGATACATCATCGCTTTACAGATTTGTTCTCCCTGCTTTTCGTCGACGGTAATCCTGCGGGTGTGAAGGCCATGCTCTCAGAGATGGGTTTCATCGAGAATGTATTGCGTCTGCCGCTTGTGCCCATGCGCATCAAGAATATGCAGCGCATGTCGGAGATCCTGAAAGAACTGAAGATTTAATTTATAGTTTAGAGTTTATAGTTTAGAGTTTGGAAAGCAAGGTCATACATGAAATCACTCAGCTGACGGGTAAGGATGTGCTCTACATTGCGGAACGTCGCAAGAAGGAGTTTACTTATCCCATTCATAACCATCAGGTATTCGAACTGAACTTCGTAGAGCATGCGCCTGGTGTTCGCCGTATTGTAGGCGATTCCAACGAGGTGATTGGCGATTACGATCTTGTGCTTATTACAGGTCCCGATCTGGAACACGTGTGGGAACAGAACACTTGTGTCAGCGAGGATATTCATGAGATAACGATTCACTTCGACATCGACTTCTCTGAAGACACCATCTTCGGACGGAATCCATTCAGGACCCTGCAGAAGATGATGTCTGAGGCACAGAAAGGGCTTTGCTTCCCGATGGATGCCATCTTGAAGGTGTATCCGATGCTCTGTACCCTCAGCACCGTCAAGGACGGCTTTTATGCGTTTATGCAATTCATGACCATTCTTTATGAACTCTCGCTATGTCCAGGAGCAAGAGCCTTGGCCACCAGCAGCTTTGCGAAGGTGGAGGTGGCGAGCGACAGCCGACGGGTGCTGAAGGTGAAGAACTATATCAATCAGAATTATATGAACGAGATCAGACTGGCGGAAATGGCCGATATCGCAGGCATGAGTCCTAGCGCCTTCAGTCGTTTCTTCAAACTGCATACCGGTCGCAATCTGACAGATTATATTATTGATATGCGTCTGGGTTATGCCAGCCGGATGCTGGTCGATAGCACCCATTCGATAGCAGAGATTGGCTATGGTTGCGGTTTCAACAACCTGAGCAATTTCAACCGCATTTTCCGTAAAAAGAAGGGGTGTAGCCCCTCAGAATTCAGAGAGAATTATCACAAAACACGTATAATCGTGTAAAAATTGCAGGTTTTTCGAAAAAAATGACGAAAACATTTGGTCAGTTCGAAAAAAGTGCTTACCTTTGCACCCGCAAACAGAAAAGGGAAACCTGCTGAGAAGCAAAAGGGGTTCCGTAGCTCAACTGAATAGAGCATCTGACTACGGATCAGAAGGTTGTGGGTTTGAATCCCGCCGGAATCACAAGAAAGAGAGAAAGTCTGATGGCTTTCTCTTTTTTAATAAGGTAAGGAAGATGAAATTCAGGAAAATATCGATTTGTATTGCTTTACTCTTTGTATCGCTGACTGTCGGCGCTCAGCGCAAGCAGATCGGCGAGGCGCGCACCTTCCTGAAGAGCGGCAAGAATTTCGATAAGGCCGAGAAACTGATGACCGACTTGTTAAAAGACTCCGCCAACCGTGAGAACAAGCGTATTTATGAGATCTGGTTGCAGAGCGTTCAGAGACAGTACGATCAGGCCAATGAGAAATTCTATATGAAGAAGCAGCAGGATACGGCGCAGTTCTTCTCGATTGTCCGGCGGCTCTTTACCATTTCCTTCCGTCTGGATTCCCTAGATGCCCGTCCTGACAAGAAAGGCAGGGTGGATCCTGAGTTGCGTAAGGATGTGGCCCGCGATATGATGGGTTATCGCAACAACCTTTTCAATGGTGGGGCTTTCTTTGTGAGGAAAGGCGATTTCAAGAAGGCTTTCGACTATTTCGAGACCTATATCGACTGCCGTCGCCAGCCGTTGTTTACGGGCTATGACATCTCTAAAGAACCCCGTATGTCGGAGGCTGCCTACTGGGCAACGTATAGCGGCTATCGGATGCAGGAGCCGATCATGACACTCCGTTATCGCGACCTTGCCCTGAACGATACGGCCAAGCGTGCCTGGACACTACAATATGTAGCCGAGTCGTGGAAGGCGCTGAAGGATGACTCGATGTATGTGGCAACACTCTGGCAGGGATTCAACCTCTATCCACTATCCACCTATTTCTTCCCACGACTGATGGACCATTATCAGAACCAGCCAGAAGAGGCGCTGAAGGTGGCTGACCAGGCTCTCGAGGCAGATTCTACGAGCAGTCTGTTCCTCTTCGCCAAGTCGGTAACACTCCTCAAACTCGAAAAGTTCGCAGAATGTCTTGACTATTCCAACCAGCTCATCAAGCGTTATCCAGATATGGCTGAAGCCTATTATAATGCAGGGACGGCACATCTGAACATCGCGCTGAGAATGGACCCACAGCGCCATAAGAAACAGATCAGGAAGATGTATCAGAATGCCTTGCCCTATATGGAAAAATACCGTTTGATGGTTCCCGATGCCCAGCAGAAATGGGGCCCGGCACTCTATCGTATCTATTTCAACCTGAACATGGGGAAACAGTTTGATGAAATAGATAAAATCTTAAAGAAACAAAAAAGTTAGCGCTTATTTGAACATCTTTGCGAAATTCTTCTTAATTTTGTATTCTGCAATTAAATAGTATAATCTAAAACAAATAAAATTAAGAAGAATTATGGCAGATAACGCTCAATTGATTGCTCAGTGCGAAACACGTGCAAAAGAATGGTTAGCTCCCGCCTTTGATGAGGAGACACGTAAGGATGTTCAGGCTATGTTGGATAATCCCGATAAAGCAGATCTGATCGACGCATTTTATCGCGACCTGGAGTTCGGTACAGGTGGCCTGCGCGGCATCATGGGTGCCGGCACCAACCGCATGAACAAGTACATCGTCGGAATGGCTACACAGGGTTTTGCCAACTATATCAACAAAGCCTTCCCTGGAAAGCAGTGTTCGGTCGTGGTGGGTCATGACTGTCGTAACAACGGCCGCATGTTTGCCGAGACGGTAGCCGACATTTTCTCGGCTAACGGCATCAAGGTGTATCTTTTCGAAAGTCTGCGCCCCACGCCGGAGATATCGTTCGCCATCCGTCAGCTGGGCTGTCAGGCTGGTGTGAACGTAACTGCCTCGCACAACCCCCGCGAGTACAACGGCTACAAGGCTTACTGGGATGATGGTGCCCAAGTTCTGGCCCCGCATGACAAAGGCATCATCGACGAGGTGAACAAGGTGAAAATCAGCGATGTGAAGTTCGAGGGCAACAAGGACCTCATCGACATCATCGGCGGTGAGATGGATTGGGACTATATCCAGGCTGTGAAGGAGGCGATGGTCGATCAGGATGTCATCCTGCGGCAGAAAGACCTTAACATCGTCTATTCGCCTATGCACGGCACAGGTCGTGTCATCATTCCGATGGCCCTGCGCTCTTGGGGCTTCCAGAATATCCACGTAGTGCCCGAGCAGATGGTCATCGACGGTAACTTCCCCACGGTGGTCAGCCCCAATCCAGAGAATGCTGAGGCTATGACGCTGGGTATGAAGCTCGGTACGAAGCTGAATGCCGACCTCGTGATAGCCTCCGACCCCGATGCCGACCGTCTGGCTATTGTCTGCCGCAATCCTAAGGGTGAGTGGGAGATACTGAATGGTAACCAGACCTGCATGATGTTCTCTTGGTACATCATCGCCAACAAGAAAAAGTTGGGGCAGCTCAAGGGCAACGAGTTCCTCGTGAAGACCATCGTGACTACAGAAGTGATTGCCGAGATTGCCAAGAAGAACAATGTAGAGTATAAGGACTGCTACACGGGCTTCAAGTGGATTGCTAATGAAATTCGCGTGAATGAGGGCAAGAAGAAGTATATCGGCGGTGGTGAGGAAAGCTTCGGCTTTCTGCCGTTTGATAAGGTAAGGGATAAGGACTCCCCAGCCTCTATCTGTCTGATCTGTGAGATTGCCGCCTGGGCACGCGACAACGGTATGACACTCTACGATCTGCTGATGAAGATCTACGAGGAGTACGGCTTCTCGAAGGAGGTGACCATCAATGTAGTACGTCCAGGAAAAAGTGGTGCCGACGAGATCAAGCAAATGATGACCAACTTCCGCGAGAACCCGCCGAAGGAGCTGGGCGGCTCGAAGGTGTGCCTGTGGAAGGATTACAAGACGCTCGAGGCCAAGGATGCTGCCGGCAACGTGTCTAAGCTCGATATGCCCGACACGTCGAACGTGCTGCAGTGGTTCTGCGAGGATGGCACGAAGGTGTCTGTCCGTCCTTCGGGCACTGAGCCGAAAATCAAGTTCTACACCGAGGTCAAGGACCCGTCGTTCAAGTGCGCCGGCTGCTATGAGCGCTGCACCAAGGATGCCGAGGCCAAGATTGAGGCAATCAAGAAGAGTTTGAATCTCTGAATCCCATCTAGGATGAATGAAAATCCCCGCCGATGCTAACGGCGGGGATTTTTGTTGTAGCCTATACGTTGGGATCGTAGTCATCCCCGCCGCCGAGGGTGCATCTGCCGGGCCCCGGAGCGAATGCCGGGCAAATCGATAAATTATCCGCAATTATTTGGGGATTACAAAAAAATACGTTACCTTTGCAAACTGTTATGAAACAAGTGATTGTCAAAGACTCACGGCTGCAGCAGGCAGCCATCGAGGGTATGGACGCTTTCGTGAAAGTGTTCACTACCGCCATCCGCGACGCCATCGGCGGGGAACTCACCGCTGAGAACATGGGCCAGCTGAACAGCGACCAGATCACGCTGCTGGCCTGGGACATGCTCCACGATGAGGTGATGGACGGCGGCTTCGTGCAGCTGATACACAACGGACTCGGCCAGTTCATCTTCAAGAACCCCTTCGCCAAGGCCCTCAGGCTCTGGGGACTACGCGACCTGTCGAAACTCATCTACGAGGGCCATACCCTGTGGCTCAAGCACCGCGACGAGATCGAGAAGGACTGCACCGACGAGGAGTTCATGGCACTCTTCGAGCAGTTCCCTGAGTTCGACGACCTCGACGACAGGTTCATCGAGAGCGAGGAGCAGTGGACCGACGACATCGCACACTACATCGACGACAATCTCGAGAAATTTGCAACCATCAAATGAACAAGGAACAAGAACTACTCCGGAAGAAAAGCCCGGTTCAGATCAAGAATAAGAAGGCCTCGTTCGAATACTTCTTTATCGAGACCTACACCGCCGGCATCGTACTCACCGGCACGGAGATCAAGAGCATACGCCTAGGCAAGGCCAGCCTGGTGGACACCTACTGCACCGTGATCAACGGCGAACTATGGGTCAAGCAGATGAGCGTGAGCCCCTATTTCTACGGCTCCTACAACAACCATGAGATGAAGCGCGACCGCAAACTGCTGCTCACCCGCAGGGAGATACGCGAGCTCGAGAGTGCAACTAAGCAGACCGGCTACACCATCGTACCGCTGCTCGTATTCATCGACGACAAGGGCCGAGCCAAGATGGATATCGCCCTTTGCAAGGGAAAAAAGGAGTACGACAAGCGACAGACCCTCAAGGAGAAGGAAGACCGCCGCGAGATGGATCGCGCCATGAAAGTATATAAGTAAGGTGATAGGCATGACCTAAGAGCAGAGAAATGAAAGACAACAGACTTAACGAATTAATCCAGCAGCGGGTGCTTATCCTCGATGGAGCCATGGGCACGATGGTTGGTGTCGTGATGGGCAAAGTCGGCAACACCGACGAGCTCAACCTCTCTCGCCCCGATGTCGTGGAGACCATCCACCGGCGCTATCTCCAGGCTGGGGCTGACATCATAGAGACCAACACGTTCAGCAGTCAGCGCATCTCACAGGCCGACTACCATCTGGAGGACGAAGCCCGCCTCATGGCCTACGAAGGCGCACGCATAGCGCGACGACTGGCCGACGAATACAGTACCTCAGACAAGCCACGGTTCGTCGCCGGCAGCATCGGACCGGCCAACAAGACCCTGTCGATGTCGCCCGACGTGAGCAATCCCGCCGTACGCGAACTCACCTACGACGAGCTCTTCGACGCCTACAAGGAACAGATCGCAGCATTGATCGCGGGCGGTGTAGATACCCTCCTGATCGAGACCATCTTCGACACGCTCAACGCCAAATGCGCCATCGACGCCGCCATGACCGCCATGCTGGAGAGCGGTACCGAGCTGCCCATCATGCTATCCGTAACCATCAGCGACCTGGCTGGACGCACGCTCAGCGGACAGACGCTCGAAGCTTTTTTGGCCAGCATCAGCACCTATCCCATCTTCTCCATAGGACTTAACTGCTCATTCGGCGCCACACAGATGAAGCCCTACCTGCGCGAACTCGCCAGAAAGGCACCGTACTACATCAGCTGCTACCCCAATGCCGGACTCCCCAACGCGCTCGGACTCTACGACGAGACACCCGAGTCGATGGCCCAGAAGATGGGCGAACTCGTCGACGAGGGACTGGTGAACATTATTGGCGGCTGCTGCGGCACCACCGACGCATTCATCCGACTCTACGGGCCCCTGGTCATCGCAAAACAGCCACATATCCCAGCCCCGAAGCCCGAGGCACTCTGGCTCTCCGGCCTGGAGTTGCTCGAAATCGGCCGGCATGACGCATCAATCACCACTCAACCATCACTGCTCACCTCTACCTTCACCAATGTCGGCGAGCGCTGCAACGTTGCTGGCTCGCGAAAGTTCCTCCGCCTCATCAAAGAGAAGAATTACGACGAGGCCATCAGCATCGCCCGCAAACAAGTGGCCGATGGCGCCCTCGTCATCGATATCAATATGGACGACGGACTGCTCGACGCCAAGGCCGAGATGGTGAACTTCCTCAACCGCATCGCTGCTGAGCCAGACATCGCTCGGGTGCCGGTCATGATCGACTCCTCCGATTGGGAGGTTATCAAGGCAGGACTGAAGTGCGTGCAGGGCAAGAGCATCGTCAACTCCATATCCCTGAAGGAGGGCGAGGCCAGGTTCCTCGATCATGCCCGCGACGTAAAGCGATACGGTGCTGCCGTCGTGGTGATGTGCTTCGACGAGCAAGGTCAGGCCACCAGCTACGAACGACGCATCGAGATAGCCCAACGGGCCTATCGCCTGCTGGTCGGCGAGGTTGGCATCAACCCGCACGACATCATCTTCGACCCCAATGTGCTGGCTGTCGCCACCGGTATGGAAGAGCACGACGCCTATGCGGCCGACTTCATTCGTGCTACGGGCTGGATACGCCAGCATCTTGCCGGAGCCCATGTGAGTGGCGGAGTGAGCAACCTTAGTTTCTCGTTCCGGGGCAACAACTATATCCGCGAGGCAATGCACGCCGTGTTCCTGTATCATGCCATTCAGAAGGGCATGGACTTCGGTATTGTCAATCCCGCCACCAAGGTGTCCTACGCCGACATTCCGCAGGCGCAATTAGATATCATCGAGGATGTTATCCTCAACCGCAGACCCGATGCATCGGAGTGTCTCATCGAGCTGGCCAACCAGCTAGCCGCCGAACAGGCATCTGGCGTCCCCGGCCATCCAGGCGGCCTTGCTCTCACTGGAAATCCTAGAGACTCTAGAGATCCTAGTGAATCTAGAATTTCGCTCCCAGTTGAGGAGCGCCTTTCGCAGGCCCTCGTCAAGGGTATCGGCGATTACCTCGAGAGCGATCTGCACGAGGCCCTCGCCAAATATCCTCATGCTGTTGACATCATCGAGGGTCCCTTAATGGCGGGCATGAACACCGTCGGCCAGCTGTTCGGCGAGGGAAAGATGTTCCTGCCTCAGGTGGTGAAGACGGCCCGCACCATGAAGCAGGCGGTGAGCATCCTGCAGCCTTATATCGAAGCCGGAAAGGCCGAGGGTGGCAAGAGTGCCGGCAAAGTGCTGCTTGCTACCGTGAAAGGCGATGTGCATGACATCGGCAAGAATATCGTAGGCGTGGTGATGGCCTGCAACGGCTATGAGATCATTGACATGGGCGTGATGGTGCCCCCCGAGCAGATTGTCCGCAAGGCCCAGGAGGAGAAAGTAGACATCATCGGCCTGAGCGGACTCATCACCCCGAGCCTGGAGGAGATGGTGAATGTGGCCCGTGAACTCCAGCGCGCCCGTCTGAACATCCCCATTATGATTGGTGGGGCTACCACCAGCGAACTGCATGTGGCCCTGAAGATTGCACCGGTCTACGAGGGGCCGGTCGTATGGCTCAAGGATGCCTCACAGAACGCCCTCGTAGCAGCACGTCTCATGAGCGAGGAGCAGCAGGTGGAACAGGAACTGTCGGCGAAATACGAGCATATGCGTGAGGAGTACCATCAGGAGCAGGACCGTCTGCAGAGTATCGAGGAGGCACGGAAGCAGAAGTTGAATTTGTTCGATAATTAATATAATAAGGAATATGAAGAATCAGAAATCAGTTGTGATGATGAGTGTGGTGAAGACGATATTGCTGGTTTTCACCTTACACTGTGCGATCCTTGCTTCAGCCCAGCCGAAGCGTGAGATGCGCGGTGCGTGGATTCAGTGTGTCAACGGACAGTTTCAGGGTATGGGCACCCAGAAGATGCAGCAGACGCTGACCTATCAGCTCGATGAGTTGATGAAGGACGGTGTGAATGTGATTATCTTTCAGGTGCGCCCCGAGTGCGACGCCCTCTACGAGAGCAGGCTCGAACCCTGGAGCCGGTTCCTGACAGGCCAGCAGGGTAGGGCGCCGCAGCCTTACTGGGATCCCCTCCAGTGGATGATCAGCGAGTGCCACAAACGCGGGATGGAGCTCCACGCGTGGATCAATCCCTATCGCGCCAAGACAAAGACCACCAAGCAACTGGCCTCCAGTCATATCGCCGTTAGGAAGCCCATGAGCTGCTTCGCCTATGATGACATGTTCATCCTTAATCCCGGTCTGCCCGAGAACCGCGATTACATCTGCGAGGTAGCAAAGGATATCGTGAGCCGCTACGATGTCGATGGTATCCATATGGACGATTACTTCTATCCCTATCCCGTCAAGGGTGAGAATATACCTGATGCCGAGCAGTTCCGCCAGTATAGCAATGGCATCAGGGATATCAACGACTGGCGTCGCTATAACGTGAATCTCTTCATCGAGAAGTTCTACAAGACCATTCACGAGACAAAACCCTGGGTGAAGGTGGGTATCTCGCCGTTCGGTATCTATCGCAACAAGCGTAGTTCGGAGATCGGGAGCAATACGAATGGCCTGCAGAACTACGACGACCTCTATGCCGACATCCTGTTGTGGGTGAACAACGGCTGGCTCGACTACAACGTGCCGCAGATCTATTGGGAGATTGGCAACAAGGCCGCCGATTACGATACGCTCATCAAATGGTGGAACCAACATGCATCCAGCCGTCCGCTCATTATCGGCGAGGATGTGGAGCGTACGGTGAAGAATGCCGACCTGCAGAATCCCAACACTCATCAGCTGGCTGCCAAGATGCGTCTCCATCAGCAGTTGCCAGGTGTGAAGGGCTCGGTGCTGTGGTATGCCAAAGCTGCAGTCGACAATGTGGGCAATTACGGCACAGCTCTCCGCAATACCTACTGGCGCTATCCCTCCTTGCAACCTGACATGTCGTTTATCGACAGCAAAACACCGGGAAAGGTGCGTAAGGTGAAGCCCGTCTGGACAGAAGACGGCTATATCCTCTTTTGGACAGCCCCGAAGAGCAAAGACTGGCGCGACGAGGCCACACGGTATGTCGTGTATCGCTTCATAAAGGGCGAAAAGGTGAATGTGGATGATGCCACGAAGATTGTGGCTATCACCAGCCAGCCATTCTATAAGCTGCCCTATCAGGATGGTCGTCAGAAGTATACTTATGTGGTAACGGCGCTCAACCGTTTGCAGAATGAGAGTAAGGTTGTGAAAAAGAAGGTGAAGTTATGAAGCAGGTAAGGTTCGTATTTCTTTCGTTAGTAGGCATCGTGTTGCTGGTCGCCTGTGGCAAGAAACAGATGTCGCCCGCTGAGATGCAGCAGAAACTCGACAGCATTGCACGACTCGAGAACATCGAGCAGTTGGAGATGCAGGGTATTCATTTCGGTAAGGACATCAGTCCTATCCAGCTTTTCTTCGACAGTCTGAACATCCAGCCGCTGCCTGTACGCTATTCTGCTGAGTATGTACAGTATCTGCCCAACTATACGTCGGTGCCTTATGAACTGGTGAAGTTTATGAACTTCGAGGGACGTACCGATCCCAAGGCGATTGCATTGCCCGAGAGTGCTGGTGCGCGGCTGATGATACTCGCAGCTGACGAGGGCGACGGGCTTTACTCACTATGGCTCTATTCGCTCGACGATGATTATATGCCTGTCGACAAGCTTTGTCTGTATGCCACCAGTAAGGAGGAACAGAAGGAGGATGAACTCGCAGAACCTGAGGATAAGCTCATTCAGGATTTTGTTATCACTAGTGATTATGAGGTTCGCCTTACCGACTATTCCGGTAAGTTCGAGGCGGAGGTACAAAGAGTGTACCACGTGGATATGTCAAGAAAGTTCTCTGAGGTTCAGGAAATCGACTACGAGCAGAACGGTTCCGGCGAAATGGCGGAATAAATGATGAGGACTTAGTCGTTTTTCAGCAGCTTGTCGAGGAAATCGTCGAGGTCTTTGTCCAAGTCCTGCATCATGTCATCGTCGATGATCACCAGGTCGTCGTCCACGATATACAGTTCCTCTACGGGTTCCTTCTCGTCGTTCTCTAGCACAAACGTGAAGGGCTTCATGATACCCATCGACTCCACCAAAGCCTTCTGACGTTCGATACACTTACGGATGATGGGAGGAATGCCGGTGTAGAAATCATCGTCGGTATTGCCTATCCACTCCTCTACGAGGCCACGCGTAATCTCCTCATCGCTGTCGTCGAAGGTAATCAACTCGCCCGAATCCTGGAAAACCCGCACGTGGATGTCGGTCATGACCGACGAGTCGGAATCAGCTGGGAATTTGTCCGCAGTTTTGCGGATTGTTCGCTCGATTTGTTTTAATGTCTGTTCTGTAGCTTTCATCTTATTTCTGCTTTCTCACGGCAAAATTAATAAAAAAACTTTGAAACCGCAAACGATTACGGCCTTTTTTCGGAAAAAATATTTGTTTTCGCTTGTTTTTTAATAAATATGTAGTACCTTTGCAAAATGTAAAGTCTACATTACAAATCCATGAGTCAGATCATCTCACATTCAGGCATGATAGAACGCATAGAGGGTGATTGCATCCAGGTGCGAATCGTCCAGACGTCTGCGTGTGCTGCCTGTAAGGTGGCATCGCATTGTAATGCGGCTGAGTCGAAGGTGAAGATCGTGGATGTCTTTGGTTGTGATGCAACCAAGTACGCTGCTGGACAGGAGGTGACGGTGTGGGCTTCGAAAGATGTGGCGAATAAGGCTTTGCTCTTGGGTTTTGGTGTTCCCTTCCTGCTGTTGGTCTGTGTACTGATGATAGCGCTGCGGTTGACGGCTAACGAAGGAATTGCCGCACTCATTGCATTGGGTTCGCTGGTGCCTTACTATTTTGCGCTGTGGCTTCTTCGTGAGCGCATCCAGCGCGGTATCTCCTTCCATATTGAAGAATAGAATACATAACTAAATAATATTAAGCATTTATGAATTTCATCTTGATTGCAGTAATTGTCTTGGGAGCTATCGGCTTGATAGCAGCCGTCGTACTGTTTGCCGCCTCCAAGAAGTTTGCTGTCTATGAGGATCCCCGTATTGCCCAGGTGGGTGAGTTGCTGCCTGGCGCCAACTGCGGTGGATGTGGATTCCCGGGATGTAGCGGTATGGCCGACGCCCTCGTGAAAGGGGCTGATGCTGGAAGTCTCGATGGACTTCTTTGTCCTGTTGGCGGTGCTGACACGATGGGTAAGGTAGCCGATCTGTTAGGAATGGCGATTGCCAACTCCGAGCCGATGGTGGCTGTCGTGAGATGTAATGGTACTTGTGAGCATCGTGCGAAGATAGCAGAGTATGCGGGTCTTCGTACCTGTGCGGCGATGCATGCCTGTGGTGCTGGTGAGACTGCTTGTGGCTTCGGCTGCTTAGGATGTGGCGACTGCGAGGCTGCCTGTCAGTTCGATGCCATCAAGGTAAACCCCGAGACGGGTATTCCTGAGGTCGACGAGGAGAAGTGTACTTCTTGTGGCGCTTGTGTGAAGGCCTGTCCGCGTGGTATCATCGAACTTCGAAAGAAAGGTCCGAAGGGTAGGAGAGTGTTTGTATCCTGTGTCAACAAGGACAAGGGCCCAGCTGCGATGAAGGCTTGTCAAGTCAGTTGTATCGGTTGTGGCAAGTGCGAGAAGGAATGTCCTTTCGGGGCTATCACCGTCGAGAACAATCTGGCTTACATCGATTTCGAGAAGTGTCGGCTGTGTCGTAAGTGTGAGAAGGTTTGTCCGAAGCAAGCGATTGTCGCTGTGAACTTCCCGGCGCCAAAACCCAAACCGGAAATTCCGGAAACTAACGAAGGAAAGGAGGCCCAAGCATGAATATCAGAACATTTAGAATAGGTGGTATCCACCCTGAAGAGAATAAACTCACCCACGAGGCTGTAACGCAGGTGGCTGCCCTACCCAAGCAGGCCATCTTCCCGTTGAGCCAGCATATCGGTGCTCCTGCCAAGCCTGTTGTCCAGAAAGGCGACAAGGTGAAGGTAGGTACGATGATTGCCGAGGCAGGCGGTTTTGTGTCGGCTCCTATCTTCTCATCCGTTAGTGGTACCGTCTTTAAGATTGATACCGCTATCGATGCTACAGGTTATCGTAAACCCGTGATTATCATCAATGTCGAGGGCGATGAGTGGGAGGATAGCATCGATCGCTCCGACAAGCTCGAAACGGTAGAGGCCCATCCAGAACTCACGCCTGAGGAGATTGTCAGCAGAATCAAGGATGCTGGTGTCGTTGGTATGGGCGGTGCCTGTTTCCCGACGTTTATCAAACTCACGCCTCCTCCTACAGCTAAGGCTGAGTGTGTGATTATCAATGCTGTCGAGTGCGAGCCTTATATCACCGCCGACTTTCGTCTGATGATGGAGCATGCCGATGAGATCCTTGTGGGCCTGGAACTGCTGATGATGGGCGCTAAGGTCACAACGGGCTATATCGGCATCGAGACCAATAAGATGCCCGCCATCGAACTGCTGACGCAGAAATGTGCGGAGAAATTCGGAGGTTCGAAGTATACTGTCGAGGTGGTGCCCCTGAAGCAGCGTTATCCGCAGGGCGGTGAGAAGCAGCTTGTCGATGCGGTTATCCGTCGTCAGGTGCCTGCACCTCCTGCTATTCCTGTGAATGTAGGTGCTATCGTGCAGAACGTTGGTACGGCTTTCGCCGTCTATGAGGCTGTGATGAAGCACAAGCCTCTCTTCGAGCGCTATACCACAGTAACTGGTAAGCGGCTTCAGCATCCCGGTAACTTCCTCGTTCGTATGGGAACGCCTATGCAGCAGCTGATTGATGCTTGTGGCGGTATGCCCGAGGGCGACAATAAACTGCTGGCTGGTGGCCCGATGATGGGTAAGGCATTGACCTCGACAGAAGTACCTATCTGCAAAGGAACTAACTCTGTGACGATCCTCTCTGACGATGAAGCCCGCCGTAAGGAACCGCAGCCCTGTATCCGTTGCGCCAAGTGCGTAGGTACTTGTCCGATGGGGCTGGAGCCTTATCTGCTTGCCAAACTCTCGGAAGTGAAGAATTGGGAGCGTGCTGAAGGCGAGGATATCGTCAGCTGTATCGAGTGTGGCTCGTGCCAGTTCACTTGTCCTGCCCATCGTCCGTTGCTCGACAATATCCGTCAAGGCAAATCAACCGTCATGGGCATCATCCGCTCACGCGCAGCTAAAAAATAATGTTCAATGTTCAATGATCAATGTTCAATGAGTAAATTAATCGTATCATTATCGCCACACGCCCACGGTACCGATAGCGTAGAGCGCAACATGTACGGTGTGATCATCGCCTTGATGCCCGCATTGCTCGTGTCGTTCTATTTCTTCGGACTGGGTTCCGTCATCGTTTGTCTGACGAGTGTGGCAGCCTGCGTCTTCTTTGAGTGGGCTATCAATAAATATATCCTCAAGAACGAGAGGAACACCATCCTCGACGGCTCGGCTGCTTTGACAGGCTTGCTGCTCGGTATGAACCTCCCGTCGAACCTCCCTATCTGGATCATCATCATCGGTGCATTGTTTGCCATCGGTGTGGCCAAGATGACCTTCGGAGGTCTGGGCCACAACATCTTCAACCCCGCATTGGTTGGCCGTTGTGCGCTCCTCGTAGCTTTTCCCGCACAGATGACATCCTGGCCATTACCCGGTCAGTGGTTCAACTATACGGATGCCGAGACCGGTGCCACGCCCTTGGCGCTGATGCAGGAGGCTGTAAAGAGCGGCAACATGGATGTGTTGGCACAACTGCCTGATGCTTTCTCGCTGCTGATTGCAGATCTCTCACTCAATGGCGGTGCAGGTACTATCGGCGAGGTCTGCGACCTGGCCCTGATTGCAGGTCTGATCTTCATGCTCTGGCGTAAGATCATCACATGGCATATTCCCGTCAGCATCATCGGTACGGTATTTGTGCTCAGTGAGCTGCTGCATCTGTCGAACCCCATCTATGCCGATCCATTCGTAGTGATTCTCTCCGGAGGTCTGATGCTTGGTGCTATTTTCATGGCTACCGATTATGTCACCTCCCCGATGACACCGAAGGGACAGATTATCTATGGTGTCTGCATCGGATTGCTGACCATCGTCATCCGTAACTGGGGCGCTTATCCCGAGGGTATGTCGTTCGCCATTCTCATCATGAATGCGTTCACGCCACTCATCAACAACTATGTGAAACCCAAGCGCTTCGGTGAAGTAATCAAGAATTAGAGAATTAGAGAATTCAAGAATTATGAAAATGAAAAATCTGAAATTCTGAAATTCTTGATATGATAAAGGAAAATAGTTATGAAGAAATTAGAATCATCTTTGACGAATATGGTGCTGGTGCTCACGGGAGTAGCAGTCATCATGGGTGGTATCCTGGCTTATGTGAACCACCTGACCGAAGGTCCAATCAATGAACAGAAAGCAAAAGCATTAGCCGATGGCATCAAGTCGGTGATGTGTGTCAGCGATATCAAAGTCGCTAAGACCGACACCGTGCGACAGAACGATGCAAAGGGTAAGGAAATGATCTATATCATCTATCAGGCCCAGGATGCTCAGGGTAAGGACCTGGGGGCAGCAGTCGAGAGTACCACTGGCGGCTTTGGCGGCGACCTGAAGGTGCTTGTGGGCTTCGACCCCGAAGGAAAGATTCTCGGCTATACGCTACTTGAACATGCGGAGACCCCAGGACTTGGTGCAAAGGCAGACAAGTGGTTCCAGAAAGGCGAGAAAGGTGATATTATCGGCAAGGATCCGAAGGATCCTCTGACGGTATCGAAGGATGGTGGACAGGTGGATGCCATCACGGCCTCTACAATTACCAGTCGTGCCTTCCTTCTGGCTGTCAACAATGCATATTCCGCTTATAAATCAACACCCGCTACCGATGGTGAGACGGGCGCCACAAAACAAGAAAAGGAGGATTAGGATATGAACGCAATACAGATTATCAAGAATGGCATCGTCAAGGAGAACCCCACGTTCGTCCTGATGCTGGGTATGTGTCCCACGCTGGCCACCACCACTTCAGCCATTAATGGTATGGCGATGGGTCTGGCCACGATGGCGGTACTCATCTGCACCAATTTCGTTATCTCATGTCTGAAGACGGTCACGCCCGACAAGGTGCGCATCCCCGTATTTATCGTGGTGATTGCTGCCTTTGTGACCATCCTTCAGCTCGTCATCAAGGCTTTCCTGCCTGACATCGACGCCGCTCTCGGACTCTTTATTCCACTGATTGTGGTGAACTGTGTCATCCTTGGACGCGCCGAAGCCTTCGCGGCTAAGAACTCACCCGTTGCTGCGCTTTTCGACGGCATCGGTATCGGTCTCGGTTTTACCATCGGACTCACCCTCTTAGGCATCTGTCGTGAGTTCTTGGGTAATGGTAGCATCTTTGGCTTGACTCTGCTGCCCGAGACTTACAACATCCTGCTCTTCGTGCTGCCTCCGGGTGCATTCATCACTCTTGGCTTCCTCATCGCGATTGTCAACAAACTTAGAAACGCATAAGATATGGAATATATATTGATTTTCATTAGCGCCATCTTCGTGAACAACATCGTGTTGTCACAGTTCCTCGGCATCTGTCCGTTCCTCGGCGTATCCAAGAAGATCGACACCTCTCTGGGTATGTCGGCTGCTGTCGCCTTTGTGCTGACGCTCGCAACCATTGTCACCTGGCTGGTGCAGAAATATGTGCTCGACGCCTTCGGCCTACAGTATCTGCAGACCATCGCCTTCATTCTCGTCATCGCCTCATTGGTGCAGATGGTTGAGATCGTGTTGAAGAAAGTGTCGCCCGCCCTCTATCAGGCATTGGGTATCTTCCTGCCTCTGATCACCACCAACTGTGCCGTGCTCGGTGTTGCCATCCTCGTCATCCAGAAGGACTTCAATCTGCTGCAGTCTGTGGTTTACGCCTTCTCTACAGCCATCGGCTTCGGACTGGCGCTGACGGTGTTTGCCGGCATGCGCGAACAGCTTGAACTGGTCAAGATTCCCAAGGGCATGCAGGGCATGGCCATCGTGATGCTCTCTGCCGGACTCCTCAGCCTCGCTTTCATGGGTTTCTCGGGTGTCGACGGTGGATTGAAGGTGCTCTTCGGTCTCGAATAAACATTTAAATACAACAACTGAACTATGAGTAAGAAAACCTATTTGTTTGCGGCCATGATGCTGATGTTATTGTCGGCCTGCAAGAGCCGTGTTAACGAAACTGCTGAAGTGATTGACCTGCCCAGGGCTGAGACGCCCGATAGTGTGGCAATAGCAATGGACAACTTCTTCCAGGAAGCCGTCAACGACTCAATGGACATTCATAGTGTGATGATCGTCAAGGACGGCAAGGTCATCTATAGCCGCTGGCAGAGCGAGGGGGCGGATAGCGTGCCTCATGTGCTTCATTCGGTGAGCAAGACCTTCACCGCTACGGCTGTAGGATTGGCTATCGCTGACGGAAAGATGGCGCTGACTGATAAGGTCATCAGTTTCTTCCCCGACAAGCTTCCTGCTGAGGTGAGCGACAATCTGAAGGCCATGACGGTTCGCGACCTGCTGACGATGACCTGTGGCCACGATGAAGAACCATCGGGACAGCGAGGCGGTCCGGATGTCGACTGGGTACAGGCCTTCCTGGCACAACCCGTTCTGCATGAGCCTGGCACTTTCTATCTTTACAACAGCCTGGGCACTTATGTACTCTCTGCTATAGTCCAGCAGGTGACGGGCGAGAAGGTGGTCGACTATCTGAACACCCGCCTGTTTGAGCCGCTACATATCGACAAGCCTAAGTGGGAAGAGAGTCCGCAAGGCATCAATTGCGGAGGCTGGGGGCTTTACCTCAAGACCGAAGATCTGGCCAAGATGGGTCAGTTGCTGCTGCAGAAGGGACAATGGAATGGTCAGCAGCTCATTCCGGAAGAGTGGGTGAGTGAGATGTCGAAGAAACAAGTGGAGAGCATTAATCCCGGCACCCGTATCGAGCAGGCTGAGGAACGGGGTATGACAGTAGAGACCAGCGACTGGATGCAAGGCTATGGCTACCAGATGTGGCGTTGTCGACCAGGCTGCTTCCGTGCTGACGGTGCCAGAGGCCAGTACATCATCGTCGTACCTGACAAGAATGCTGTGATTGCCATCACTTCGAATGTGGTGGATCTTCAAGGAGAGCTGAATCTGGTGTGGAGTAATATCCTGCCAGTTCTTTAAGTGTAATAGCCGATGCGGCAATAAGCATGTTGCTGCGTCCCATCGGTCGCTGTTGGGTGGGGGAGGCGTCGATGGCGCCATCCACCGTGCAGCAGGAAAATCTATTTTCTACCAAAGATAGTCCTCGACGTAATCGCTGAACGCGATGGGCTGTTGCCAGCCAAAGCGGAGGATGGTCTGGCGGATGTATTGTTCGTGCTCCGGAAGAACGGGACGGTAGCCGCTATGGTATTCGTAGTAGCGCTTGCGGTTGAAGTATTGGATAAGGTGCTGCTTCAGTGGACGGGCAATGCGCAGGGGCATGTCATGGTACATCTTTGCAATGCCAAGGGGCATGCGGACGGGTTGGTCGTCTCGGTACATGGGACATGTCTCGGTCTGCATCACAGGATTGTTGAGGTTGACACAGTAAGAGATGCGACGGTCTTTGGGTACATAGGCGAGCAGTTGCGAGCGAAGACAGTGTGCTCGCAGGGGGCATGTCTGTGAGTAACAGATGGTATAGTTCTTTTCTGCCTTTTCAGCGAACTGTTCTTCGCGGGGCTTCGGTGTCGTTTCTTGTTTCTTCATTTCTGGATGTTTTTGTCGTTTCTACAGTTGGAACGATGCAAAGGTAGTGAAAATATGTGATACTACAAACACTTTATAACAAATTATTTGATTTCTCTATTCATTTATTCATTATTATATATAATTTGCTTATAATTAGTAAGTTACTTAATGAATGGTAATATGCAACTATTCATTGACTATTCATTATTTGCTAATTTTATAACGTATATTTTAGTAAGAGATATAGTTAACCTGTTAAAAACTAGTTAGTTACACTATAGTAACTAAAACCGTAACACTTTGTAACAAGCTTTGTTACAAAGTGTCACAGCCTTTGTGACAAAGTGTTACCAATGTGATTATAGTTCGGTGACAATATTTCTGCTTGATAAAGAATAGAATGATTTTCATCGGAAAAAGCAAAATAATGAATAGTCACATCACTATTCATAGGCACTATTCATCACTTAACTTCCTGATTATCTGTATATTATTATAAATAATGAATAGTGAATAGTATTTTTATCATTTTGCTTGGAAAAATTGAAATTTTTGATTACCTTTGCAGCACAAACATTAATCACCTTTTCAGACGTTATGGGCAAAGACAGCTTTACATTCAGGCAGTTTGTGGTGCGGCAGGAGCGTTGCGCCATGAAGGTGGGTACCGACGGGACTTTGCTCGGCGCTTGGGCGGAACTTGAACGTCAGAATGGTCGGGTGCTGGACATCGGCACTGGTACCGGACTGATCGCTCTGATGATGGCACAAAGGTTTCCGGAAGCCCGGGTGACGGCCGTTGATATCGATGAAATGGCGGTTTTACAGGCTGTTGACAATGTGAAGGATTCGCCTTTTGCCGACCGGATAAAGGTGGTGCAGGCTGATGTGAATGCATTTGAACCGTCAGAAAAGTTCGATTCCATCGTGTGTAATCCACCGTTTTTCAACCAAGCCCTGATCAGTCCCGACCACCAGCGGACACTGGCAAGGCATACGTTGTCGTTGAGTTATCGTCAACTGATGTTGACAGCCTATCGAATGTTGGATGAAGGCGGACTCTTTTCGGTGATCATTCCCAATGATTTCTTTCAACAGATGGAGAGTGAGGCGCATCTTGCAGGATTCTTCCTGACAAGGATCTTTGGCGTGAGAACCATCATGGGGAAGCCTATTAAGCGATACTTGATAGAATTTAGGAAAAATCCTAGTAATGAGATTGTTAAAAAAAATGTTACAATTGAAGATTCACCAAATGTTAAGAGTGAATGGTATCGAATACTGACAAAGGACTTTTATATAAAATAGGAGAATATGAAGGTTACCATTTTACAGACAGATATAGAGTGGGGTATTCCTGAAGAGAATATCCGTAGGGCAGAACTACTGATGGCCCAAAAACCCGATTCCGATCTCTATGTGTTGCCCGAAATGTGGAGCACGGGCTTTGCGACTGAACCCTTCGGCATCGCTGAGGAAGAAACATCATCAAAGGCGCTGGCATGGATGAAATCCAAAGCCAAGGCGCTGGATTGCGCCATTTGTGGCAGTCTGGCGATTGTCGTTGACGGTAAATACAGGAACCGACATTATTTTATAAATGGCAGAAAAGGTGTTCTTGAATATTATGATAAACACCATCTTTTCTCCTACGGTCATGAAGACCAGTTTTACACTGCGGGGGATAAGCATCTGGTAGTGGATTACGAAGGTTTCAGATTTCTGCTTTTAACGTGCTACGATCTGCGCTTTCCAATGTGGAGCCGCTATTGCGACAAACATCCATATGATGCTATCATATGTGTGGCCAACTGGCCGGAAAGCCGCCAGAATGCGTGGCAAATTCTGACACGTGCTCGTGCCATTGAGAATCAGGCGTATCTGATTGGATGTAATCGCGTGGGAAACGACAACTATAATCATTATCGTGGTTGCAGCGCGATAATCAGTCCTATAGGCAAAACTCTGGCGAAATGCAAAGTGAACGAACAAGAT
>Ga0310697_10001283_pt1 | contig 30251 bp, 58 predicted proteins | sample 172DNAGHGlowgp2_FD_203883 | JGI IMG/M metagenome (GOLD analysis project Ga0310697, IMG submission 203883) | Sheep rumen microbial communities from Palmerston North, Manawatu-Wanganui, New Zealand - 1728 DNA GHGlow gp2 (v2) (version 2) | ecosystem: Host-associated > Mammals > Digestive system >... | reverse complement strand
GTGGCACATGCAAACGGAACTTTGCCGCATCTTGTCCATGTGGAAGAAATTACCATGAAGACTAAAGAGTTAGAGTGTTAAAAAAGTGTTAAAGTCATTGAATTGTTTGGTCAGTTCAAAAATTATGCTTACCTTTGCATCGTTAAATCAAAAAACAATAAAATTTTAAATTAAAAACAACTAAAAAAGAGACAGATATGGCAGGCATTTTTGAAAACAAAGAACAGGGCAAGAGGTACATTGATAACTCGCTTCTTGAACTTCTTGAGGCAATCATTTACAACCATGTTGATTTTGATTGGTACAAAGGTGAAGGTAGTTTTGACATTAAGAAACAAATGGCTAAATTCGTCTTTGACATTTATGGCAAAAATTATTTACAGAATCTCGTTAAGGATATTCAGAGCGAGTTTGTAGACAAGTGCGCAGGTCATTTTACCCTGCTTACCCACTACACGAAGAATGGCATAAACCACACAGAATGGCATTGCGCTGAAAACATTGTTGACGCATTGAAATATGCACAATACAATGCACGAGAAGAATACAGGTTTAATGACCCCAAGTTTACCATCTACAACAACTGGTCGGGAGAAGTATATGAGCATGATTGGATACATAACAGGATTGCTCAATATGTTGAGCGCGTGATTACTCCGACGGGTGCGATTATGATAGAGAGTGTTTGGGATTGCGAAGGAAATGCTTTACAGGCTTTCAACACTGATGCCAAACTAATTGAGGAAAAGCACGCGGAGCACATACTGCACATTGCAGATATTCGCCCACATGACCACTATATACGGCAAGAGGAAGTTTTACTTGACGATGGTGGAAAGTACATCATTCAAGTATATGTGGATTATAGCCGCGAGGAACTTAATATCATCAGTAACTGCAGTAAGGACATGCAAGATGATGTCCCATTGAATAAAGCACCAGAAATTGTCGAAGAATCCTAAATCAATGACACAATGAAAGCAAACGATTTATCACAATTTGAGTTTGAAAAAATTGGAAGTGGGTGCTATAAAGTCAAATACGAAACGCGTTTTCGTGGGGACTATTGGGTGGCTTCAATTACAGATATGACGTTGATTGACGCGACAAAGAATGCTGAATGGGCAAAACTAAAAGAAATCAAGCACCTGCGAGACGTTGTTAAGGCTAAGGGAGCGCACTATGGCAAATGGGGAGCGTGGATGAGGTATGACAACAATCTTCCTAAATAATTGGGGTGTTAAATAAACGTTAAAGTGGGATAAAAATTTGGCTATCTCACTTTAATTATATATCTTTGCAGTGTAATTACAAACAAAATAAAAAAGTTTAACTGATATGAAAGAGGATTTTAATATTTTAGAGAACGCGTTGCTTTTTGCACCAGAGGGAACACCGCTTTGGAGTGATGTTGATGGTGTAGTTACGCTTGAGCGATACCACAACAGGGCATATCTTGACATAGAGGAATATCCATATTACTCAATTCACATTGAAGATTGCGAGACTTATAGCCTTAATGGTCATTATGGCGAAATTGGTATGTCAAGCAAGGGTTCATGTGTGTTATGGCCCAGTGAAACTCATAAGACTTGGAAAGATTGGCAAAAGGTGCTTTTCAAGACAGGTGATTTCATTTATGACACTGAAAAGAAACGTGTAATTTTATTCTCTTACATAATTGGTGAAAAGTGTTATAAGGGCAGGTTGGCAAACGGAAAATACACAGAGGGTTATCTGGACGATTGCCGTTACCCATCACTTGAACAGATTGACGCATACAAGAAAGAGAGTCAAAAGAAAAGCAAACTTGAAGCAAGTAAAAGGTTGGTTTGGGTTGCCCTTAGGTCAATGCCAGATGACAATGAAACCGCTGAAGAGGTTGGACGATGGAATAGCGATTACGAGATTGGTCTTTCGGATGAGGAAGTTCGCGAACTTATCCACTATATCTATGATGAGGTTGATAACTGATACAAAGTGTTAATTAAGTGTTAAAGTTTGGGAAATATTTGGCTAATTCAGATATTTCCCTTATCTTTGCACTGAAATTATTAACAATATCAAATAAAATTAACATGAGTGAAAATTTAGAATATAATCCGTTTATGACAAAGTACGAGAATTGGGCTATGCAGGAGGAAAATTTGCGTAAGTCCATTGAGGATGTAATCAAAGAGCATATCCCAGCAGGTTCAATGCACGAGTTTAAAAATAAGCCTCAAGCATTTGTGCTTAAACGTGCAAATGGCGGTTGGGGGCAGACTGACACAATTTTCATTGATTTTCTTGAGGGAATTGAGCACAGGGTTTTGGATTTGGAAACAGATGAGGGTGAACTTGTCTATCATACAATTACAGGTGGTGAGAATGGTGACAAGGACGAATGTAGCGGAACTGATTTTCTGCCGGGACAGTTAATTGAATTTCTCAAGCAGATTGAGATTGATGATTACGAAATTAAACTCAGCAAAATTAGCGCGGTGTTGAGAAAATGTGGTGGTGTGTTGGAATGTGATGGTGATTTTGGTTTTCACGCAACCATTGACGAATCTGGCCAGAACAAGCATGAAGTATGTGGCGAATTAAGTTACATTAAGACCTTCATACTTAATGAAATGGACAATTCATTTACCATGACCTGTATCTGTGGCGGTGAATATGTTGTTGAAAGCGATTGCCAAATTCCGTTTGATGAAATTGACGCGGTTGTTGAGTATGCCATCAATTATGCCAAAACCTGTATTTATCTTGACGAAGACCAAAAAAAGGCAGTAAATGATTTCACTGCGGCCTACTATTCTCTATTGCATAAGTGTGTTGGTGTGGTACATGTTGTAGATGACCATAGCCTTAGATTCTTTAACGGAAGAAAAACAAATGGTTCAAGTGCAATCCCTAAACATACATATAATAAGACGATTTATGTGAATGTGCAAAGCCAACTCGACAGAATTAGCGCGGATGGTTATAAAGTTGGACTTGGCGAGTGGGTGTTAAGTGCGAAAAATAAAGACTTGTATGTAAAACCGATTGAACAAAACTAAAAAATAACAGATATGAAACTTAAAGTATTCAGTTTTCATACAGGTGTCAATGGAGTTGATGAAAAGTATATTGAGCAACAGGTCAATGACTTCATTGGGTCTGACAAATGTAAGCAAGTTGTGAAATACACCACTAACACAACCACTACTAAAGTTATTGAACAAACACAAATTATGTCAAGCCACTCTGGTTTGTTTATTATAACAATCCTGTATGTACCTGCTTAACAAAAATGAGTGTTAAATAAATGTTAAAGTCCCCAAATTGTTTGGTCAGTTTGGGGATTTTACTTATCTTTGCACCATGAAACTTAAAGATAACGAATACGAAGTTTATGTAGATGGCAAACTGCTTAGGCTTGTCACAGGGCATAAGACCTTTGAGAACTTCCTTGAAAGGTACAAAAACAGGATGTACAAGAAGGGCTATACCATTGTTGAGGAATATGTTGGTCACTTTATCGTCTTTGTTAATCGCAGTAAGATGAAATGCCAGTTCCTTGCATATAGAAATTGGCTTGGCATCCGCGACAAGAAAGGAAATAAAATCTACTATGGTGATTACCTTGAAGACGAATATGGTAATAGTGTTACGTTCTGCAACTACTATAATCCTAACAACTATGTTATTTCGGTTGCAAACAAATATGAGCACATACCAGACATAGAATTTGATAACCTTGACATCTGCAAAGAGATGGGTATTTCTGTAAAAGGTAGAGTGTTCAAACAATTCCCTTATGTTTGACTTTAACAACTAAAAGAGATATGGTTAAAAAGATTTTATTACAGATTTTCAGAAGTACCCTATTTCCAGAAGGGCTTCAGATTATACATTATGCTACTTCTCAAAAAGAGGTTATTGAGTTTTTCAATAAAAAGATGAAAAAGTGGGGTGTTGATTATGCCTTACAGGGTACAGATAAAGATAGCATTAATGAGATGTGCGAGAGGATTAGTGTTTCTGTTCAGACAAAAGATGAGTGCGGTGTATTCGTTGACTTGTCTGAAATGGAAGCCAAAGAACTTTGTCTTTCAATGATTACAGACTTAACTAAAGTTCAAAATAATGCGGAACTTCTCGCACCAATCGCGAGTCAAATGGAAATTGTTTTAAAACAAGCATTAAAACGATAAGATTGTGATTATTAAAATTCACGTTAAACACCTTGTGGATATTGACAAGTTTTTCCTATCAGAACTGAAGTGTGTTCTTAGGAAATAAATTATCATTTGTGTTAATTTAATATCGAATATGGTACTTAAATTATCAAATAGTTTAAGTTATAAAAACTGCAACGGATATGAAACGGCAATCGTATCAATAGCAAATAAACTCAATAGTTAAAAAAGTGTTAAAGGTGTGGAAACATTTGGTAATTCCAAATATTTGTCATACCTTTGCACACAGAAAACAATAACAACTAAAAGTGAAAGACTATGACAAAGAAACAGGACAAAAAACTTGGTGAGTTGCAGGTTAGGGCACGAGAGGAGTATGGTGATTCTTCTTACATTAACCTTCACAAGAAGTATAACATTGACACATTGTTGTGCGGTGGCAGTGATGAGTACTTTATTAAGTCGGTCAACCTTGACGAGAAGACCGTATGCCTTGCAAGCAAGTATTCTAAGGAAGAAACGCTTGACGATTTTCCCATTGCCGCGTTGAGCAGTGATAACATTGAGACCATCATTGATTGGACAGAGTACTACATTGAGGATGACGAGGTTTCAACCGCTAAGGTGTTTGAACGCATGGATGACGCTAACCTTTAATTTTTTATCGTTATGAAGTACGGAATTGCTTTTACAAAACCAAATTATGATTGGAAAGAAGGTGATAACGAGGTCAACAAAGACATTTTAACGAGTTTATCAACCTCATATCAATACAAGTGGGCAGCTAAGGATGCAATGCGCGAACACGTCATTAGCGGACTATACGCAAAATTCCATGACGATTGCACATTTAATACAATCATTAATTGGTGTGGAAATTGTGACAGAGTTACATTTAATGTTGGTAATGGTAAGGAAACCGCGAGAATTGTAAACATTCTCGATGTACCTTTTAACAGGGAGTCGGATAGTGAGAAGAAAATCAAAAATGGATATGTTAACTATATACGTTCTCGCATTCAAGGAAAAAAATGTAGCATTCCATACACGTTTTCTTCATTTGGCGGAATACGTTTCGATTCTGGCAATCTGAGTGAACTTGGGGTGTTGTCAATCATTGGGTTTGACAATGTTTATAGTGATGATGGATATCAAGTGCCAGCAATGCTTGTTCAGTCAATCAAAGATTTTAATTGGTATATAATTCATATTGATGACATGCCATATACCTTAGTTGAAAGGATTGCAAAGGATAACTTCAATTTCGGAAAGTAATGTTAAAAAAGTGTTAAAGGTATTATAAAATTTGGTAATGTCGGATTTTTACCATACCTTTGCAGTGTCAAATTAAAAACAACTATAACAACTAACTATTATGGCACAGAAAAATGATTTAAAAATTCAATATCAAGCGTTAGTGTTGGAGTCACTGATTGACCGCGAACTTACTTTGATACAGGGTAATAATAAAACAACCAGGAAATACGTGCTTCCTATTCTTCTTAACGCTTACAATCGTTATCAAGAAGATGAAAGGGATGGTGTTGACTACATCTTCAACATTAACAAGCGTGAAGATTCCGCATGTGTGATTAATGGCGGTATGAGCATTGAGGAACTTTATAACCTACAACTCAAGTGCAGGGCAGAAGCAACAAACTATTACATGTTTGGACATAATCACGAAACCGCTGAATTGATTACCATTAATGGAATTGCAAATACAATCAAGGCGGTATCAAGTGATATGGCGAAATGTATTATCAAGTACCGAGACATTGAAGAGTATGACAGGCTTTACACCTTCTTTGAAGAAGAACTGAAAGACCATAAGACATATACTTGGATTTGTCTTTGTGAAGATGGTGCAAAGTCCAATTATTCACAAAGTGTTTTCAACTCAATTTCAGAATGCTATGATGACATCATGCGTGAAGTAAATGGAAAAATTTCATATTACTTCAAGGGAAAAGAATTGGGTTTCGATTCAGACAGAGATGTTTATGAGACCCACATCGAGAACTACATGAATAAGGTTGTTCTCAAGACTTATGGCAGGGCGCAATTCGCGAGTTCATTGGGCACTTATGAGTATCACATTATTGAAATCGATGGCTATAAAACCATGCTAATTGAAAACCTCAAGGGCATCTTATCGGAATGTTGCCAAGATAAATATAAGTCTCAATCCCCTATTAAGTGTTTCAACTTTAACGTTGGTTTCGGTTATGCAACAACCATACCTTTGACATGGGGAGGCAAAAATAAGGCACAACTCATTCTAAGCAAATTGACAACTGATGGTGATAGTGTTATGGTTGGCGTAAAAAGAGAGGTTGGTGCTGCGGAAATGGAAAAGGACATTTCATTGTTCGATGATGAAGACATTGAAACTATTATCTGTGAAATTTCGCGGGTAAATGGACTTCCTGTTAAGTTTAAACGAGAATATATCTGATTGTTCATACCTTTTTTAGTTAGTTATGTGCGGCTTATCTACCATAATTGGTGAGCCGCATTTTTAACATATTTTTAACACTAATTGTTTGGCCATTTCAAATATTTTGCTTACCTTTGCACTATCAAAAGTTGAACAAATAAAAAGAAAGAAATATGGTACAAATTAACAATATCGAAGTTAGATGCCAAGTTACTGACTATCAGATTGAGTGCATTAAGAAAGACGTAAATAATCTATCTTTTCCTTTCTGCTCCGAGCCTGTTAACGTTATAGTCAGTGATATTGACATTCCATTCAAGAACGGACTTAGCGTTTATGTCTATAACGATGAAGGTTATTTCGGTTGGGATGACTTATACGAGCCTGTAAAACTCAACTATGTTGCGGTTGATGGTTGCGGATTTGTTAACTTGGGTCTGACTGATGAAATTGCAGACGATTGTTATCATCCTGGTTCTTGCGATGACGATATCGAAGTTTATCTCGATGCACCGATTATTCGCGAACAACTTGACAATATTAGCGATGAGCAAATTATCAAGAGCCTTAACGAGTGTGGCATTGACGAATACAATCCGAGTGAAAATACCCGTCGCGATAACGAAAGTTGGCTATTGTTCCTTGCAGCCGCAAACTATAAGGAAGAGAAGGCTATGGGTTATTTTGACAATGAAGATTAACTAACTAAAATAGGCATTATGAAAGATTTAATTAAAACAATCATTTGGATTATCGTCCTTATAATCTTGTTAAGCAATATCGGCAAGATTATTGACACCGCGAGTTTGTTATTTGATGTAATTTACAACGCAATATCAAATCTTTAATCATGGCAAAGAGAAAACATAATATCACGTTGAGGGTGTATGACTCTGCAAAGAACTGCAAAGACTTCGCGGGTTATCAAGACAGGTATGCACTATATTTTCCATATCCTAAGGAATGGATTAAGGGAGACCATGTAGCAGATTACTTTGCTTTCAGTTTCACCCATGATGATGAATACCCACGCGGTGCAAGTGTTATTCGTTGCTATTGGGATGAATGGCATAGGGGTAGAAATGGATATGCAAGCAACTTGGGCAAAAAACTGAAAATTGAGTCCTTGCCAAAGCATGTTCAAGAGTGGATTGCAGGTTATCAGAAGGTTTGGAATGACCTTATCAATGACCCAGACAATCAAGAGATTATTAAGGCTTGGGAAGCATATCATTAATTAAAAATATAAAAAACATGGATAAAAATACAATGTATATGGTTTCTGTTGTTATTCAGAATATTACTGCTGCAGAGTATGCAGGTCAGTACGATGGCAACGAAGAAACAAAAGTGATTATGGGTGAGTACGAAGACGTTCTTATTGGTGGAAGGTTTAATGTGTTTAATACGCGATTTTCCAAGACATTCAATTCATTGGATGACGCGAAGAAAGAATTCAAACGTCATTCTTCTTATCACGAAAGCGAAAACGGAGACGCGCAGAATATTCATGAAACCATCGATGTGATTTCTCGTGATACCGAATTTAAGAAAGAAATTATGTATTGCGAAGATGGACACAATATTGTAATTACCCTGTGTGAAGTCTGTGAGGACTGATACAATGTGTTAAATAAATGTTAAAGGTGGGCAAATATTTGGCCATGTCAGATATTTGCCTTATCTTTGCACCAAGAAATTAAAAAACAATAATATTATGGAATTTTTTAACGCATATATTGGTTACGATAGAACCGAGGAAGAAATGGAAGGAAGAGTTTGTACCTGTCCCGAAAATCCAGAAGCAGATGAGTGGGGTGACGATTCATGGCTTCCTTGCATGAGTCCAGTAAACGGAATGTTGGACTATCCCTGCATTTGTTGCAAAAATTGCATGTACTGCCAAAAGAAAGAACTTGTTACCAAAAGGGAAGAACAATAACAACTAAACATTAAAAGATTATGTTCAAGACTTATATTTTATTTTTCACTGACCATATTTGGAACGGAAGAGAGATTGATGTTGACCAATACAATTTAGAGGGTTATGAACAGGAAGCAGACGCGCAGCGGAAACTTCATAAACTTTTCAACCTGTTTAAAGACAAGTATAAAGGTAATAATTTTGAGATGGATGAAAAGTCTTTCAGCATTTTCAACAAAATGTCTGTTACACTTGACAATATCCGTTGTGAGATACGAGAGGTGAATGTTAGGCGCGCAATCACACCTTACTATGTGGATGTCACTTGCAAAAAAACATTCCGAAACATTGAAGTGATTGCTGAAAGCAAGGATGAAGCAAAGCGGTTGGCAATAAAGAACATTAGAGACCACTATGGTAAAGATGTTGAGATTTTGGAAACAAAAGTATATACGTCATTCTTTGACTAAATTTAACGCATAAGATTTGGTAAATTCAGAAATTTTACTTATCTTTGCAGTGTTAAAACAAAACATATAAGAATATTAATTGAATTATGTACGGACAATTTTATATTGCTGACAAACAGGCTTTCACACAAGAGGTTATTGCTCCAATCGTGAACAATAAGAAACTCCCCAAAGAGATTAAGGACTCATGGGTTGAATACGCAACACAATTAAACATTGACAAACTACACGAATAAGATGGAAGGGGAATATCAATACAAATATTTTATTGAAGCAACCTATTCAGATGGATGCAACGATAGTAACGCTACTGACGATTACGATGACGTTATCAATATACTATGTCACATGGTTTTGGCCGGTAATCGGTGTACTTCTGGAAAGGTAACTCGCAATGGTGAGGTAATTATGTCATTTAAACGATAAAATCATGTTTGAACGTTTTTTACAAAATATAACAGGTTGGGATTTAATGGGTTTCACGTTTCTCATTATATCCACTATCGGTTTTGCAGGTGATATGCCACGCGATATGGCAAGAGTATTCCTAATCGTGTCACTTATCTATTTTTGTCTTGGTGGGCATGAGCGTTCAAAAGAAAGCCTTGATAGGTTACACAATAAAGTTGACGAACTAACGAAGCATGTAAAGAAACAAAAAGAAGAGATTGAAGAACTGAATGAAACGTTAAAAAAACGTTAAAGTCATCATAAGATTTGGCCAATTCAAATATTTTCCATACCTTTGCAGCGTAATTAAAGAACTAATATGGTTATGGCAAACATTGAATTAAAATATTGTCTGCGTGATTTTTACAAAATTAATAACGCATTCCTTCAAATCTATTTGGATAACCAGGAAGGTGATTACAATGAATGGCTCAAGTCAATGAAAACACTTTTGGAATATCCAAAAGAGGTTTTGGAAACATTCCTGCAATCTATATTGGCTCTTGATGAACAATATCTTACTAAAGAGAAAATTGATGCTGCAAAAATGTATATTCTTTTGCGAATGAATTTATGTGAATTATAAATCCAACAATTTTTCAAATGAAAACTATTATTTTAGCAACTTTTTTCATTATTTTTGCTTGCCTATTTTATGTTGCGTCAAAGGTATTTGATATCAACTTTAACAAAACTAATGATGGCGAGAAAAGACTTAAATGGTGCATTATTTCAAATGCTTTAAAGTCGCTTGGAAACATGCTTTGCGTTATTGCGGCACTTGTCATTTGGTCTGGCACTCATAGTGCGGATAAAGTTTCTGTTATAGGTCATAGCGACACGTCAATTACTACAACCGATACAGTCTTCATTGACTCGATTTTTCACGAAAAGGCTGATAGCCTTAGGATGAAAAAGAAGTCTGAAACAGATAAACCGAAGATTGTTGCAGAAACTAAGGAAAATAACGAAAGTACAGAGGTTAAACCCTTTATTACTCACGTCACATTGACTTGTTATAACCCAGAGAAAAGCCAATGTGATGGAGACCCATTAGTTACCGCGAGTACGGCAAAGATTGACTTGCATAAACTTAAACGTGGTGAATTAAATTGGTGTGCGGTATCGCCAGACTTAAAATGTTACTTACCATTTGGAAGTATTATTGAGATTGATGGGTATGGCATATATGAGGTTAAGGACTTGATGGCTGAACGAATTAAGCACGGCATTGACATCCTTCAAGATTCTGGTAAGCCTATTTTCAAAGAAGAAAAGGTAAAGGTAACTAAAATATCTTAACACAAATTAACCAAAAATATTTGGTGGTTTAATAATTTTGACGTACCTTTGCACTATCAAAAGTTGAACACTAATAAAGAGAGAGATTATGATTAACGAGCAAGACATTCAAAAGTTTTTTAACGAGCGTTGCATTTGTGCTGAAATCACCTACATGGGTGAAGGCGAAGTTGAAATCAATGTTGACAGTGATTGGAAACAACACGTCGCGCTTCAGAACTTCATGGCGGAACATGGGTTTAAATTGATTGACAAAAACGAAAAGCCAAGTGATAGTGATTGGTGTGAAGCAGTCCACACATACAAATATGACGCTCATGGTCAACTTGAGAAAGCGATGATTGCGCTTGCACAAGCCAACAACCTAATGTGCAAGGCTATCGAAAATTTTCTTATCTACGAGTTGGCTGAAGGTGATAACAGAAAGCACGTCAAGGTAACGTTTGACGTAAAATGCAAGGTTGATTGCGCGACATGTTCACCTATCTTAGGTATTGAGTACAGACCTGCAGTGCAAGGCGGTTTCGTATATTTCCTTGACGAGGATGGTAATGATGATATTGACGATTCCGAACTCAGCGCGAACGAATTGTTTGATATCTGCAATGTGTTGAACATGGGTGGCAATCACTTCGATTATGAAGTTACTAACGTTTAATCAGTAAATAATTTTAGAAGAAAATGAAGAAGTTAATTAGTTTTATGTGTCTGTGCCTTGTTATGGCAATGACTATCAGTTTCAGTAGTTGCACCGAGAACCAACGTGCAAAGGAGTGGGGTGGTAACATGACAGTCAACGTAGAGCCTGGTTATGAGGTTATGATGGCAACCTTTAAGGGTGACGCTGACATGTGGTACATGGTTAGGAAGATGTCAGACGATTACGTTCCTACCGACAAGATTTTGATTGAAAACTCAACTTGGAATGTATGGGAGGGCAGGGTGACTTTCCATGAGACGCGTGCAGAGAATGTGGCACAGGCGGTGCTTGATTCAATTCCGAATACAAAAACAATCAAGGTTAAAATTGAAGATAGGCAGTAAATAATACTATGTTTGGGTGTAGGAAAAGACGTAAGAGACGAATGTCTGACAGGGAGTTTGAAGCGTTAATGTGGAGAATGCTATCAAACCCAAATATTGAAGACGAAATAAGATTGCCAGAATACTTATCCAAGTGTTAAAGATATGTTAAAGGTGTGGGAAAATTTGGTCAAGTCAAATATTTTCCATACCTTTGCATTAGAATTAACAACTAAACTATTTTAGATATGAATTTAGAAACAATCATCAAGAATCAATTCATCGACATTCCAGAAGAGAGTGTTGAGGAAATTAGGCAGTGTATAAACCAACTTATCCACAATGTTGTGTTTTATACGGATGAGGTCGGTGGTGTCGCACAACTCAAATATGATTTGGTTAAGTCATTCCGAAGCAGTGGCGGTGATATTCTCCAAAGCGTAATAGATGCCATTAACAAAATCAACACAGGGTCAACGTATATAGATGGTAAATTGTCAGAATATATTATCGCCTTGAACTATTATGGGGATGGCGAATATGAGACAACGTGTGTGTTGAAGTCGAATGACCTGTTTGATGGTCTTTTAAAGGCTAAGTGCAACATTGAAATATACGGCAAAAATAACGTGGAGGTCACAATTTACGATACTACTTGTGACAGGATTTATGATGACTCTGAAATCAAAAAACTGCTTAATTTATGAAAAATTTATTAGAGCATAACCAGCATTATGGTACATTTCTGCGAGTAAGACGTGACATTGCAGAACAGATTTTTGATACGGGCGCGACAATCGCAATCATGACAAGCGACAGGACACCTGCTACATCGCCTGGGACTGAAATCTACTATAAGAAAGGTTGTAAAGCAGAATACTTCTATGATGAAGAGAATGGTGAAAAAGACATTATTAATTCATTTTGGCACGTTCTTCAAGACTTTGCGGAATTTCTTTGCTGCGATGGCTATGGACATGAGCCACAACCAGGATATGCAAACAACGAATGGTTTTCGTATTGGGTAAAACTTGAGAACACCAAAATCGGTTGGGACTAACTTTAACAATATACAGGTATGAACGGAAAATCTATACTTAAAAATTACATTGATACTCACTTTTCGGACTATGACGAAGACGTGAAGGAAAAACTCGTAGAATCTTTCTATTTTGTTGTAAGAAAGGTGTTATTTGGGCATGACGATATTTTTATCGGAATTAACGATGAATTGATGTGGAAGGTTGTAAACTTTATGACATGCAATAACACACCATTTTTTCGCGAGATGTGTGAAATTTTAAAGGAAAGGGCACATTCATTCACCTCAACGCGATACACACTTGCAATGGAAGTTTTGCAGTATGGGGAAAAAATTACTAACCCATTTCTTGACCGAAAGGATTTGGTTGCAAGTGACATCTATCCCGCGAACAGCTTGCAAGAAGCGGTTCTTGCTGCAAAAAACAGGCTTTCACTTTACCAAGGGTTAGGTCTTGTGCGTTTCTCAATCTATGACAATGAGGAATACAAGTCATATAACGATACCGAAGTGCGTTCAATGTTTCACGAATTTAACGAGTAATGATTATGGGAAAATGGACTTTTTGGGTTGGTACATTTAGTGGTATCATTATATTTCTTTTAGGATTTGGACTTCTTTATTTCTATAATGTTAACCTAACTGCGTTTCAGTCTGCTTTGTTGGGCTTTGGCTGCGGAATTGTTGGTCAAATGATTGCTATGTGGATTAACAGGAGGCTTGATAAACTATTTAACAACTAATAATATATCAGATATGGATATTAACGAAATGATTTCACTTAGCGGTAAGGTTGCTTTTGTGGGGATGGTTATCATGTTTATTGCAATGTTAATGCTTTTTCCAGAAAACACAAATGAAAATGTAGGAAATCTTTCAAAAGTGATTGGCTACATTGGTGGTATTATCTGCATTATTGGTATTATTGCCATGTTTTCCTATGGCATATATTCTATGTTGATATAAGATTATGAAAGATACTTTGTTGCGTATTTTATGTATTACCACATCTTTTATTGTGTGGATTGTCTCTTTTGTGGGAATTTGTTTTGCAGAATTGTTTGTGCTTTTTGCATTTAAGGTGTTGCCAGGAAATCCACCTCTTAATGGAATTGAACTTGTGTTAACACTTTCGTTTTTTGTTATAATCAGTTCGCAATGCTCTTTATGGCTAAGTGAAAAGACCTTAGAATTTTTTATCAATAAATTTTGATATTATGACTGCAAGATATTGGTTTATACTTTCCATTTTTTATTACGCGCTTATATTCATTGGTAGGGGTGTGTGCGATATCTTTCTAATAAAGATTGAAAATCCCATGTTAATACTATACATTTTAGTGTTTGGTATTATTGCTGCTTATTTTGCTTATAGGTTTTGTGAAGAACTGGAAAACGAGGAATAATGTATCTGTTATGTTAAAAATCTGTTAAACCATTAAAAAAATTTGTGTTTATCGGATTTTTTATATACCTTTGCACCAAGAAATTAAAATGTAAAAGATATGGCAAACTTTAAGAGATATATGTTGTGGAAGCAGTATTTTTTCGGACTGCCAGAAGACATTCAAATTAATATTGCCAATAAGTTATTGGCAAGAGAAGACAGTGGCATTTATTTGTTTGACGAAGAAAATGTTAACAAACATTTTACCTCACCTTATCATGCAGCAGTGTCACTTATTGTAAATTACAGGCTTGATGAGTACTACTTTCTTGATTGTGAAGGAGAGGGATTTACTTTTCCTATGGGAGAACTTAGAGAGCACTTGCTTGACTATATAGACCAAATTTATGAAGACGAAAAACTTTGGACAGATGAGTTCAACACGTACTACAAAACATGGCAAACAGATGCCCAATTCGCTTAATGACACCTTAGTCCATTGCACTTCCTTAATTGATGAAGCAGAATCTATCGCGTCGAAAGCAGTACAAAAACGATTGGTTGAACTTGGCATGGAAAAAAAGTATGCCGAGTTATATTCTGTAAATTCTGCAACAGGCGGTGAATGGATTTTAGACTGCGAATGTGATTTTGAAATCGCTATGTGTAACATTATGATGGGTGAAGACGTTACCCTTGACATTATTCGCGAACACATTTATGGTGTTTATGGATATGATACCGACTTAACAGAAATTGGCTTATAAATTATGGTAAAATCAAAAACAGAACAAAACGCAATTAGCGCAATAAATTCACTTACAGAGTGGACTACAATAACAATAGGTAATCTGCCGAGAAAATTTAATGGCGGTTATGTTAAAATTTCTCGTATCAGCGCGTTTATCATATACCATCATCGTTATCAGTGTGGTACACCATTAGGCAGGTTCAACACTGCGGAAGAGGTTGTCAAATACCTTAAGGATAACAACATATCTATTGAGTCACTGAAATCAGAGTGTCCACCATGTTTATTTAATGGTCTTTAATTATGATTTATTTCGCGACAGACATAGCCACAAAATCTTGTGCGCAAATTGTCCACTACCTTAAAAATAAGGATAGACCCCAACCTTCAGATAGACGATGGATTGGGGTTGCGTTCCAGGATAATGTTGTTAAACATTCAAGTATCGGAAATGAGGTTTATTCTGAAATGCGCGGGTTCTATGACCATAAGCAAGACAGGGTTTATTTTTGTATTGACATGATTAAAAATGGCTCATTTTATGAAATCAAGTCTGTAACCGATAAGGATGGCAAGGCAACATCAGAGTATGAGGATTGGTACTTCAATTCGTCTATACTTCAATGCACTCTATATAAGACAATGCTCTTAAACATGACAGGTAACACACTTGATACACCTGCATTTAGGGTTGAAGCAGGTTTTGAGTATAACACCTTAGAGGTTAACAAGCAGAATCCATACTACCTTTTATTCGGTCGCGTCGGTGTTTTTAAAATTGAACTTACAGACCCAAACAAGATAATCAGTTTTATAAACGATAAGATTGACGCATTAAAAGACTATAAGTCTGCTTATGCTTTTGACGCGATTTGGAAACATAAAGAGTTTGAACTGCTGAAAGATAGTTTCACTTATACAAAGGTTGATGAAATTTTAACAGATTTTTAACAGAAAAAATTTTGTAGTCTTAAATATTTGTCATACCTTTGCACACAGAAAACGATAACAATTAAAATAAAGAGGTATTATGAACAACAAATTTAGATATTTACTTACGTTGTGGATTGTATGTCACGGACAAAGGTATAAGTTCTTAAAGTACTTCAGTGTCTATGAGGACGCTTGTGCTGAACTTGAAAAGTACGAGAATAAGTTTTATTTCCTTGTGACCGACTACAACTGGGATTGCAGCGAGGATAGAGAGAATTGCCAACCAGATGAACCCCTATATTGGTTTAATCTTTATCCAAGTTCAATGCCTGTTGAAGATAGGGATAAATTCAGCGTGGAAGGTAATATCACTGACACATACGATGAGACTAATTGGATTATTAACTATCTTGACTAAAAAATACTATTATGAACATTCAAAACGAAAAAAGAACTACAATAAGCACTGAAGGTAAAAACATTGCTTTCACCTGCAATAAAGATTGGTATTTTGTACCTCCTTTCACCGAGGAAGATAAGGACTTTATCCTTAAAGCGTTTGACGAAACACATCCCTTCGCTATCGTTTATACAGAGGTGATGGAAGATAGGGGATTTGTGGAAACCACAAGTTTTGGTACACCTATCATTGAACGTTACAACAACGGCCCAGTGGGTTGGCAAAACATAAAACTTTATGACACGGAGGAAGAAGCCAGAAAGGAATTGGCTTTTCTTCAAAAACTCACCACCAAGGTCGGTACTATCGGCTATTGTGACGTATTTTTAGTGAGTAAGGACAATTAAAAACTAAAGTTATGGAACGAAACGAACAAGCAATTCAACGCGAGATTTTTATGAAGCCTTACAGCTACTCACTTTTCTGTGAGCGTACTGCAAACTTCAATCCTTTGCACAATGACGAAAACATGTTTGGCTTTCAAGTATGCACAAGCATTATTCCAGAGAACGGAAGCATTATTGTACGAGTTATCGTTGACACAAATGATGTTCCTTTTGAGCATAGTTTCTGTATTGAGGAAGAATACAAGATGCATTGTGGTTGGGGTTTTTACAGGTGCAAACTTGTTGATGGTATGATGCGCGACTTCGAGGAAAACGTGGAGAAGTATGGTGAGGACTTTGGGTTTGACATTGAGAAATTCAAGCAGTGGTATGATTACATTAAGTCGTTCGCGGAATTAATGATTGATTCCGAATTTCTTCTTGCTGTTCGCGTAAGGGAGGAAATGAAAAAAAGTGAACTTTTCAAGTTTTAAATCATGCGAGAGATTGCCATAAAGGATATACTTGTTGCATCATACATCTTCAACGAAGATACATTGGAGTTCGATATAAGGAGCAGATATGTAACATGGCCTTGTTACGATTCTGCTGACAAAGCGTTTTGGGATGAGATAGAAAAATTCACTAAGATTGGATTTAAGGTAATCCACCAAACAAAAAGAACAGGCGCAATCACCTTAAAGCGAGAAATCATACTTGAGGACTCTGCGGGTATGAATTGGGTTAAAGTTATAATGTATCCGATTTAACACATTTTTAACTAAAAAGATTTGGCTATTTGGAAAAAATGCCTTACCTTTGCAGTGGAAATTATTAACAAACTAAAATACATAAAGCAATGAACGAAATTGATATGAAGGCTATTGAGGTACTTGCAAATGCAATGAAACAGGTTGATGAAGCGAAAACTTCTATGGTTAAAGCCATTACTAATTTCATGGAAAATGAGTTGACTAATGGTGAGACGATGAACTATACAATAGACGTTAGGTTTGCGCCTGGTTATTACATTGACTCTGCATCGAAGTCACCAATTATTGCTTTGTCATACAATAAAATTGATGGTGTTGGCTATCTGCAATTTGAGGATGAAAGTGGATACGATACCATTGAGAGTAGTTATATGACTGCAAACGAATTGCATGATATCTGTATGCGTCTTTTAGACCCAAACACCTATGAGGTAACAAAGGAGATTTTAGTGCAAATGAAAAAAGTGTAATATTAACAAACTAAAACAGAAAGATATGAATGTATATTTATTTTGGGAGGCATTTCATGGTTACTTTTGTTTGATTTGTGATGGAAATAAAAGCAAACGATACCATTTAAAGCATGGTAAAGTTTACCTGTATGACCCAGATGGTACAACCTATAAGGTAAACCTTGACTATGGGTGCAGCATCGACTTTGGCTCACTTGGTATTCCTTTCAGTGAACGAAAAATGAAAGATGGTAAGATACCAGAGGCTTGTTTCACACGAAATGAGATTTTTGCCATTAGAGTTCCAAAGAATTCGCGATTTGACGAGAGCAACACCGCTAACATTTTCATTCCTTCAAGTGCCGTTGGACTTGTTGTAGGTGACAATTACGAAGTTGATGGTGAATACCATATTTCAACTTACCGAAAACTCAAATTTGAAATTACGTATTTCGGAACATTCCAAGGCCAACCTCACCCTGACATGTTAGTGTCGGATGAAAACGGAAAAACTTATCTTTCAGTCGAAGAATATATCACGATGAGAGAAAGTGATGAATACCTAAATCGTAAGAAAATCGCAAAACAGATTAAACAAACATGCGGTGTAGAGATTGGTGACTATGACTTGGAAAGGTTGCTAACTCACTACAAACTTACCAAGAAGCGTAATGTTAAACAGGACAAATCAGTATAAATTATGTGTGAAAGACTAAGTGCAGAACAAGCAAGAAAACTGCTTAAAGAAAGCATGGAAAATATTCATCCAAACGATAACTATAAGCAGTGTATTGAATGTATCAAGAATGCGGCTAAAAGAGGTGACAATTATTGCTATATTGATAGTGTCTATCTGGATAAGAATACAAAGTACCTTCTAATCAAAGATGGATACGAAATCGGAAGTGAGGTTGTTGAAGAGATGCCGTTTGGTGACATAACAAAAAGAAAAGTAAGTTTTTAACCAAACTATCAAGAAGTTAAAAAAGTGTTAAACTGCTGAAAACGTTTTGTCAGTTGAAAAACTTTACTTATCTTTGCAGTGTTAAAGTTGAACATTTAAAATAGAGAGATATGAACAAAGCAATTTATGTTGTAACATACGCGTGTTACACAAGCGAAATCTACATCGAGAGTAAGATATGCTTCAGTGAAAGTGATGCCAATGAGCAACTGATTAACTACATCCGCGACATTTGTGAAACAGAGGGTCTTGACTTTGAAAGGGAAGATTACGATGGTATCGGTTATCATGAGTTCACAAACCCATTTACTTGTCATTCCTTCGTTGTTAAGATTGTAGGGTATGAGGTAGGAAAGAGCGACACAGACCTTATCTGTGCTTTCTTCCAGATGCTGCAGAACAAGACACCAGACCGCTTTGACGCGGCTGACGAGGAACATTTCGTTGACGTTGTTAAGAGGGAACTTGATTATCTTGACGAAACAAACGAGTATGGAAACGTACCTCACTAAGCCTTTTTAGTTGTTAATAATTTGTTAAAGTCCTCAAAACATTTGGTTGTTTGGGGACTTTTTCGTATCTTTGCAACAGAATTAGAAAACAGGTAATGTTATGAAATTTGATTTAAGCAAATATGACGCAATAGCGGTGGCTAAAACACGTCAGTTAATGCGTGAGATAGGCTTCTCAAACAGACAAGTCGAATTGGTTGTTAATATGGCAATAGCAATCGCAAATGAGAGTGTCTTCAAGAAATACTTCAATGACAACTGCATACACTTCAATGAAGACTATCTTGAGTTTCTTACAAGTTCAACAGACAAGACAGAGTTTGAGGAAACCATTAGACGCGTTACAACAGAACAGGGTGAATTTGTTGAATATGGTTACACCATGACAAATGATGGTGGCTTAATCAGTGTTGTTTTCCAATACAGAGAACAATCAATAAATAAAATGTTAAATGAATGTTAAAACGCTAAAAATGTTTGGTCAAACCAAATATTTTGCTTACCTTTGCACTATCAAAAGTTGAACAAATAAAAAGAGATAGATATGACACCGAAAGAAACGATTTATTTGCACTTCATGCAAGTGCATAACACTTATGACCAACTCTACGGAAAAACTACTGATTTGTATAGAACCGATAATGAGTTTGTCAACAGCCAAGAGTTCAAAAACATGGCGAGAAGCGCGGGCACTATCCAAACTATTCAAGGGAAAATCAACTATTATCAAAGGTTGATTGACAAAAAACTTGAAGAGAAACGAACAGAGGAGTTATTCAACACCGAGGATGGTGCGAAGTACATGTCGCATCTTGCTGACGAAAGAGAAAAGATTCGTGAGAAACGCGATGCAGTCGCGAACATGGCAGAAATGCACATTGATAACTTGGTCAAGAATCTTCTTGGTGACGATTGGGGCGCGAAATTCATGTTGGGTAGTGTTGAAATTGGTCTCCTATCAAAAGACAAGAACGATTGCCGACACTTCATTTTTGGTCACAACTTCACATTGATGACAAGTATGTATGGTGACTATGAAAAGGCTACTATTGACGATATGACATTTAGTTTCTCGTGTGGCTCAATGATGGCATTCCCAATCTTCAATAGTGATGAAGGTTTACTCCGCAAAGAGTTTGAAATTGGAAAGGGTAAGTTCCTGTCAAATACACAGGTATTGTTAGAGATTAGGGAAAAGACCTTTAACGCTATGGTTGAGATTTATCGTTTAAATGAGATTTATGACGAACTTATTCACAAGATGAAACACGCGACAGAGGAGGATTTGGAGGCATTCATGAATGAAAACAAGTAAGGTCATGGCAAAGAAACAGACTAAACAACAGATTAAGGCTGAAATCACGCGAAAGACAGAACAACGTTTCAGAGACAAACTTCAAGCACTTCAAGAACTTATGGACGAAAACAAACGTCTCATGGATGAAAACAAACGTCTTAGAAACGAGAAGTTTGAACTTGCAAAAAATGTTGAGAGAATTGAACTGCTCAAAGACGAGAACGAAAAGTTGAAAGATTGGGTCAACAGACTACAAGAATACATGGATTTGCCGCCCGACCAGTTCAAGCGTGAAATTGAACGCATGAAAAAGGAAGAGGAATATACCAGGCTTCTTGGTACTTTTGCAAGAATGACAGGTCTATATACTACAATGGGTTTAATTTAAAAATTTCGTCATGGTTTACAATGATTATCTGACAGAGGTATTGGTCGACCTCATTCGCGGACTTATTGACGAGTTTAATGACACAAGGGTTAGCTTGTATTCCAACATTTGCCGAGTCGATAATGTGTATATCACGGAAGATAACGGAATCAAGTGGGACTTTGAACCAGAGTTTTTTGGCGAGGACGAGGAAGGAAAATACATGGCACATACCTGTACCGATGAGATGATTATGGTTTGTATTTATCAGACATTACAGAGAATGTTAACAAAAAAATAAAGCAAGAACAATTATGAATCAAATTAACAAGTATTTAATTAACACTTCTGCGGCTAAGGCTATGGCAAAAGCCGCTCAAAAGCAAGCCTACGAAGCGTTTTGGTATCTTCTCCAAGTGAACAAAAACAAGTACAAGTTGCCGCGTTATGTGTCAGTTGCAATGAACAGGGGCGATACGTTAGTTCTTCTCAAGCCAGACCCTGTGAATAATCCTATTCACGAGGAAGTGCACTTGGTTGATTCTACAGAATGCGATATCAAGTTTGACATCAAACTTGGCACTTATGTTGTGACCACCAAAGGGAAAAACGAATTTATGTGTCTGTTTAATTCCCTTGAATATGCAAGACTGGAAGAACTGATGGAAATCTATGACATTATCGTCAATGATTGGAACGCAAGGCTTGACTTGAAGCAAAAGACCGAAGATGATGACAAAACCAACGAGGTTAATGTCAATGCCAATGGTTGCGGTGTTGAAATTACCCAAAAGAATATAAAAGGTGACAATGTTGTAAGTGTTACATTCTGACGAGGTGAAACAAAAAAATAAATTCGTGTTCATATACTCTCTTTTGTCGGAGGCGCGTGTGTTCTTATACGCGCTTTCCGCTTTTGTGCTTTTGTTGTTCTTTGGAACATGTTTAACTGACTTCGGTAATGAGCCTGTAACGCCAGATATACCCAACACAATTTACATGTGGCATCGTAACAAGGATAACGGATTGCTAAAAATAGCCGATATTTGCGGCACAGGGCACGAAAATGATAATGCCTTTATCCATGTTCGCCAAGAGAAAAACAAAGCCTTAGAAGCGATATTTTGGTTTCGTGATAAAGAACTTAAGTATAACGCACACTACAATATCAGCGTTAGGTTTGACTCTGTTGTATTGGACAGAAAATGCCGATATGTCATAAATAATGATAGTATTGGTGTCCTGTATATTGACAAACCGAAAATGATTGTTCAGAAAATGACCGAGAACGAAACATTTGACGTAATTTTTAAACAACGTCATAAGATAATTGATATATTCCACTTCAATTCTCCAAAATTAAAATGGTGAACAAACTTTTAACAATTTTTTAACACCTAAAATTTGTTCAAATAATATTTTTGACGTATCTTTGCACCATAATTAATAACAAGACAACTAATAAAAGAGGTATATGGCAAGAAGTAAATTTTACGATTTAATCAAGAACGCAAAGATTGAAAAGGACGTTGAACACGTTTATACGCAGGGCATAAGCCTTTATTTCCCTGGTGTGGATATTGAACATACATTTGCTTGTGACGCTTTGGTTGACACCAAAAACAAGCAGGGTAAACTCCTCAAACTCATCATTGAATACAAGTTTGATGAGGATTTCCAATCACGCGCAATGAGGGCAAAGGTAATCGCACAAGTCCTTTTCTATATGAAGCGGTTTGAACTTAACGGAATGATTCTGCCTAACGTGGCAATGGTTGGTGACGTTAACGAGTGTTTTGTTTTCCATACCAATGACATTATCCCTTATCTTGATGAGGATATTGATTGGTCAACAGCACCATCGCAAGCGCATATCAACAATCCAGAACTTGTGATGAAACTCGCGCAGGATGAAAATATAAATCCGTTTGTTTTTGTTGTGGATGAAAACTTCTCATTCAAAGATGTGGCTGATAAGATTTATGACCTTTCCGCGAACATTCAGCGATATGTCCACGTTACAGAGCATAACATCGCAACCATCTTTGAATACTTCACCAACCGCGTAATCACCAACAAGAAAAAGGTTAGTGCCAATGACCTTGTTGCAGTATTTATGGGTGTTATTACAAAGAATGAAAACTATTACAAGCACCCAATGAAAAAGAATGTGCTTGTCACACCTCTTGGTGATGTGAAGATTAACGGAGAGGGTTATGACGCGTTTTTCTCTTACTTCAACCGCAATTACACACCACAAGAAAAGATGCGTTTCACCGAAATCAGCGACAGACTGATTGAAGATACCAACCGCAGAAACAAGGGTGAGTTCTACACACCTACCCTTTTCGTTGATTACGCGCACGATATGATTTCAAAACAATTCGGTGAGGATTGGAAGGAAAACTATGTTGTTTGGGATAACTCTTGCGGTTCAAAGAATCTTACCAGAGATTATCACTTCAAGGAGTTGTATTGCTCAACACTTGAACAAGCCGAACTTGATATTTCGGCACACTACAACAAGGAAGCAACCAGTTTTCAGTTTGACTTTCTCAATGACTCTCTTGACAAGTTGCCAAGAGGTCTGCTTGAGGCATTTGAACAGAATAAGCCAATCATTATCTTTATGAATCCGCCTTATGCAACGGCAAATAATTTTGGTGAGACAAGCAAAGATAAGATTGCTAAAACAATGATTAATGAACAAATGTTAAATGATAAAATCGGCTCATCTGCACAAAATCTTTATGCCCAGTTCATTTATCGCATTATGATGATTAAGCGCAAGTATAACTTAACCAACATTCACATTGCTATGTTTACACCTACTTTGTATCTTAGCGGTGGTAGCTGGAAAGGTTTCCGCAAAGAGTTCTTTAAGGACTTTACTTATCGTAATGGATGCACGTTTAGGGCAAGTCACTTTGCTGATGTGGCAGATAATTGGGGCATTTCATTCACTATTTGGCTGAACGGAAAGAGTTTTGTAACGGATAGTTTCAAACATACATTGATAGATAACGGAAATGATGGTATTGAAATTATTGGTGAAAAACAAATTTACAACGCAGATAACCACATAAAGGCAAGCGAATGGGTACGAGAGCCGATTAAAGGGTTAAAAACTTTTGATGCGCCAAATCTTACAAGTGCGTTGAGCATTAAAGAAGTAAATACCAGAGGAATGTTAATGGAAGATTCTATCGGTTATTTTTACAATAATAGTAATAACGTAGATAAGAATGACCAGAATGTTGGTTTATTTAGCAGTCCGTTTGCCGCGGCACACGGACTGTCTACCAGGGCAGAAAACTTCGTCCGTTGCACTTCCTTGTTTTCTGCTCGTAGGTTAGTTCAAAAGAACTGGATTAATTGGGCAGATGAATATATGAAGCCTAACACCGAGCATCCGTTGTGGCAAGAATTTGAGAATGATAGCATTGTTTACTCATTGTTTGAAAGCAAGTCAAATCAATCTTCATTAAGGCAGGTTGAATATAAAGGCAAGTTGTGGGACATCAAGAACGAGTTTTTCTGGATGTCACGTGAGGAAATGATGTCATTGGCAAACGAGAACGGAAATGACCATTGCTATCAAGATGCGAATGTGTCAAGTGACAGATACGTTTACAACCTATTGCAGGGCATTACGTTGAGTGAGGAAGCGCAAGCGGTATTGGATAAGGCTTGCGAACTTGTAAGGAAAACTTTCAAGTACCGAATGATGTTTGATGAGAACAACGAGAATTACCAAATTAATAACTGGGACGCATCATTCTACCAGATGAAACCTCTTTGGAAAGAATATGCAAAAGAGGATTTTGAAGAGTTCAAGGAGTTGTACAAGAAGTTGGCAGACAAAATGTTGCCTATGGTTTATGAAGTTGGATTTTTAAGAAAATAAAATATTATGAATTACAAGGACAGACAAATAAATTCATTTTTTGCTTGCATTAGAGAAAAGTTGCTATCACTTCGTGACAAGAGACGCGAAAGAATTGAGAGGGACTACCGCATTAACCAATACCGCCATTGGTTCTATGTTAATCATGGGTGGAAGCCCAGTAAAAAAGAGGCGATGAGGGAGTTGGAGTTTGATGATTTTATTAATAAAAAGTTTGATAGAAGCGCGGGTAGTGTAATTTTCCCGATGTTTGTAAGAACAAATTAATTCTTTTCACAAAATTATGAATACAACAGATTTTTGGCTTACTTTTATCGCCTTATTTGGTGGTGTTATCCTTTTTGTGGGTCTTATTTACCACATTTGCGTTTGGTGTGGAGAAACAAAAGAAATTCGCGTCATTCTCAAAGCGAGAGGTGAAAAAGACAGGGTGCTGACGCACAGAGAAAGAGTGGTGCGTAGGAAAAAACGGGCAGAACTTCGCAGAGAGTATGTAAGCCAATATTGGGTAAGAAACGGATGCGAGCCTTACGATTATCAAGTAAACAAGTATCTGAACGATTGGGAGGTGAACGCGGAAACCCCGTATCTGGAAGGGATAAAAACAGATTAAATAGTAAATTATGAAAAAGATTTTAGTTGGTTTATTGTTGTTATTTGCAGTATTGGTTTCAGTTTCTTGCAATCAATGGAAGCCATCAGTAAAGTATGAGATTGAGATTACAGAGAAACTGACAAGTGTCGGTTATCAGTATCGGTCTTATACTAAGGAATATGTTTCAGTCACCTACTATCGTTTTAGATACCATTATAAAACGATTTTTCCAGAAGAATCTACAAATAAGGGAAAATATGAAGAGGGTGATGAAATCAAGGACGTAACTTATACTGCTTACAAGAAGTATAATGTTGGTGATAAATTCATTTCCGATAGTTATATTTGGTTCAGTTTTCCTAATTGATAAGGGAATTTTAACATTTAAAATTTGGTCAATTCAAAAAACATAGGTATCTTTGCAGTAGAAATTTTAAATAACGTTTAATATGATAAGAAAAGATTACGGAGATATCATTGCTCTATATTTGGAGGGTAAGATTGGACAAAGAACACCAAAAAAGGTTGTAGACGAACTTCTTGAAACTTCAGATACGTGGCATAAAAAGTGTCCGTTTATCGGATATCATCGCTTTAATGTGGGTGACAATTTTATGCGCCCCTGGACTAATAATAACTCAATCCTCACCATTGTTGGAATTGATTATCAAGCAAGAGAATATATTTGCAATAGTTCATTATTTCCAGAACCGACTATCAGAGTTAGTTTTTCTGACGATTACAGACTTCAGCCTGTATATGGTTGCTCATGTTGTCAGTGCTGCAACCGCATGGCATTTTGCAACTTGTGCAACAGACCAATTTTCGGTGTCGGAGACATAATTAAATGGTCTTATGGCAAAAATTCTGCCGTGATGGTTGTAGATGACATTGACTTGTGCGGAAAGCGTTATCGTGTTCACAATGGCGATTATTGCTTTACTATTTCATTTGAGAATAATGACCTTTTGACACTTGTTTCTTCTGCTTGCCCTGTATCATGCTGCAATCCTTGTTATTGCTGCAAGTTCCGTTGCTGCAACCGATAATCAGTTATAAGCATGAATAAGATTAAGAAAGCAATCATATTTAAGGGTCTTGCGTATACAGGTATTGCCGACATTTGCACATGTCCGCACTGCGAAAACGTGATGGGTGAGATGGATAACGTCGCGATGCTCGTTCCTGCTGGCATGGCGCGATGCCCACACTGCGGTGAGCAGTTGATGTGGTATAGCGAGGACACAATAGACGAAGACAGGGAGGTCTCAATGTACGATATCGTTACTGACAATGACATTGAACTATTTGAGTACGATGCGAACTACAAGGAAGTAACAAACGAGGAAGGCAAAGTTTTCCTCTATGACATTCAAGAGCACAGAAACGTTAAAGAGATTGATTGATATGGACAGAATTTTTAAGATTGACAAACAACTTTGTGGAAAGTTTCATGCAACCTATGTTGAAAAGGTTGATGAGAAGCATTTGGTTATGCACTTTGACTGCCCCATTGTAAAGAGGATGACATGGGATTTGATAACAGATGCTATTGACCTTTATGCTTGGGGTCTTTCATGGTCATCGTGGTTGGAAAAGGAAGCACGTTATCACTTCAACCTTGCGCACTTAGTGCTTTGCAAAGACCCATATCATGATTTGAAGAAAACCCTTGAAGAAATGTATAACGAGGGTAAGATTTTCCACAAACTGATTGACATTAGGACACAGGGTTATGATGAAATTATTGGCAACAGGATATGCCTTGTATTTGGGCCGGAGCAACCTGGTCATTACGCACCATTTATTCAATACACACCGAATGATTTTTTGGGTCATGAGTATTTCAATGTCGGCACTTTCTACAGGTATAATGAAATGGGCATTTCAGTAACACATTATTGTGGGCCACATCGTTTATTCGGAAACGAGGAATTTGTCAACATTTTTATCGCAATCCAAGACTTCTACATGAACACAACAGAAATTTAACATACCTCTTTTTAAGTTCAACTTTGGCGGTGGCTTGTGGTGTAAACCATAGGTCATCGTCCGCGTTTGAGGACTATTAACATATTTTAACCATATATTGTTTTGTATTTACCTGTCTGTGTAGTATATTTGCGTAAAAAAAATATGTTACATTATGGATTACAATAAGATGACTGAAAGGTACAAATTCAACAGGAAGATTCATGAACAAATCGGAAAATTCATTAAACAATTTCCGGAACTAAGATACGGACAGATACTTGGTAATATTGGTATGACATATCCGTATGATGTTTTTAATGATGAGTCGGAAACGTTATATAAAAGAATGTTGGTCAAGGAAAAAGAACTTGGATGGAATGAGAAAACAGACACAAATTTACCATTCAAACAAACAAGGGATGTATTAATCGGTTATGAAACGTTCATTCCATTTGATAGTGGAGAATATACTGAACCAGAACTGGTGTGTTCCAAAAATGGATGGCACATTAAAATCTATAACGATTTAGATATCTTGTCAATCAGAACAATGCACGGAAGAGAATATTTTGTCTTAGATGAAATGCGTGGAAGACCAAACATGATTAGATATAAACTAATAGATGGTAACGAGATAGATTTAAATTCAGATTTTATAACCGAAATAAAACCAGTTGTATTTGTTCATTTTTGGAAAGAAGGTGACGAAGAAATGGATTATTCAATATTCTTAAAAAGGAATGACAGGGTGGTAAACGAAATTGAAGACGAGGAAGTTAAGAATAAAGCGCAAAGATTAATAGGAACTAAACTATCATTGCTATATGGAGACAAGCAAATTTGGTGATAACAGACAGATTAACGTAAGGGCTGTATACGATGATGGCGAATCTTTAAAGGAATATTCAAATCAGTTATTCGACTTAGAAAATTTAAGTGCGGCCTATGATGATTTCGAGAAATGGTGCTTTACCTTTGCATGTGAAAACTGGCAAATATGTGTGGATGAACGTACACCTTCAAACATTATTGAATTTGCTTCAAAATTAATAAGCGGAAATAAAAGTATGCTATGTGTTGTGTTTAAGGAAAAATATCAACACACACAAAAATTGTGTTCAGTAATTTTAGAAATTGTTGATAAAGACTAAGATATTATGAGTGTATTTACAAGAAACGCCGGTAAGTTGTTCTATCATGATAAGAACTTGGACTGCTTCATTGTTAGGGACGAACCTGTTACTTTGAAAGAGTTGATAAACGATACACCAGGACAATATGATGAAAAACTTTACAATAACCTAAACAAGGATGTTATAAACGGAGATTACGTTGATGCTTACTTGTCACTTCCTGTTGGCATCTATAACGAGAAGTACGTATATCGTTGCACCATTCCTGCAGGTATGCCGTTCTATATCAGTGACAACCTAAAAGAAGTTGCCGCAAAAAAACTTAAGGTGAACGAAAGAATTACTTCACAGCCAGTTTTCAGTGAAGTCCTGGCCAGTGGATATGTTGAGTGTCTTAGACTTGACCTGTTTAGGGATAACGATAAGGATGAAATCGCTTATTTTGTACTTCTTGGCGGAAAAGTTGTAAACCCATACAGATACACTGGTACAGGAAGCGATGTTGTCGGTGTGGTTTGCAATCTTCACGATAGCGTTGCAAAAGTGATTGCCATTAATGAGAAGAATTTGGAATGGTCAAACCTTGAACCAGATAAAACAAGGATTGTCACCAAAAAACAATATAAGGAAAAGAAACTCGCTCGTGAAGATTTGAATGGATATCAGAATACACATGCTATCACCAAAAGCAAAAAGTTTAAGCAAGAACATTACCCTGCAGTAGATTATTGTTTGAATTACTCCATCGGTGATTTGGGTAAGGGTAGATGGTTTTTGGGGTCTGCAAGTGACGTTGTTTCAATGGCAAGAGACAATATGCTTAGAATTAATGCGGCACTTGCAATACTTCAATATAAAGGAATTGATTGTGATTTACTTGACTGCGATTGGTATTGGACTTCAACAGAGTATCACGAGAATAGTGTTTGGGCGGTTGTTGTTAATTCCGGTTTCTTGGGGTTTAACGTTAAATCGAAAAAAGGTGGTGTCAGACCAATGACAATCATAAATTTTGTGCCCAGCTGACTTGGATTATTGAAAAACGTGTAGTATATTTGCAACGAAAAATTTAGGGAATGATATACAAGTTGTCTATACAATTAAAACGAAAAAAATATGATACAAAAGGATAAAGAAATCACAATTAAATGTGTTAGCGGTGTTGAGGGAAACTCTATATATCTTAATGATACAAGAATAGCGGGGTCTAAGCCTTGGGGTGGAGGACATATATTATGGGAAAAGAAAACAAAGATAAGAGATATAGAATTAGCAGTTGGATACTTTTTCAGCGATGAAGAATGCTTATAACCAACATATATATCATTATCAAAATTTAATATAATAATAACATTTTAAAACTTAATATTTTGGGCTTAGACATTTATTTTTACAAGACAAACAAGTATGATGATTGCAAAAGCATTTCAGAATACTACGAAAGGGGCAAGGAAGACCATGAAAAGTACATTGATGACTTAATTCCTAAATTGGTAAAGGAACTCTCTGAATCTAAGAGATATTCAGAAACATATCATAAGGTTTTCTTCGATGTACTGCCAATGGTTGCACCATGTGACACATGGTTGTTTGAAGAATA
>Ga0310697_10001280_pt1 | contig 30279 bp, 29 predicted proteins | sample 172DNAGHGlowgp2_FD_203883 | JGI IMG/M metagenome (GOLD analysis project Ga0310697, IMG submission 203883) | Sheep rumen microbial communities from Palmerston North, Manawatu-Wanganui, New Zealand - 1728 DNA GHGlow gp2 (v2) (version 2) | ecosystem: Host-associated > Mammals > Digestive system >... | reverse complement strand
AAAAAAAGATGTGAGATTTACAATCTCCCTATTGACATAAGTACTTCTATATAGTATAATCCGAAACGGAATTGACCAAGGAGGTTATATTATGAATAAGATTACTGTTGGCAACATCCCAGCTTTCACTTCTCCCAACTCCATGGTGCTGGTGTGCACCGAAAAGCCGGATGGGAGCACTAATATGTGTACACTGGCTTGGTGGACGATTGCTTCTACCAATCCCGGAAAAATCATGTTCTCCCTGAATAAAGGCGCATACACGTTGGAGCTGCTTGCTGAAAAGAAGGAAGTTGTCATTGCGGTGCCCGGTGTTGAGCTGACCGGTGCACTGATCGGATGTGGAACCTGCTCCGGTCGGGATACAGATAAAGCGGCAAAGGTTGGACTGACTATGCAGGACATTGAAGGCACCAACATTAAAGCGCCGGTTCCCTGCAAGATGCTCATCCATGCGACAGTTGCTCAAACGATGGATGCTGATGATCACGTTGTTCATCTCTGCGATGTCAAAGGCGTCTACGGTGACGAAAATGTAGATGCTGTGTACGGTTGGAAGGGTTACGCGGAATTTGCTGCTGCACAGCAGAAATAAGATCTACAGGGCAGTTATCGGCAGATAGCTGCCCTTCTTTTATAGGGAGGCTTATCATGGGTACTCAAGGCGGATTTTTAATTACTCGAATCAAACAGGTCGGTGGCCGTGTATTTGAGCGAATTCTGGCCGAAAAGAAAATTGATGCTTTTAACGGTGCTCAGGGGCGGATACTCTACGTTCTCTGGCAGAAGGACGGTGTTCCGATCAGCGACCTATCAAAAGAAACAGGACTGGCGTTGACAACGCTTACCAGTATGCTAGATCGCATGGAGGCGGCTTCCTTAATTCGCCGAGACCGAGGTGATAAGGATCGAAGGAAAATTTTGATCTATCTCACAGATGAGGCAAAATCACTGGAAAAGGATTACCAAGAAGTGACTGAAGAAATCAGCAATATTTATTACAAGGGCTTCAGTAAAGATGAAATCGCCCAGCTTGAGGAATATCTCCGCAGAGTGCTTGCCAATGTGGAAGAGCGGCTGTAGTCGCCTGTCAAATGAGAAAGGAAGCAAATGTTTGTATGTATCAAGGATCAGATCCAGAACATGAATCTGGTCATCGGCTGCACTGTTGGGTGCGATTATTGCTACGCACGGAATAACGTTAAGCGCTGGCATATGATTGATGATTTTGCAAAGCCTGAATTTTTCCCAAATAAGCTGCGTTTGATGGAAAAGCAGCGTCCGCAGAACTTTCTGCTGACAGGCATGAGTGACCTTGCAGTTTGGAAGCAGGAATGGCTGGATAAGGTCTTCACGAGAATGCGGCAGAATCCGCAGCACCAATTTCTTTTCCTCTCCAAGCGTCCAGATCTTCTGAACATCGATACCGATCTTGAAAACGCGTGGTTTGGCGTGACGGTGACAAGGCGCTCTGAGCTCTGGAGAGTTGACGCCCTACGGGAGAATGTGAGAGCAAAGCACTATCACGTAACCTTTGAGCCGCTGTTTGATGATCCGGGCAAAGTTGATTTGCAGGGAGTCGACTGGATTGTTGTCGGTACCATGACCGGTGCACAAAGCAGGAAGGTTCATACAAAGCCTGCTTGGGCATATTCCCTGACAGAACAGGCGCATGCGCTTGATATACCGGTATTCATGAAAGAAGATCTTGTGCCCATCATTGGTGAGGAAAATATGATTCAGGAAATGCCAGAAGCCTATATCAGAGTATTGGAGGAGCAGGAGAAATGGCACAAGTAGTGATGGATGGTATTTTAATCGGCGATGCCGAAACAAAAAATATCATGACGAAATCCAGTCTCCCGGTGGGCGGTTATTCCGTTAATCCTTATGTGGGCTGTACCCATGCCTGTAAGTATTGCTATGCCTCCTTTATGAAGCGCTTTACCGGTCACACCGAGGAATGGGGTACATTTCTTGATGTGAAGCATTGGCCTGAAATAAAAAATGCGGAGAAATACGCAGGCCAGCGTGTAGTCATCGGCTCTGTGACGGACGGATACAATCCTCAGGAAGAGAAGTTTGGCAACACCAGAAAGCTTCTCGAACAGCTACGTGGCAGTGGTGCAGATATTCTGATTTGCACAAAGTCTGATCTTGTAGTCAGAGACATCGACCTCATAAAGGAGTTGGGACAGGTAACGGTTTCATGGTCAATCAATACACTGGACGAAGGTTTCAAGAATGACATGGACTCTGCCGTTTCTATCGAGCGGCGCATTGCCGCCATGAAAAAGGTCTATAATGCCGGTATTCGCACAGTTTGCTTTGTCTCACCAGTCTTTCCCGGCATCACGGACTTTGAAGCTATCTTTGAACGAGTAAAGGATCAGTGCGATTTGTTCTGGCTGGAGAACCTGAACCTGCGCGGTGGGTTTAAGAAAACCATAATGGACTATATTGCGGACAGGCATTCAGAGCTTATTCCGCTTTACGATGAAATATACAATAAAAAGAACCGCAGCTATTTCGAGGCGTTGGAGCAGAAAGCGGGAGAAATGGCGAAGAAGTATGATTGTCCCTTTGTTGATAATGAAATGCCATACGGCAGGGTGCCGCAGGGACATCCCGTGATCGTAGACTATTTCTATCATGAGGAGATTAGAGGTTCAGAGAACACAGGAAAACGTAATAAATAAGGCAAAATGCTCCCGGTCACCGGAATCATAATCCGATGATCGGGAGCTTGCTTTCTGTCCGGCTCAGCCCTCGAAGGTGGAGCCGTTTTTGAAGGTGAAGGTCAGGCGGCCATCCGCATAGGCCGTGGCGTAGTCCAGCAGGCCGCACCAGAGCTTTTCGCTGAAGGCGGTGACCTCGCCGTCATGCTGTTTCAGAATCCGGAGGAAGTCCTCCATCGTGCCGCGCCGGTCCCGGATGTCGCTGATCTGTTGTGCGACCGCATCCTTCTTGGTTTCGGCCTCCTTGAACTTCTGGCTGAGGGAATCGAAGCGCTGGTTGTACTCGGTCTGGTCCTGCGCGACCGTAGCGTTCTGCCGGATCATCTGCTGGATCATGCCGTTGAGCACTTCCATCTCCGAAAGGAGCTCCTGCTGCTGGGTCTCCAGCTCGGTGGTGTCGAGGGTCTTTGCCATGCCCAGCTCGTAGGCGGCAATGGCGGCGTCCCGTCCGGCCAGCAGCTGGTTGACTGCCGTCGTGAAGCGCTCCTTCACCGATGCCTCGTCGAGGTAAGGCGTGGTGCAGCGGACCTCGTTTTTGTATTTCCGGTTGCACTGCCAGACGGTCCGCTTGCACTTTTCCGGCGAGTGCCAGACCTTTGAGCCGTACCACCCGCCGCAGTCGCCGCACTTGATTCTGCCGGAGAGCAGGTGGACACCGCTGTGGCGATTCTTGCCCTTGGTCCGTTTGGTCAGTTCCCGCTGGACCATCTCGAAGGTCTCCGGGTCGATGATCGCTTCATGGTTGTTCTCCACATAGTACTGCGGGACCTCACCCTGATTGGTTCTCATCTTCTTGGTCAGGAAGTCCTCGCAGAAGGTCTTCTGCAGCAGGGCATCTCCCTTGTACTTCTCATTCGACAGGATGCTCTTGATAGTGGTCTGGCCCCACTGGCGCTTGCCTGCCGGTGTCGGGACGCCTTCGTCGGTCAGCGTCTTGGCGATGCCGTGAGGCGTCATGCCCTTGAGGAACATGCCGTAGATGCGCTTGACCACCTTGGCCTGCTCCGGGTTGATCACCAGATTCCCATCCTCGCCTCGGTCATATCCGAGAAACCGTTTGAAGGGAACCGTGACCTTGCCGTCTGCAAAGCGCTTTCTCTGGCCCCATGTGCAGTTCTCGGAAATGGACCGGCTTTCTTCCTGCGCGAGGCTCGACATGATGGTCAGCAGGACTTCGCCTTTATTTTCATTCCCGCGATTATCCTTGCGCTCATTAACTTCAGTTCCATCTTTATAAACTCCGTGTTCAGCATCGACGACGCACACATTTTTCATCGCGGGCCGCTCGGTTTTCTCCCCTTTGTTGTGGCCGGTTTGTATTGTGTCTTTCTGGTTTATATTCTGATAAAACGCAGCAACAAAAAATCGATTGAGATCATTCCTATCGTCTTTCTCTGCTTTGCCCTGTTCTCGGGCCTGGTTCTGCCGTTTGTGTACGGCAAGGCTTACGCGCATATAATCAGATTTTCGCGCTTGGGGACATTGAGTTTCTCGACACAGGCTTTACTCCTCTGTCTGCAGAAGCTAAAACAGATGTATTCAGCGCGGCGATCTATCTGGAGCAGTGCAAGGATGCGCTGCTCAATGAGCTGAAATTTCTGCGCTGTCTGTGTATCGGGTTTGCACAGAAGCTCCAGAGCGCCATAACGGATTCAAACCGTTCGTCACTGCGGGAACGCGTCGCGCATTTCCTGCGTCTGGCCGAGCCGGGGCAGCCCATCACCGACATTGCGCGCATTGCGAAATCGCTCAATGTCAGCAATCGTCATCTTCTGCGAATACTCAAAGAATACTGTAATGCGGGTGTCCTCGAGCATGAGAAGAAGGGCGTTTACCGGCTGGTACACAAGCCATGATTCACTATTCCGCGGCTGGGGCTCCCCTGCTCGCAGCGTTTGAATCTTTTCCTTATCTCATTGAAGCTTCGCGATGATCCAAAAGAAAGGCGTTGCCTCTCAACAGCTGTTCGCTATCAGAGATAACGCCTTTTTACTTGGATTCAGGGCTCCTTTTCCTCAAAATCAGATGCTTCCGCAAACTTGCTGGGCTTGATGAAGAAATTGGGGCCGGTGCCGCCGTCGGGGAAGCACGGCAGCTCCGTGACAAGATCATCGCCGTACAGGGCCTTGAGCTCGTCAACGGGCCCGAACTTCAAAGCGCGCATCATGCAGCTCGTGACGCACGCGGGCTCCTCGCCCTTGCGGACAAGCTCGATGCAGCCGTTGCATTTGCCGACCGCCTCGCGCTCGGGGATGAAGACAGGGTGGCCGTAGGGGCAGGCCTTGACGCACATCTGGCACATCTCGCCGAGACACTTGATGTTGTCGTCATGGCAGACAAGCCCGGTCTCCTCGTCCTTCACGGTGCGCTTGGTGGGGCAGGCCGCCACGCACGCGGGGTTGTCGCAGTGGTTGCAGGTGGTGGCTAGGTGATAGATGCCGGGGTTGGGGTATTCGCCCGTCTCGAAGGTGCGGACCTTGCGGTAGAGCGTGCCGACGTCGAGCCGGTTTTTATCCTTGCAGGCGATCTGACAGGTGTGGCAGCCGGCGCACACGGTCTGATCGAAATAGAATCCATACTGTGCCATGTTTTACCCTCCTCACTCAGTCAAACAGAATCGTCTGGGGGACATCCTTGTCGTCGGGGATCTCCTCGCTGTACTTGCTCACTTCGACGTTCAGCGTGTTGTAGCCGCTGCAGCCGAGGCCGCGGGCGACCTGGCCGGTGATGTAGTTCTCGGAGCCGCTCTGATCGATGCCGGTCTTCTCGTCCACGCGGATCCACGGGCCGTGGGGCAGGCCGACCACGCCGGGCATCAGGCGGGCGGTGACATAGGCCTTGCGCAGGGTCTCGCCGTATTTAGAGGCGATCTTCACCGTGTCGCCGTCAGCGATGCCGCGCGCCTCGGCGTCCTTCTTTGCGAGGAAGACGGGGTTCGGGCAGGCCTCGCGCAGCCAGGGGACATTGTCGAAGATGGAGTGGGAACGGCGCTGGTAGTGCGGGTTGATGCACTGGAGAGGATACTCGCTCTTCTCGCCGCCGAGCTTGCCGTCCACGAAGGTCTCCTCGTAGCCCTGGGTCGGGACGCGGTACTTCGGGATGGCGCTGTACTCCTCCTCGGAATAGCCCTGGGAGTTGAGGATATCGGCCCAGGCCTGGCAGGCAAACTCGATCTTGCCGGAGGTGGTGGTGATGGGATGGCCCTCGGGATCGTCGCGGAACTCCTTCTTGTGGATGAAGCCGAAGTTGTCGCCGATGTGGCGGTCGACGCGGTAGAGGCCGTCCTCCATATACTTGGCGATGGGGACGCGGCCCTCCTGCGGCTCGCCCTCGACGCCCCACTCCTTGATATCGTCCTCGGTGATGGAGACGAGGTTTTCCCAGCTCTCGCCGTCCTCCTTGATGACCGTGGAGGTGGCGACGGCGTTGAACAGGCGCTGCTTTTCGGACACGGTGCCCCACATCTCGGGCGCGAGACCGAACTTCGCGCCGATGGTCATCATGGCCTCGTCGTCGCTCTTGGACTCATAGAAGGGGTCGAGCATGCCGCGGTTGATGAGCAAGATGTCGCGGTTCATGTAGCCCTCCCAGACGTAGGATCCCTCGCGCTCCCAGTTGGTGGTGATGGGCAGGACAATGTCGGCGTACTTGTTGGTGGCGGTGAGGAAGTGGCCCTGGCCGACCACGAACTCCACGGAGCGCATGGCCTCCACGCCCTCCTTGGCGCCCTCGCAGGTGGTGAGCTTGGCTTTGTTGGTGGTCCAGATCATCTTGATGGGAGCCTTGATGTACTCGACCTTCTTCGTCAGGTCATAGCCCGAGACCACGTCCTTCCAGCCGTCGGGGCCCGCGTCGTTGAGAGCGGTGAAAATGCCGGTGGGGTTGAAGGCCTCGCCCTTGACGGCCTTCCAGATCTGGTTGTCGCAGATCGGGGTGGCCGCGCCGGTGCCGCCGGTCGCGCCGGAGGAGCCGCCGGAGCCCGCCTTGACAAGACGGGGGCCGAAGTTGTTGGTGTGGTTCCAGGCGGTGGGGCCGACGCTGTTGCCGCTCTTGCCGATGTGCCCGCCCATGGCGCCGAGGGCAATGGCGGTCTGGGGAAGCTGCTCGGTGTCATAGGTGCGGGCGCTGGCCCAGGAGGAGAGAAGCGCCACGTTGTTGTCCTTGCCGAGGATGCGCGCGACCTCGCGCAGGGTGTCGGCGGGAACGCCGGTGATCTCCTCGGCCCACTCGGGGGTCTTGGGGATGCCGTCGTATTCGCCGCGCAGATAGTCGAAGTAGTTCTCGTCAGACTTGACGTCGGCGGGCATGTGATCCTTGTCCTGGCCGACGCAGCATCGGTCGAGGAAGTCCCAGTCGATGAGAGAGCCGTCCTTGTCCTCCTCCAGCAGCACATAGGACATGGCCATCATGGCGGCCATATCGGTGCCGGGGCGGATGGGGACCCACTGCGCGTCCAGAATGGCGGAGGTATCGGTGTAGATGGGGTCGAAGATGATGAACTTGACGCCCGCGTTCTTCCAGGCGACGGCGTAGTTGGTGGCGTTGCCGAGGGCCGCCCAGGCGGGGTTGTAGCCGAAGGCCACCACATAGTCGCAGTTCATGAAGTCCAGACGGTCATTGTTGCAGTCGTAGTAGTTGCAGCCGTCGCCCCAGCCGAAGACACCGGGGGCAAACCAGGTGCCCCAGGAGCTGGTGGTCCAGGAATTGAGGTAGTTGATGTTCAGCTTGTTCAGAAGGCTGGAGCATCCGCCGCCGAAGGTGAGGATGGCGTTGTCGCCGTAGGTGGAATTGATGCGCTCGATCTCGTCATGGATGTAGGTCGCGGCCTCGTCCCAGGAGATGCGTTCCCACTCGTCCTGACCTCTGAGCTCGGGGTTGGGATTGTCGGGGCTCCAGTTTTTGCGCTTCATGGGGTATTTCAGGCGGTCAAGGCCCCTCGCCTGATACTGCTGGGAAAAGCCGCGCAGGCAGGCGCGCTGCTGACGGTTGACCTCGTCGTCGGTGTTGAAGCTGTCGGTGCCCTGGCGGAGAATGACGCCGTCCTTGACGTATGCGCGGACAAGACACTTGCCGCCGCAGTTGTGCCAGCAGGGCGCGGCGACCCATTTGCCGCCCTCGGCCGCGTCGCTGACGACCGGCGCGCCCGCGGGCGCGGTCCCCTCAGCGGAGGCCTTGAGACGGTTTTCGCCCCCGTTTGCGATCCCGAGACCGGCTGCCGCCGCGGTGGCGGCAAGCGTGCCCTTGAGGAAATCGCGGCGGCTGAACTTTGCATTCAGAACGTCTTCAATCATGTGCATGTACTCCTTCCGATAATAAGTCATTCAGGGTTTCACGATCTTGTTTCAAAAAGCTGTCAAGAATCCGCAGAAGCTGCGGATAGAGCGGGGCCGTCCCCGTTTTACCCGCTCTCTCCGCAAGCAGCGGAACCCAGACCAGCAGGTGCTCCTTCAGAAAATCCCGCGCCCCCCGTAGCGCTGCGTCAAGCGTTTCGGCGTCCCCCGCCCCGAAGGCGTCCGCTGCGCGCCGGGCAAGCTCGGCCATAAACCCCAGCTCCAGCGCCAGACTGTCGTCGGCCACCCTGGGGTATTCCTCCGGCAGCAGCCCGAAGCGGTGATAGCAGGCCCGGACCTGCAGAGTGCTCTCCTGGAAGAGCATCCCCTCCTCGCCCACGTAGACCGACTCCCAGGGCGGGGCGTCCATCTCCAGCGGGCCGACAAAGAGGCGCGTATACTCCTCGCGCAGGCGCTCCGTGAAAGCGGCGTCGTCCGCCTTCCCGCGCAGGCGCGTGAGTCCGGCGGAGAGCTCCTCGGGAATCCCGACCCCGAGCAGCTCAAAGCAGCCGCGGGTCGTCTCCGATGTCAGCAGCTCCAGAAAGGCCTTGTCCGGCTCGCGCGCGAAGGCTTTGTACAGAAGTTGATAGAGATAGTTCCGGCTGACGAGCAGCAGCTCACAGGCTTCGTTCCTGTCGATCACATTCACCTCCCGAAAAGAAGAGAAGGAACACCGACGCACCCTGCCTTTCGGCGGGTCTTTCGGTGTTCCTTCGCAAATCTGGCAAGCGGCGCGGTTGCCCCCGCCACTCATCGGCTGAACCTGCCCGGAGGGTAGGGACAGCTTGGAACCGATATGGAAATTATCAAGTATACTATATATGCTGCGGCCCGCTTTTGTCAAGCACAAAAAGTCTCTATTTTCGGCTTTTCGCCGCTTTTGCGCAGCGTCGGCAGATCGGCGGATCTGTCCCCGGCAGAAGCACCGCCCCGCAGCTTTCGCAGGAGAGGCTTTTTACGCGCACCAGCGGCAGCTTATCCAGGTGCGGCAGCGCCAGCGCCTCCAGACCGTCCAGGCCCTTATGCGGACAGAGCCCCACACAGAGCGAGCAGGCGGTGCATTTATACGGCTCGATATACACAAGGCGCGTGCCGCCCTCCTCCCGCACGAGGGACAGGGCCTGATGGGGGCAGACCTCCGCGCAGATCCCGCAGCCGAAGCAGTTGAGATTGAAGCGCGGCAGCGGCAGAACAACATGCAGCCCAGGGTTTTCCCGGCGCTCATCTCTGACGGCTTCGGCCAGCAGCCTGCGCGCGGCGAGGGGCTCCGCCTGTTCGCCGAGCAGGAGCGGGAGACGTTTTTCCGCCTCCCTGAAAAGCCGCTTTTCGGCGCGGCGGCGTATGCCGCCGAAGAGCTCCCGCCTTGTCACGGCGGGCATCTCCGGCGTCTCCTCCGGGACAGCGAGCGGCGTGTCTTCTCCATCGACGATCTGAACCCGCTCACGAAAAAGACCGGGGCCGAGGAAGCTTTTCAGCGCCTCAACAGCGGCCGTCACCGCCGCCCTCTGCATTTCGCGCGGGCAGGAGGCGCAGGCGCGCGTATACAGGCACAGCTTTCCGCGCAGCGCGAACACAGCCGGAAGCTCCCACGGGACGGAGGCGAGGCAGCCGACACGGAGCGTGCCGACGTCAGCCTCCCGTCGGCAGGTGATGCGGACCTGCGCACTCTCCAGAGCTTCCGCATAGTCCCGGCGCGTGGGCTCGGAGGGGATCAGCGCCCGCGTTGGACAGGCGGAGACGCACAGCGAGCAGTCCGTACACAGCTCCCAGCGCATGGCCCCGCCGCTTTTCAGCGGGAAGACGCCGTGGGGGCAGATCTCCGCACAGCGCGTGCAGGGCTCACGGCGCTGCAGACGGTTCAGACAGAGCCCGGCCCTGAGCGCCGGACGGCTGTTAAAATTCATGGCACTGCCGACGCTTTCGCTCAGGAAGCCCACAGGATCACCTCATTTCAGTTGCGCGAAAGGAGAATTTAGAGTAGAATAGCGCCGGGAGGGATGCACATGCTGGAAGAAATCACACGCCAAAACCTGGGCAGCATCCGCAATTCCACATTTCGGCACTACGCTCGGATCTACGTGGATATCTACGAGAGCTTTCTGGCGCAGGTCGGACAGTTCGGCCTGCCGTTTGAGACAGACGCCGCGCCGCAGACGCAGATCGCGCAGGAGCGGGCCGCGCTGCGGACCCTCCCGGAGATCACGTCTCGCTGCGACGGGGCGAGTCTTGTCTATCGGCACATCTCCCCGGCCTGCGAGGTGTGCAAACAGGGCGTAAACACCCTGACGAGCCACATTTCCTTCCGCTGCCACCGCAATTGTTTCTTCTGCTTCAACCCGAATCAGGAAAATTTTGAGGCGCATCTTGCCGCCGAAAACGACTGGCGCGGGGAATTGGAGAGCTATCACCATGCGGGGCAGGTGCTGACGCACATCGCCCTGACGGGGGGTGAGCCGCTGCTGCACCCGACACAGGCTGCAGCCTTCTTTCACCATGCGCGCGAGCTGTACCCCGAGGCGCACCTGCGCCTCTATACCTCCGGCGACCTGCTGGACGAGGCAATGCTTGTGTCCTTCCGGGATGCCGGACTTGACGAGATCCGCTTCAGCTATAAGATGGAAGACGCACCCGAAGTACAGAAAAAAGTGCTTTCCAACATGGCGCTTGCCAAAGAGTACATCCCGAGCGTGATGGTGGAGATGCCGGTAATGCCCGATATGGAGGACGAGATGCGAGCGCTGTTGCTGCGTCTGGACGAGATCGGCGTCCGGGGCATCAACCTCCTGGAGCTCTGCTTCCCCTATCACAATGCCGAGGCCTTCCGCGCGCGTGGCTTTCGTCTTCGCTATCCGCCCTACCGCACCCTGTATAACTTCTGGTACGCGGGCGGGCTGCCGGTGGCGGGCAGCGAGCTTTCAGCCCTGCGCCTGCTGCAATTTGCAGCAGAAGAAAAGCTCAGCCTCGGTGTGCATTACTGCTCGCTTGAGAACAAGAACTTCGGCCAGATGTACCAGCAGAATCATCACCCGGAGCTCATCCACCCCACGCTTCTCTTTTCGGAGCGCGACTATTACCTCAAGACCGTCAAGGCCTTCGGCGAGGACGCCGTGCAGGTCAAGAAGCTCTTTGACAAGCGCGGAAACACCCGTTATCTCTATGACCCGAAGGCCCAGTATATCCAGCTCCACCCGGCCGATGCCGTGCGTCTGCAGGGCAGGAGATGGGAATTTGCCGTGTCTGTGAACGTCCTGGAGGAGCGTGACGGCGAGCCCTGTCTGCGGGAGCTCAAGCTGCTGCGCGCCTCCGCCGCGGACTGCGATCCCGCGGCGCTTTAATCACAGGTCCAGGAAGAAGCCCTGCAGAATGCTGCCCGCCTCTATAGGGCCGCTGCCCGCCGGGACAATGGCGGCGAGATCACAGGCGATGAGGCTGCTGATCATCACATTGCCCTGTCCGGAGGAGAGCCGGAGCTTTATCGTGCCGCTGCTGAAATCGGAATAGCCGCGCAGAAGGCGGTTTGCGGGGCTGGGCTTGCCGAAGCGCTCGGTCAGCGTGACCGGAAATTCCCGCGTCTCGCAGTCCCGGCGCCCGCACAGGCGCCGCAGAGCGGGCAGGGCCACCACATAGAAATTCGTGATCGAGGACGCAGGATTGCCCGACAGACCGCACAGTAACTTCCCATCGCGCATGGCATAGCAGCAGGCCATGCCGGGCTTCAGATCCACACCGTGCACCAGAATTTCTGCGCCGATCTGCTTCATGGCCTGGGGCGTCAGATCGTAATCTCCCACGGACACGCCGCCCGTGGTGATGAGCGCGTCACACTCCGAAAGCGCGCATTCCATGGCATTTGCGATCGCCTCCACATTGTCGGGGACGCTGCCGTACAGGACGGGCTCTGCCCCGAGACCGCCGACCAGTGCCGCCATGCTGTAGCGGTTGGTGTCGTGGATCTTCCCCAGGGGCAGATCATGGCCCAGCTCGATGAGCTCGCTGCCGGTGGAGAGGATGCCGATGCGCACTCGGCGATAAACCAGAGGTTCGGCGATGTTCTGCCCCGCAAGGGAACCCATGAGCCCTGCGTCGATGCGCTGCCCGCAAGGCGAGAGCAGGGCTCCCTGCCGGATGTCCTCGCCCTTGCGGACGATATTTTCACCGGGCCGCAGAGCTTTGAACAGTGTGACCGTACTGGCTGTAAACTCCGTGCGTTCAAAGGGGATCACCGCGTCGCCTCCCAGAGGGATCGGCGCGCCGGTCAGAATCTTTGAAGCCTGCCCCGCGCCCAGCGTGTGCTTTGGAACACAGGAGGCCGGGATCTCTTCCATGATTCTCAGCGTGACCGGGTTTTCTTTGGATGCGCCGAGACTGTCCGCCGCGCGCAAGACATATCCGTCAAAGGGCGAGCGGTCGAAGGGTGGCACATCGCTTGTGGCGACAAGCTCCCGGGCGAGAACGCGGTCGGCGCACGCGGCAAGAGGCACGCGCTCCGTCCCGACAGGCCGGACGACTTCCAGCAGCGCGGAACGCGCCTCACGATAGGTCACTTTATCATTCATAGAGTTCATTCCTTCCCAATGGTATAAACAATATATCGCGGCACCCGGTGCTTGTCAACAGCTTTGAAAGCGAGTGTTTCCATGAATCCAAAACCCTGTATCGTCGCCGTTTCCGGCGTAAAAAACACAGGAAAAACCAGACTCATCGAGGGCCTGCTGCCGGAGCTGACCGCGCGCGGCCTGTGCCCCGCCGTCATTAAGCACGACGGGCACCGCTTTGAGCCTGACCGCCCCGGTACGGACAGCTTTCGTTATCTTTCGGCGGGGGCTGTCGGTGCCGCCGTCTTTGACGGTGAAAAATACCAGCTCGTACGCAAAACAACTGTCGACGAGATGGCGCTTCTCGGCCAGTTTCCGGAGGCAGACCTGATCCTCCTGGAGGGCTTCAAGGGCTCCCGCTGGCCGAAGCTGGAGCTTATGCGCAGCTGCGTGTCGGGCAGCCCGGTCTGCCATCCCTCTACAAGGCTTGCCTTTGTGTCGGACATGGGTGCTCCCGAGCCGGGCTTTCCGGTCTACTCCCCTGACGACACCGCCGGGCTCGCGGATTTCCTGCTCGATTTATCACACTGCGGCAGGGACTGCTCCGCAATCCTGCTTGCCGGGGGCAAAAGCTCCCGCATGGGAAGCAGCAAGGCGGAGCTGCCCTTCGGCGGCATGCGCATGATCGATTATCAGGTGCAGCGCCTGATCTCGCTCGGTATTGAGGACATTGTGGTCGCGGGCCGCGCAGGCGAGGTGAGCGGCGCGCGGTGTGTGCCGGACGAGCGTGCGTATTTGGGGCCTCTCGGAGGGCTCAAGTCGGGGCTTGCTGCGGCAAAAAACAACAAGTGCCTCGTTCTGAGCGTTGATGCCCCGCTGGTTCCCTTTGCGGTACTCTTCGAGCTCATGCGCCGTCACCGCTCCGGCATTACGATTGCTGAGCATGGCGGGCAGCTTGAGCCTTTGATCGGCATTTACGACCGTTCGCTCACAGACGATTGCGCCGCGCTTCTCAATACCGCGCGAACATCTGTGCGGCGGCTCTTTGACAAGGCTTCTTTTCAGGCCCTGCACTTTGAAATTGATCCGCTTCTTCTCTCCAACTGCAACACCCCGGAGGAATACGCGCGCATGATTGCCTTTTCCTGACGGCGCCGTGAGCTTTGGCAAAAACAACATGCTTCACATCGGTTTCGCCGAGTGTCCGCACTGCGGGTGATGCAAAAGAATACCTTGATGTTTCTGGCCATCGCGGTAATTTAACGGCAAATGCGGACAATCCTTCGGATTCCCGCTGTCGGTCTGATCCCTCTGTCTCGCCGTGGGATGTGATTGTCCGTGTCGTCACATGGTTTACGCCCGTCGATTGCCCGATACGAAGCTGAGATGCATCCTGTCGAGCAGACTGTAAACAATTAAAAGAAGATTTGCAGCTCTGCGGTTGCCGCTGCATACAGGTTGTGCTTTTCCATCGGCGTGAGGACGCCGGGGTTGCGCTGCACGCGCTGGTTGTTGCAGTAACGGATATAATTCTCAATCATATCGACTAATTATTTCTTGCCGGTAAATCGCTTGCCGTACGAATCGGCAATGACAAACGCTCCTTTTTCTGTTTTTCCGCTCAGCGGGTTGCGTTGTTCAAGTGCTCTGTTCCAACCGAAGGGCTTCTTCCACCGCGCGCACCAGTTGATCGGCACAGGACGTGCCGCGCCCGCCGCAGTCGTTCCCCTTCAAAATGCGGATTGCCTGATTGGCTTCTTGTCCCTCCAGCAGCTTGCTGATGGCGTTGAGGTTGCCGTTGCAGCCCCCGACGAAATGAATATCATGGAGCTTTCCGTTCTCCAGGCCAAAGCTGATCTGGCGGGAGCAAACGCGCTGGGGCTTATAAGTATAGGTATTCATTACGATATGAAAAGTACAGGAATCGTCAGGAAAGTTGACGAGCTCGGACGAATCGTTCTCCCCATCGAGATGCGCCGCACACTCGGAGTTGATAACCGTGATCCGATTGAAATGTTTCTCGATGGAAAGAACATCATTCTCCGAAAATATGCGCCGGGCTGCGTATTCTGTGGAAACCCGAAGGAAAACAGCGAATACACAGGTAAGCGAGTATGCCGGGATTGTATAAGAGGTATGTAGTCGCTGGAGTTCATTATACTCCAGCGGTTTTTGTTTGTAAAATAGAAAAATGCCCTGCGCACCAACACCCCAAAAGTGAGCTGGGGATAAGTTTCTTTACAGCATATTCACACAATCAGCATTTTCCAGTGTTATGTAACCTGTCAAGAAAAAAAATAAAACCAGTCTATCATTTCATGTACTGTGATAGACTGGTTTTAATCTTAGGACGTGTTGCTCGATCAATCTTTGTTACGAGCTGCTTTTACCAGATATCCTTATCGCCGGTTTCTTCACCTTTGACCCAGTAGAGCTTGTTCTGGTCAATGCGAACGTAGATCTTGTCTACTTCGCCGACCAGCGTTTTGACTGCGTCAACCGTTATCTCGCCGCCGAAGGGAGACTGGAGGATGACGGTAGGGGCCGCCGGAGTTTTCTTCTCCGGCGTGGGCTTCTTCGGTTCAGCTTTCTTTTCTGCTTTTTTCGCCGGTGCAGAAGCTGTGGCAATTATAGTTTCCTCAACTTTCTTCGGCGCGACGTTCTTCCCCGGCGTTGCCTTCTTCTCCTGCGCAGCCATCTTCTCCGGCGCGGTTGCGGCAGTCTCGGTCTCGGCGGGCTTCTGCGCATTCGAGTCTGAACTGTCTTTGCTTTTCACATATAACGGATGTAATTCCGAAAACAGCTTTCGTTCCGTATATTCTCCGCAAATCCTTATTCCGTTCAGCTTGAATACTCCTCATAGCACCAGCGGGCGATTCTCTGAATCAGCTCCGTTGGCAGTTCATTCTTCCACGGCAGGCGGATCGTGCCCTTGCACACATCCCAGCCCCGCAATTCTTCGGCAAACACCGTTGTTGCCTCGCCTCCCGGGTACAGTCCCAGATGCTTCTTTGACGCGGCGAAATGGATGATGTTCCGGCCTTTCCAGTATGTCGGCATTGACCAGGAAATCCGCTCCTCGGCGTCCGGAAGAGCGGCGCGGAGGATTTCACGGATTTCTATCAGCTTCGCCTGCACGGCTTCATCCTGCGCGGCTATGTACGCATCTATGGTTTGCGGTTTCACGCAGTAATGATCCTGACCCTCTCTGCTGAATTCCCGACCGCATTTTGGGCATTTCCACATTGCTTTTCCCCCGTACAGGCATCCTTGGCATTCTCCGGGATGTCAAAGATCAATCCTTATATTTATCCCGCACTTCCAGTATTTTATCATGCGCGGCAGCGAAGGCGTCCACAACCTTCGGATCAAACTGCGAACCACGGCCTTTTATGATTTCGTCGTACGCATCCTTCTCCGACCACGCATTCTTATAGCTTCGCCTGCTGGTGAGGGCATCATACACATCGGCAACGGCCACGATCCTTCCCTCCAGGCTGATGTCCTCGCCTGCAAGGCCAGTCGGATAACCCTTTCCGTCATACCGCTCATGATGCTGCATGGCAATGGTGCGGGACTCCTTCATTTCCTCGCCCTCGACATTATAGAGCAGCTGCCCGCCCATTGTCGTATGTGTTTTTATGATCGCGTACTCTTCATCCGTCAGCTTGCCCGGCTTCTCCAGGATCTCGGGCGGAATCATCAGTTTGCCAACATCGTGCATAGTGGAAGCGATTCGGATCAGCTCGACTTTATCCTCCGCAAGGCCAAGCTGTTTTGCCAGAACACGGGAATACTCCGACACACGCTTTATATGCTGCCCGGTCTGCCCGGATTTGTTCTCCGTGATCTCCGCAAAGGACATGATGATCTCTTCCTGTATACGGTTTGTTTCATCTGCTCTTTCCTGGATATACGCGCCATACTCCATAATGTAAGAGAACAGAAGCGTGATGGAGAAGGACGTAATGCCGAGCAGCGGATTATACACGAAAAAGAGAAGCAGCCAGAAAGAGTTGTGCCGAATGTGCCTTGCTGTCTGCACATCAAACGGACGTTCCCCTTCCGCAAGAAATTTCATGATCCCGGCAAACATTTTCAATATTGCGAAAATGACAACATAAGAGATGAAAATAACCGTGCAGCCGATCGCCGCCTGATACTTCGGCTCCATGGATTGCAGTCCCGCAAAGGTCACGAGGATTTTGAACAGGAAGTTGTTGTTCAGCCGGTCTCCGATGAACACGCTTGCCTGTGGGCTATACAATACAGCCACGGTCAGTATAGCCTGAGCAACGATCAAAACTGTGAGGACAGTCTTGCTGATCACGCAGACCTTATATAACAGTTTTCCGCCCTGGCGGACACGAAGTCTGGATTTTTCAAGTTCACTCATTACACACACCTCTATTGCCTGCTATTATACACGGCGGGAAGACGCGGCGCAAGAGCGAAACCAACTGCCAGGCTCTGTCTGCCATAGAATGTTATGCCTCCAGCCAACACCTGTATTTCTGCGCCGCACATTGATTTATGCGCATACCATTGAATTATGCGCGAGAGCTTAACAGCTACTGTGGGGCGTAATTATTTAAGGCAGCACCGCACAATCCGCCTTCGGCACCTCCTGGAAAATTTGCGCTCTGATTTTGTCACTTTTTCTCGAAATACACAAAGTATTCCTGCGAAAAACTGCCTTCATCAGAACCCAAATTTTTTCAGGATTCGCTCTCGCCGAATTATGCGGTGTTGCCTTAACCACTCCCGCTGCTCTTTTCACATTCACATCGCTGCTGCCACGCCGCTTCAATTGCGTCGCTACGATGTCTGCCGTTGCTACAGGAGTATTCTTGATCTCGCGCTGGATATCCTGCTCCTCGTCGGTAAGGAAATTGTAAGTATCGCCGGTGCGTCCGATGTTGTTCTGGCTCATCAGGCGATCCAGAGAGCCACGCACCTGCTCGTGCATGGTGATCTTGTCCAGCCGGATATCGTCTGCCATCAGGATGACGATGTTGTCGAGGTTGGCCTTGACGTCATCCACATAGCGCACCAGATACAGGAACTTCAGTACATCCACGTCCTGCGGTTCGATACCGTTGCCATCAGCGGCAGCACGCTCGCAGCGCTCGATCACACGCCGGATGGAGCTTTCGAGGAAAGTGTGGACGGTATCATAGAAGAGATAGAAAGGAGCCAGTGCGTATTCGTCTTTATCCTCGATCTTCTGGGCTGCCTCTTGGAAACCGGAGAGCATGGAACGCTCGCCGCCAGAGAGGTGTTTGCCGGAATTACCGTGCTTCCGGATCTCTGCAAAGACCTTCTGCATCAGGATGAACTGATACGGCACAAACGGAAAGTTCTTAGCAAACTCGCCAGCGCCTCCGTATCCCTTAATGTCCAGAATGGCATCGGTGAAGGAGAACAGGTTCCTAAGCACCGAATCGTTGGTGTTGTAGACCTGCTCCAGATACCGGCGACTACAAAGGCAGACTCCTGATGGATCATCCACCGAAATGGCTTCAGGGCGTCGCTTATTATAACGGTTGCCTGTATGTAACAAGCGATGATGGCGACGCAGATCAGAATAAACCGGATCACATGTACCGGATCGACATGAGCGCCGACCGCAGTTCCGGGACGGTCACTCTCGAGCGTACTTTTGACGATGTCATCAGGCAGGGCGAGATTGAAGGTCTGAGCTTTGATCGGGAACGTGACCAGTTCCTGTTGCTGTATAATCGCGGGGCACGGATTGTGCTCGGCATGCCGAAAGGCTTTTATGACGGGTATACAGAAGAGATCCACGAAGTATACGTGTACGATATCAAAAAGCACCCATGATATAGATCAGGTTGTCATGAGAAGGACACAAGGACGTTGCAGGTCTGACCTTCGCGTATGACTCCTCTATCGACAGCCCCTGCGTAACGGGCGAGAACAACTTATCATGGACACCAGATGCACCAGCGTCCCCATCTCGTGGACACCAGATGCAACACTCCCCTGCCCCATTTCGTGGACAATAAATGCATCACTCCCCCAAGTGAAACACGCTTCGCCCCATTGCATCACGCTTCGCCCCAAATGCATCACTCCCCGAAAAAATGCAACACCCGCGATGCAAAATGCATCACCATCGCCTTGCAGTGTTGCATTTGTATCAAAAAGGAGTCGCAGCCACACACCTGAAACACCGATTGATACAATGTGTCAATTCGGTGTTTCGTTTTTTTATGCCCTGAAAGCCTTGCGGTGCAACATCTCCAGTTTCTTACCGTTGCAGTATGTTTTATGGTTTTAAAAAAGAGAGGGTTTGAATCCCCTCAACAGGTGGGAAGGAGACGCAGTTAGAGATGACAAATCGTTTGGTTATTGGGGTTTCGTTTGGTAGTTAAAAGTTTTGAAGTGCTTTGCTCCATGCGATTGTTTTCTTGTCATGACATAATTATAAAATAGTCTCTTGATTAATGTAACAGCACTTCTGGGCGGACAATAATTTGCTCCTTCCACTTCAAGTCTGATGCTGGCAGGGCTATTCTTTCTTTTTTGATAACAAAATGATAACTCTCTCCTTCTCGACTTGCATAGTTTCACGAAAAGAGCAATATAGACATGCAAATACCTATTTGGGAGGTTTGAAACATGCTCTATGTTGAATTCTTGATTGATGGCGAACGCTTTGAGCTGGAGCTCCATCCCGGTATGGTTATCACGAAATGCGAGGTGCGGCCAGAAAATCTATGGGTATTTCCATGAAACAGATCTGTTATGCGAAGCATGCACTCCCCCACCGCCTGATCCGAAGAAAAAGCTCATTGAATATTTGAAGAAACACATGGGCGTCACGTTTACCGCAGAGGAGATGGACACTTTTTTTGAGAAGAGCGATCCCAAATTATTGCTTGACGAGATCAACAGGCGGCAGAAAGCATCCCGCCGTGAGAAGGGCCGTCGCTCCTCTGTGATGACCGGTGAGAAACATCCCTCTGTGAAGATAATTTCCGCCACAAAATAGCCCCGTCAGAGCGATTTTTGATGGAAAAGGCAAAATGCTTCCCTGAATGGATTAAACAATCCTGATTCCGCGATTACAGGCCAGTCCATCCCGCCTGATTTCTGGTTGAAATAAAAAAGCCCACTATGGCACTTTCCGTCGCTGTGATTGACACAACTTCGGATCGTGCCGCGGTGGGCTTGTGCTTTTTCTCAGTCAGCTATTCGGCAGTCTGCGTGCGCTTATCGCGTCGGCCTCAGATTCCGTCAACGGCGTTTTGACCGGCCACATAGCCATAGTACATAGCCATGGAGTGCGAAACACCCTTCAATGTGATGGGATATTCATGCGCGAAACGACTGCCCTGGACGTTGCCGGCAACATAGAGACCGGGGATTTCGTTGCGATCCTTGTCGAAAGTGTGGCAGTTTTCATCCGATTCAAGTCCACCACAGATAACGAGCAGCAGCGCGCACTCAAACTGATCCGCATAGTAGGGGCCGTTCTCCAACGCCCACAAGCGGCTTGCGACTTTGCCGAAGTCATCGTCAGAGCCTTTCTTCGCCAATTCATTGTAGCGCTCAATGGATTTGAGGGCAGTCTCCTGTGCTTTCTCATCGTCGGGGTACATCTTGGAAACCAGTTCCTCCAGCGTGTCGGCCTTGATGGCGCGTCCGTCAGCGACTGCGGCTTCGAGCTGATAGGGGCTTTTGTAGTTGCGGTAGGTCTGGTTATTCTTCGGGCCATCCTCAGCGCTGGCATAGTTCTCCACATAGCAGGCCCCGCCGTGAGCGGCAGGCATGTAGGGAAGCTGCTCCGGCCAGTTGCTGTCAAAAATCTGCCAGGTCTTTCTCCCCTTCTGCAGCTCAATCTGGTTTTCAATCTGCTGACCGGGAAGATCCTCGTTCATGAAGCGTCTGCCGTTCATGTCAAGGTTCAGGAATCCCGCGTTGCCCATCACGCCGACGCCCGCGAGATCCGCGCCGCCGCCCATGTGGTGGATCATCGGCGCGTGATCCTGCTGCACCTGAGCCCCGGCCCACATACCGAGCTTGATGCCATCGCCGGTGTTGGTCATCTTGCCCTCCACATCGACATTCACGAAGAGGCGCATGATACCGTTTTCGATCACATCCGGGCAGAAGTGTTTGACCATGGCGTCATTCTGGGAATAGTCGCCGGTGGCGAGAATGACGCCTTTGTCCGCATGGGCAAGGACATATTTACCGGTCTTGGCATTACGCAGATAGGCGCCGACGCAGCGTCCGTTTTCCATAAGAAGCTTCTCGGCAAAGAAACCGTAGCGCTCCTCCACGTTCCCGGTGGCAACTGCCGCCTCCATGTTTTTATTCACGTTCACGCCTTGATTCGGCAAAAATTCCACAGAGGTCGGATAGCACGGGAATGTCTCCTTGCGCCAGTCGTAGTGCTCCGGCAGGGGCAGAAAAATGGGGATCAGGAAGTTTCCCGCGTTCTCATCGGGGATGGGCGAGCGGGTCTCTTCGGCGTAATATAGCTCCGTGTTCGGTGCGACCCACCAGTCGAAAACCTCTCCAATGTTATTGGCCCATTTAGAGATGATGCTGCGCTTGCATTTGTAGCTGGACTCCATCATGTGGAAGTCGATCATCTGGTCGATGTCTTCCTTTGTGAAAACATCCCGGCCCCAGCGGTGCTGGACATTGCCGTTGATGACCGCGTACTCACCGGAGCGGCACTGGGGGCCGCTGGCCTTGTCCACCGCAATGACCTTCGCGCCCTTCTCCGCAGCGGCACGGACAGCCGCCACACCGGCAACACCGCAGCCGATGACCAGAACGTCGGCGCTGATCTCCTCCTCCACGTCCGCGTCCGCGATCTCCGGGGCTTTGCCGAGCCACTCACTGTCCGAAGAAGGCTCCGCTGCCTCGTCACCGACTGCGGCTGGAGCCGCGCCTTTAGCCTGGGCGATGCAGTCGTTGACTGCCGTGCGCACGGCATTACTGGTGATGGTCGCGCCGGATACCGCGTCCACTTCCCCACTCTGCGCGTCAAGAATAGCTTTTTCAAGCAGTGGGCCGGCTCTGCCGCCGAGCTCAGGCGTCTCGCCGGTGGAGTCGATCACGACATCAAGGATGCTGGTCTCGTCAAAGGTCATAGTGACGGTGACTTCGCTCTCAAGTCCCTGGGCTTTTGCGGTATAGGTGCCGGGGATATATTTTGCTTCCTCTGCGTGAGCCATCAGATTGGCGCCCGTACCGAGTACGCTCGCAGCCGCAAGACTGAAGGCTCCTGCGGCGGTTCCCTTCAGAAAATCTCTGCGTGAAATAAGCTTTGCCATCATAATTCCTCCTTGTTTTTACTTGCGCTGGTATTCAAGCTGTCTTAACTATAACGTATCCTGGCTTGAAAAAATATAGCGGATATCTTATAATCATGTTAAGCAAATCTGAATACCACAAGGAGGATCATCATGCTGCGTCCCCATCTGAATACCTTTCTCACCGTATGTGAGACGGGCAGCTTCAACAAGGCGGCGAACGCGCTGTATATCACCCCCAGCGCTGTACTGCAGCAGATTCAAACGCTGGAGGCCGATTTGGAGGTCACGCTCTTTATCCGGCAAAGGCGAGGGGTCACGCTGACCTCTGAGGGCGAATACCTGCTGCAAAAGGGGAAAACACTGCGTCTTTTGAACGACGAGATCCACAGAGATATTCAAATCATCGGCTCGAAGGATCGGACGATCTATGTCGGTACGTCGATCATGGAAAAATGCAGACTTCTCTATGACCTCTGGGTGCTTTTTTCGGAAACAAGCAGAAACTGTGAAATACAGATGCTGAACATTGACGCATGGCACAGGATTCCGGATCGCACCGATCTGGTTGAAAGCGTATACAGCAATAACGAATGGGAACACGGTTGGAAATTCTATGAAATCTGCAAAGTCCCCTTTGGTTTTGCAGTGGCAAATAACCATCCGTTGTCAGGAAAAAAAATCATTACAATTCAAGACCTGCTTGGGCAGACCGTTCTCACGCTGAACACCGGAAGCTGCACGGAGATTCTGAGCATTCTCAATTTCCTGAAGAAAGCAGGACTTGAAGTCGTTCACCACAACGGGCCGGAAGTAAATCCTCTCTGGGAATCCGGTTTCCGCAGAGATGTGCTGTTGATTCCCCTTTGCTGGAGAGATATTCTTATCAATACGGTGACCATTCCTTTTGAAAAAGAATTTCTTCTGCCATATGGTATTTTCTATCGTCCGGAGCCTCACGGTGCTGTCAAAAGCTTTCTGGAGTTCATATTTTCAACATACGGGGAAGGCAACACAAGTGGGATCGTTCCTGTTTTGGACTAGCGTTTGGGATGTTGCAAAAATCATCAAGCACCCGCTAAGAGCCTCGCCGTCGATCTTGCAGTCTTTGAACGCATCCTTCCCGATAAATGCGTATCTGCCTTGACGCAGTGCCAAAGAGGACATTGAAAACGATTTAAGTAAATTTTAGGTATCTGTGTTAAAACCAGTTTGAAAGCGAAAGGAGTGAAATCAACATGAAAAAGACGATTTCTATTTTGATTATTGCTTTAATTCTGGTCATGGCGGTGATTGCATCCGGCAGCAGTATGCCGCCTGCGCCGGCTGACAGAGCAAACGGCGCACCTGGTATGCCTCCTGACGGCATGGGTGCCCCGCCTGACGGCATGGGTGCCCCTCCCGATGGTATGGGAGCACCTCCTGATGGCACCCCTCCCGGTGGCTTCGGCGGGATGCCGGGCGGCCCCGGCAGGAGCAGCGCGGATATAGACTATGCCGGTGCGGTGGAGATTACTTCCGCGGATGCACAAAGCGGGCAGACCTACGCCAGCACCACAGCCGATGAGAGCGCCCTGCTGATCAGGACAAGCGATGCGGTTGAGATTACGAACCCGACCGTCACCAAGTCCGGTGATTCCGACGGTGGGGACAACTGCAATTTCTATGGTCTCAACGCTGCGATGCTCCTAAAGGACGGCACGACTACCACGATCAGGGGCGGGACGGTCAACTCTGACGCTTCCGGCGCAAACGGCGTATTCTGTTACGGCGGCAACGGCGGACACAATGGCGCGGAAGGCGACGGCACTACACTGTACATCTACGACACTGCCATCACTACTACCGGCGACGGCTCCGGCGGCATCATGACCACCGGCGGCGGAGTGACCTATGCCTATGATCTGACGGTGGAGACCTCCGGGCGCTCGAGCGCTGCTATCCGCACCGATCGCGGTGGCGGCACAGTGGTCGTAGACGGCGGCAGCTACACCTCCAACGGCCTCGGTTCCCCGGCAATTTACTCCACAGCGGACATCACCGTTTCCAACGCTGCTCTCACCTCCAATCTCTCTGAGGGCGTGTGCATTGAGGGACTGAACTCTATCACGCTGAACAACTGTGATCTGACTGCCGACAACACAAAATGCAACGGCAACGCCACCTTCCTGGACAGCATCATGATCTATCAGTCCATGTCCGGCGATGCCGACAGCGGTACTTCGTTCTTCACCATGAACGGCGGCAAGCTCACCAGCAAAAACGGCCATGTCTTCCATGTGACGAACACCAGCGCGGTCATCACGCTCAATGGCGTGGAGATTGTCAACGAGGATGCGGACAATATCCTTCTCTCCGTCTGTGCCGACGGCTGGAACGGCGACAGCAACAAGGCGCTGGTCAAAGCCGCGTCTCAAAAGCTCTCCGGCAGCATCAAGGTCGGCAACGATTCCGTCCTTGCCCTTGGGCTGACGGATGGCTCAACCTTTGAAGGCTCTATTGACGGCAGCATCGTCAACGCTTCCGGAACCGTAGTTTCTACCGAAACCGGCGCGGTTTCCGTGACGCTGGATTCCACCAGCACCTGGACGCTCACCGGCGACAGCTATATCACGGAATTCAACGGAGACCTCAACAACGTCAACAGAAACGGCTATACCCTGTATGTAAATGGTGAGGCACTGGCCTGAGTATGTTAAAATCTCTCTCCGTACCGTGGTAAACAGAGGACTCTGCATCTGTCATTCAAGACGGATACAGAGTCTTCCGTTTTTACTGTGAAAGATCCTACTCCGCTCTACATCAAAAATGATGGTTTTCTTTCCTGAAGCAAAACCACACCCGCAAAACCATATGTCAGGCTTTTATTGACTGTGAGCTTTTTTGCATTGAATAACTCATACTCTCATCCTGTATTTAGGAACATAACATGGTATCCTGTAAAGAGTCGAAAAAACAGCAGCAGAAGCCTGCCGCTGTTTTTGATATTCTCTATTACCAGAGATCAATATCTCCGTTTTCATCGCCTTTGACCCAATAGGCCTTGTTCTGATCCACTCGGATATACACCGCGTCCGCTTCACCGATTCTCGCCCGGATTTCTTCCGGCGTGATTTCACCGCCGAATGGAGACTGGATCACAAAGGTCATTTCAGTTTTCCGTGTGCGCTTTCTTGTTTTCTTTTCCTTGACTGCCTCAACCGGCGCTGCAACAGCTTCGGCCACAGCCTCAACTGCGGGCTTGTCCGCCTTCACTTTGGCCCTGGCTTTCCGCTTTCTCTTGTCGATTTTCTTTTCAGTATCCAGAACTGCCTGCGCTGCATCCGTGGCAGCCTTGTCGATCTTCTTCTCTGCCTTGGCCGCCCGCGTTCTTGCTTTTCGTTCGGCCGGCTCAATCACTTCGCCGTATACTTCCGCTATTTTTGCCGAGAGCTTTTTGCTTAGCTTCATTCTTCCTGATTCAATCAGATAAATGGACTTGCCAGATACGCCGAGAGGCGCTGCGAAAGCCGCCTGGGTAAGCTTATTCTTTTCACGCAGTTCTTTGAGATTCATCGGTGAAAGCTCCTTCCATTTTTATGCTTTCATAATACAAATAAAAAGAATAAATGTCAAATATAGGACACAACTTTCTCTCAAATTTTATTCTTGTCCTATGTTGCACTTCCGTTATCGCCCTCGTGTAATAAGGTGAATCACAAAAACGGAGGTGCTGCTGATGTTAATTGCAGTCGATCATGGAAATTATTCCATCAAAACGCCAAACTTCTCTTTTGTTGCAGGGCTTGCGGAGCATACGGTTCCGCCGCCTATTCTCGACGATTGTATCGAATATGACGGCCGGTACTGGACGCTTTCCGAATCCCGCATCTTTTACATGAGAGACAAGACACAGGACGACCGCTACTTCATCCTGACTCTCTTTGCCATTGCAAAGGAGCTTGAGAAGAAACGCTATACCTCCCCTGTTGTGTCTGTTGATCTCGCAGTCGGACTCCCGCCTGAACACTACGGTGTCCTGAAGGAATGCTTCGCTGCATACTTCAAGCGAGAAAAGCCGGTTCGCTTTTCCTACAAAGGTAGGCAGATCATGCTGTCGATCAATCGGGTTCTGGTGTTTCCCCAGGCATACGCCGCGGTAGCCCTGGACAGCAGCAGCACCATCGGATACTCCCGTCTCTTTCTGATTGATATCGGGGGCTACACGACTGATGTTCTCCTCCTGCGAAACGGGAAACCCGACCTACAATACTGCCGTTCACTGGAATGCGGGATCATCACGATGAACAATGAAATAATCCGAAAGATCAATACGCTTCATGACCTGCACATCGATGATGAGCATATCAGCGCTGTCCTGTTAGGAGAAGACACCATTCTGCCTATGGATGCACAGGATACGATCAGATCTGCTACGAAAGTACATGCAGGAAATATTTTGAATCAACTCCGGGAGCTCCAATTTGATCTCCGCTCGACTCCTGCGATGTTTATAGGTGGAGGCAGTCTCCTTCTGCGATCCTACATTGAAAGTTCGCCTCTGGTAGCCAAAGCTGAATTTGTTTCTTCCCCATCCGCCAATGTCTGCGGGTACGAAAAGCTGGCAGGTTCGATTCTGAATCAGGGTGGTCATACGTCATGAAAAAGGCTAACACGTACCGTTTCAATATCCAGTTTCGGGCCGTTACAGGGGATCAGATTCAGGTCGGAGAGTTTCTTTCAAGTCTGGGGCGATTGAAGAGTACCTGCATTATAGAAGCAGTGAAGCAATACATGATGGCACACCCAGAAATTGCAGCCGCTGCTCTCGTTAAGGTTGGATCGCCTGCTTCTTCAGGTGTTTCGCCTCTGAATGCTGCTCCCCCCTCTCCCCCTAAGGCTGTCGAAGACTCTAACAGCGGTTTTCACTCGGTGGCCCCTGCATCTTCTGAAGATGAAAGCTTGGATATCATGATAAAAAACCTGGAGCTTTTCAAGTAGTGCATTTGCCTTCTATGTATTTCAAAATTTTACAAGAATATTTATTCTCTTCAATTTGTATGTTCAGTTCATTTATGTCCCAAATATGGATTCTATGTTATGGAGCGTCCATATTTTCCTAATTTTATAAAACAGCAGACAGTATCGCCGCTTCGACGAGCTGTCTGCTTGTTTTTTAGCTTCGGATTTCGACAGCGTTTGCAGTTGAATAGATGTATTATCTGTCACGCATTGCAAAACAATCTATTTTTCTGTATTTGCAACCGATTTTCCGGAAAATGAGTAACATGCCTTTTGTGGTTACGAAAAATCTGAATAGAGGCGATGATTAGCTTTTTCTATCATTGAAAGTAAGCATTGGCTAATGTATAGCCCTTGTATTTTTACACTTTGGGACAAAATACATCATGGAGGAAACACATGCAAACGAGCAGGAATGAAGACGAAGAGCTGCGAGGTCGATTCACTATTTGGCTGGAGAAGACCTTGCTGCGCAAACGAAACAAATATCTGGCAAGGATGCAGGCACCGTATATCGTTGTATCTCTTGACGTTCTTCCCGAGACCTCTCTGCCATTCTTTCCGGAACCTGAAATCCGTGAAACTGATTTCTGTTTTGAGGACGAAGATTTATGCTTTGCCTATCATCAATTGTATCCTCAGTATCGAAAGCTCCTGATTATGCTTTACGTGCATCAGTTGAAACCCTCAGAAATCTCTAAGCTGGGATACTGTAAAGGCACGCACCAGCTCTATAGCATCAAATATCGGATCCTTCAGGAGCTTCGGGCAGCGCTTTCTTCACATGAAAGCAACTGAGCAGGATAATGGAGCATTCAGTGTAATCCTTTCAGCCGCAATCTCAGGGAACAATGATGCTCTTGTTCAGCTGATTCTTATGTATCGGCCACTGATTGATGGCTTAAGCGTAACAGACGGAGGTATCAACGAAGATCTCCGTCAGGAGCTTCTTATACACTTAATAAAGAAAATCAAAACTTTTTCTATCTAAAACATAATTCTACAAAAAATACCGAGAGATTTTCAGTTTTCAAAGGCTTCTTATAAGTGAAGGCTTCCTTATGCAGATGCACCTTGAAAACTGAACACTCGCTCACCTCTACAGTCCCGAAGCCAACAGCGGTCGCCCATTCGTCCGGCAAACGATAAGCGGCAGAAAAAGACAGGCGGCACCTGCCTCTCGCCATGACAACTTCGGGGATAATGAGACTTCCGTAACTCGCGGCCCGGCCATGAAGAAGGCGGGGAGATAAAAATCTATGGACCTGTCAGCCACAGGCAGAGGTGAGTCTGGTATATAAAGAAAGGCATTAATCATGACAACACCCTATGTTCCGGCACAATATGAAGAGTATGTTTTTTTATCACCGAAACAATTGCAGGTGATTCTGAATATCAGCAGGTCAAAATGTTATTCTTTTCTGCACAATGTTTCTGAGAGTCCTCATCCGATGTTCAAAGTCGAATATATAGGCTGCTCAATTCGTGTTCAGGCTCGAAGCTTTTGGCGCTGGTACTCTAAAGGCGATCCTACTTTATCCGAAGGTTTCTAATCTCTAATCGAAAAGCGGGGACATTTACGTCCCCGCTTTTCTTTTAAAGCTCATCGCTTCTCAAATTTAATCTATTCGTAATAGTATTTGGCCGCTTATATATGTCTTGATCCGGTGTTTTGATATCGATCTTCAACTTTTCATTCCAATAGTCCAGAATGTCTTCCCGCTTATCGTCATCGTGCCAGTAGACTCTCGTTGTAGTAATTCTCTGAAGCTCAGGAAAAACATGTCCTGAATTTGCTGCTACTGAAACAATAGACACCCCATCATTAAGCAGGGCTGAAATATTACTATGCCGCAAATCATGCAGCCTGAGTCTAGGCAACGGTGCCTTGCACTGTTTCATTCTGACTTTGTTCATCCGTACTTGAAGCTGTTCAAATGCAGAATCTATTTTTCTTGGATTATCCAGATATCCGTTTATCATGGCCGGTCTTATGTGATATACAAAGTCTGTGGCAGTTGGCTTTCTCCCCATATAGTAGCTCTGCTGACGATATACAAGCCGAAGAATATCAGCAAGTTTGTCCGGTAATGCGGCATACCGCTGTTTACGATCGGCTCTCGTAACGCCTTCCGGGTCCCCCTTCTTCAGCCATTGAAAGATTTCATAACCTTGGTTTCTTTGCGTTCTTTGCCTCTGTACATCAATCAAATGCTTGTCCCAAAGGATGTCTCCCCATTGAAGGCCTGCGATCTCACCTCTTCGCAATCCGCCGAGACCCGCTAAGCCGAGAAGGCAGATTCTTGAGTAGTCGTCTTCATTCTTCAGTGTATAATCAATAGCTTCAATGATTTCTTCAACTTTCCACGTATTCGGGACAAATTTCTTTATTTTACCGTGATCTGCATCACGAATGATCTGTGGACTTATCTCACCATACCGATTACTGTCGAGCTTCCACCAACGCCACATTTGAATCATGTAGCCTTTGATTTTCTGAATAGTCTTATTTGACAACGGTTGCGGGAACAGCTCATGTGGTTCTCTGCACCATTCAAAGAACTCCATCACGTCCAGTGTAGTTATCTTACGAGGATCTTTGGTGGTAAAATAGGCCAGAAGCCGTTTCCCATACGAATTGTTTCGTTCTGTATTCTGAGCGCTCCATACGTTCAGATGGAAATCATAGAAATCCTGATAGCATTCGTCAAAGCGCAGTTTCTTACTGACATTGACAGTCTTCTGTACCTTACCACGTCCTTTTTGTATGAGTCCCTGATATCCCTCTGCTTCTTTTAATGTTTGGAAGATTTTCTGCGAACGGTTTTCCTTCTTTCGCATCTTTCCGGTCTTCTCGTTATACTCCTCTGTATACCCGAATGAGATCACACAAAGGTACTCATATTTTGACGGATCGCTTTTTCTCTTACGTCTGTAGATTCCATGTTTTCCTTCTATTTTTTCCCAGTCTTTGCTTGGCATCTTTGGCTACCCTCCTCCCATCAAAAACAGGGTCAAAAACTCGCACTTTTTCCGAATGCGAGTTTTTTTGCGAGTTTTTGCGAGTTTTCTAGCCAAGTATATCAAAAAAAGCTAGGAAAATCAAGGGGTTTCAGCCTTCAAGGAGTTCGAACTTGTACCCCACGCCCCAGACGGTTTTGAGGCACCACTTGTCCGACACGCCCTCGAGCTTCTCGCGCAGGCGCTTGATGTGCACGTCCACGGTGCGCGAGTCGCCGAAGTAGTCAAAGCCCCAGACCTCGTCCAGGAGCTGGTTGCGGGTGAAGACCCGGTTGGGCGACGCCGCAAGGTGATAGAGAAGCTCCATCTCTTTCGGCGGGGTGTCGATCTTCTTGCCGTCCACGATGAGCTCGTAGGA
>Ga0310697_10001277_pt1 | contig 30356 bp, 38 predicted proteins | sample 172DNAGHGlowgp2_FD_203883 | JGI IMG/M metagenome (GOLD analysis project Ga0310697, IMG submission 203883) | Sheep rumen microbial communities from Palmerston North, Manawatu-Wanganui, New Zealand - 1728 DNA GHGlow gp2 (v2) (version 2) | ecosystem: Host-associated > Mammals > Digestive system >... | reverse complement strand
CCGTGCGCAGTCCCCAATCCGGAGCTGGCCGGACGCCATCAAAAGGCGGACGGTCTGCGGCGACATTTTCAGCTCCCTGGCCGCTTCCGCTATGCTCACTCTTGACTTGTCCATCCTTTTCCCTTTCTTCTCCCCATTTATCCTTGATCAGGCTTATCGTCGCCGAAATCATTCCCGGCCTGGTTTTTGCCAGCACATTCAGGAATTCAATCGGGATCGCTCTGACAGGCGGCTCTTTGTCCAGCGCAAACTTTACTTTTCTGCAGAATTCCCTGTCTGCGTCTGTGATCGCGTAGTCTTCCAGCTTCTCCAGAAATTCATCTGCATTTATCAGTTTCATCGGTCCCCCTTTCGTCTTGCATCGATTCGATCAGGGCGATCACTGCGCGCCTGCTGACTGCGTCGCCGTCCCGGAAGCCGTCAATGTCCCGCATGTCCCGGATCAGGTCGACCGCACACTGCTGGCCGATCAGGGCCGACTTTCCGAACGGGCTGCCGTTTTTTGGGTCGCCGCAGTGCGGGCAATAGTTTGTCGCTTCAGCTGATATTTTCCCGCAGGCTTCGCACTTAAAGACGACTTTGAATTTTCTGCCCGTGTCCCCTGACTTTACCCACGTCGCTCTCCATTCCCCTTTTTTAATATTCAACATATTCAGCCCCTTCCAGCATTTCGGTCAGTGTCACACCCAGCGCGTGCGCTACATTCACGGCTGTGCGAAGCATCGGGTTCCTATTCCCGTTTATCATCATGCCTATATGTGTCTTTGATATGTCGGCTCTGATCGCTATTTGTTTATGATTCAGATTTTTCTCTGCGGCCATCCGCCGCATGTTCCGCCTGAATGCTTCCAAATGATCCATAAATCACCACCCGCCATGCATGCGCATGCCTGAATAATATGCGTCGCGCATATTCTTGAAGTCGATCCGCACCGGCCGCGTCGGCTCCAGGCGCGGCACCGGAAGCCTTCGCGGGTTTACCTTCACCCCTTTGGGCTTCTGCTTCATGTCCGCATATCTGCAGGCCATGCATGTGCCTTTCAAGTGCCGGCTTATGATCCGGCCACATTTACATTTCATTGCTCCCACCTGTGACCGGTCAGGCCGGTCTTGCGCTGTCGTCTTCTGTTTTCTTCTCGCTCCCTGCTGCGACGCCTGCGTCGTATCCGGATGAATACCCGCTGGCGAAGATCGCCGCTGCTTCTGCTACCTTCGGGTTATTTGCTTTTGTAATGATTCTTTCCATGGTTTCCTTTTCCTTTTCGTCCACTTTCCTGTCACCTTCTTTCTATATTCGCGTGCTGTTTATGCATCTGAGCTGGGGCTGCAGGGTTCGAACCTGCAACCTGGAAAAAGTGAATGAAAACCAGTGTGTTGCCCATTACACCAAGCCCCCAAACTGCGCGCCGTGTGCCGACGCGCAGGCCTGTATGGTATGCTTCAGCCGCATCGCTGTTGCGGTTCATTTTTGGGCGTTGCTACCGCAACAAAACGCCATACCTTGAAAACTCCCGGGCATAGGTCCCGGAAATTGTGCGGGCGGGATTTGAACCCGCGACGCGCAATGCCGTTCTACCTTGCTGAACTACCGCACAACCGTATCTAACTGATTCACCTGTCTGGTGTTTATCTAATCGTTCTATTTTTGCCTTCACCGGCTGGCCGGCCGTATCCATTGTTTTGTATTTCTCTTTCCGGCTCTTCCGGATCCGGCCCGGCCTACTCGGGATGTAACGACGCTTTTGCCGGATATGCAAAGCCAGGGTTACATACATCGGCTGCGTCTGCGGTCTCTCCCGTGAATATTCCCGTCCACTGCCAATGGAAGCAAATGATCACGCGATATACAGGCATTCCGTTCAATCTCTCACCCCCTTCCGTTTGGATTTGACAGCCTGCAGGTTTTCTTATTCGCCTGCGGGTGCCATAGTCGTGGATCTGGGACTTGAACCCAGGACACGCGGCTTATAAGGCCGCCGCTCTGACCTACTGAGCTAATCCACGCTTTTAAATCATCCCAATCTTTTTTCGTCGGAAGCTCCGGAGTATTCTTTTCTTATTTCGTGTAAAAGTTCGTATACTGCCACATGCTTCGCGTTTTCGTTTCCGTTTGCCATGATATCGAACGCGTTTATTGCACATGTTGCGACCACCCTGGCCAGACTTATCATATTTGTTTCGCCCCCATACACAGAACCGCGTTACTTCCTTCCGGTGCTTTTTCCGGTCTTATCAGACATGCAAAAACACATTCACATTCGTGTTCGATCGTCTTGTTGTTTTCTTCTTCCAGTCTTACCTTTACCATTCAAATGATTCCTTTCTCGATCTTCTTCAGATATTCCAGAGCCTGCGACTTGCTGGTCCTGTAGTTTCCAAAGTGCGGCCGTTCATCGCCGCATGCATACTGTGCGATCCGCTGATCGGTGATATACCACTGCTTCGGTGTCCATTCGTCATGCCGTTTCGGAAAAGCAAAATACATCTTTTCTTCCTCTACGACGAAGGAAATGTCATCCTTCAGGTCGATACGCCACCAACGTCTTTCCAGTGCATTGTCGTAGGTCCATAAATACCAACCGTTTTTTGTGTTCCTGTAGTCGTCCAGGAATGCCTTGCGTTCTTTGTCATTTTTGAATGTCTTGAATACCATCATTTTCCTTTCAGCTCTTAAATTTCAGTCTCCACGAAAGTTGTGATAAATCTTGATGTTCTTCCGCGGTTACTTCGATATCATTTATTAATTTTTCTTTTATTCTGGTTGTTTCTGCGTCTTCGACACCTTTTCCATCGATTAATTGTGTTTTCGTTGATTTCTCTTAACTCTGCCTTCATCCCCTGGAGTCTGGTTTGTAGCTCTTGCACGCTTCTATCAACAATTTCAATGATTGTTGATAGGTCGCAGTACGATATATTTATCTTCATTGCTCGCCCCCTACATGCAGATGTTTGTGACGCTGACCAGACACACGTTGTTTATTTTGCACCATTTGACCGCCATGGCCGTCCCTGTCAGCCATGTGTCTAATTCTGACAGCTCCGGGCCGTCATACTTGATTTCGTGATCGTGTTCTTTTTCGTCCTTCTCGTCGAAGTATGTGATCTTAAATACTGCCATCCTGTGCCCCTTTCTTATTCGCCATATATGACAACTTTGCCGTCGTTTCTGTATTCCCGCCGTTCTTCATTCAGGCCGAAATCCTCTATAACTTCATTGCATAATTTATTGTTTGCCCATTTCCCGCATGAACGGCGAATCTTATCCCTTGGCGACGGTATAATGACGGCGAAGTATGTAATGCCCATGGCGTCCGTTGTCTCCTGGACACGATACGCATAATTTGACTGTTCTGTTCTGTATCCTCTTTCTTTCATCCGCCCGATCATCCTGTACCCCTTTCTAATCAGTCAGATAGTTCTTCATAAGTGATTTCTTCAACACATACGCCCGTATTTTCTTCGATCACGGCGATCAGGCCGGCCCCCTGCTTCTTCAGCATTTCGACCGCTTCCGCGTAGTCGTGGCTTCCATAGTCCCAGGCGTCTGTTGTTTCTTTCTGTACTGCGTACCACCTTGCCATTTTTAAATCCCCTTTCTGATTTGGTTTTTTGCGTGTCTTTACGAAACATTATAGTGTCGTATTTCAACACTGTCAACACAAAAATGTGTCTTGTGGAAACATTTTAAACGTTGTAAAATTACAGTATGAAAGGGGTACAAAATCATGACTATTGGCGAAAGAGTTAAAGCTGTTCGTACAGCTCCACAGATTGCATTATCTTTGGAAAAATTTGGCGCGCGTTTAGGCGTCAAGCGCTCCGCTATGTCCAAAATTGAAAACGGACATGTCGCGCTTACTGATCAAATGGTTTTTGCCATTTGCCGCGAATTTGGTGTTAATGAGGAATGGCTGCGCACCGGCGAAGGTAATCCATTTATCGAAGTGACAAGGGCCGAACAGATCCAGCAGATGGTCGACGACATCATGCGCGATCATCCGGAAGCCTTCCGGCGCCGGTTTGTGACCGCACTGGCGGGCCTGGATGAAAAAGGATGGATTGCATTAGAAAATTTCATAGACTCCATAACAGATCAGGAAGATACAGACACAAGAAAAAAGCTGCACGACGATCTGGATCGGCAGCTTTCTGAAGAAGAAGCACAGGCGGGCGAATCCGCAGCTTCACAGGTTGGGTAATTACACACAACAATTAAATATTAGAAAGGGTAAAACGATATGGAAATGCTACGTAAGGTTTTATTTGCTGTTTTTGGAATTGCCTGCTTCCTTGCCGCCGCGTTTGTGCTTCTAATGGCTTACGTGTCGTTTACAAGCCCCGAAATCGGTGCCGCCTTTGGTGCGTTCCTGCTTGCGATCGCCGCAGTTGTTTCTCTTGTCGGCTTCTTCGTCTTCAAAAAAGCGGTATCTGGCAAGCAGAATGATGCTATAGGTTGCGAAGATTATGCTAACTATGGGAAATCATTCGCCGCAGGATTGCAGAAAGGACTTCAAGAAACTGATGACGATCCTAATGTCACGGCTTCGGTCATTATTCCGGAGCATATTGAAGAAGCGCCTGCTGTCATTCTGGAACCTGAAAAAGAAGAATCTGTAGCCAGCCCCGAACCGGTCAAAGAAGAACATGCTACCGCTGATCCTGCTGTCAGCATTCCGGACAATTCCAAAAAGGCTACTTTCCTTGTTGCTGGCATTTATTACCGCGAAGATGCAGTTATTGATAATCTGTTATATGAAAATCCTGATTTTGGAATGACTAAAAAAGAAATAATAGAATGTTGCATGGAAGACACGGAAATCTATAAATATGAGCCTTTTTATGGCTCTGCGAAACTTGTTTCAGAACCCGATAACCCGCACGATCCGAACGCCATAAAAGTAATGGTCAACGGTATTCACATCGGATATGTCCCGGCAAAAAAGACAAAGTCTATAAAGAAGATTCTGGACAGTAACAATGTTATATCGATCGGTTGCGAAATCTTCGGCGGTCCTTATAAGGTTTTGCCCGATGAAGACGCAGATATAGAACGCGGAAAAACTGATATTAAATCCAGAATCTGCATTGATTACAAATAAAAAAATCCCACCATGCTGCAACATGGCGGGATCCGGCTCATTATTTCCCTGAAAGGGAATGATATCTATGCAAGATTTATTATATCCTTTCAGGGCTTTGTTTTCTATACTCTGAAAGGATTTTTTATTATGGCTATGCGTCTCCCCAACGGATATGGCTCTGTCATTAAATTATCCGGCAAGCGCCGGAAGCCCTACGCGGTCCGGGTCACGATCGGCTTCAAGCTGGCTGGGCCTGCCGATCAGCCGCACGCCGTCCAACAATATAAATACCTGGAATACTTCGAAAAGCGTGCCGACGCGGTCCGCTACCTGTCAGACTACAATGCCGGCATAAAGGTGCGGGAACATGTCGCTCTTTCGGACATTCCCACCTTTAAGGATGTTTTTGATCTTTGGATCAGCGAACGCGAAAACAGCAGGAAGGGAATGGCAAAAGGCCTTTTCCATGTCTACAATGCCGCCTTCAAGAAATTCGAAGATGTCCATTACATGAAGATCTGTAATATCCGGCACGCGGATCTGCAGGAAATCATTAACTCAAACAGCGATATGTCGAAGTCTACGATCTACAACATGATGACCGTCTGCCATGAAATCGCCGGATATGCGATAAAAAACGACTATATCACGTCGGATTTTTCTAAGTATCTCACCGCAGAATTCCGCGATCCCGAACAGATCCACAGACCTTTTTCCCATGATGAAATAGAGCGCCTGCGCAGAGACAGCGGCCTGGACGGGGCACAGTTCGCGCTGATCACGATCTACACAGGCCTTCGTCCGTCCGAACTGCTGCAGGCCGTCTTTTCGGATGAAGATCTTGCCCGCGGCTATATCATCGCCGGGCTGAAGACGGACGCGGGAAAGAACCGCGTCATCCCCCTGCATGCGGACATCATCCCGATCATCCGCGGCCGGCTCCTGCACTCCAGCGACGGGCATTTGTTCCGTCCTCTTTCTCTGGGCACTTTCCGCACGCGCGTCTGGAATCCATACATGGAATCTGTCAGCATGGATCACCTGCCGCATGACGGCCGGCACACATGCGCGACCCTGATGGAGTCCGCAGGGATCCCGGCGAACCGCCGCAAGCTGATTTTAGGCCATGCTCTGCGGGATGTCACCGACGCCGTCTATACGCATGTGCCGCCTGAAGCGCTGGTTATGGAGATCCAGAAGATTCATCCGTGAGTATATTGTGTGTATCTTACTTGTACATTACTTGTATATTACAATCTTAATTTATTCCTTTCTATCTCGTTCTATTTCCGCGCAGTTCCGGCGTGTCAAGTGTCCCATCTTAACGGAATTCTAAGACGAAAGCCCTGTATTTATGCGGTTTTCGTCTTATTTTGTATATTACGTGTGTTTTACGATTTCTTTTTAATCATATTAAAATACCACGCGGATATGTGTCCGCGTGGCTTTATTTGCATAGGCCGGACGCGTCCGTGTCTCTATGCTCAGATCAGTGTATCGCAGCCGAATTTCTTCAAATAGGCTTTTTCGGCCTGCGTTCTTTCGTGCGGCGAATTCCAAAGCCGCTGCACTTCCGCCTGCGCGGCGTCGTATCTTCCGCCCAGGGCCTTGCGGCGCTTTTCTCCGGATCCATGGACGTCGAAAATGATTTCGACGGCCAGGTCGGTGTCTGTCTTCTCAGGTTTTACAATTTCCACTTTTCCACCCCCTGCCGTGAAGCCGTCGTCTGATGTCGGTTCTGTGATCGTGCCGTCAGCTTCGACGATAAAGGCGATTTCGTCGTTGATGCACTGCAGGATCCCGGACCATGGATAGTCATAATACAGTTTCAGGTGGCTCTCGCCGCGGCCATATGCTTCATCATATTCGCCGTGCTGGAGCTGGTCGCCGGGCTTTCCGCCGATGACGCCGCCCTTCTCATTGATTGAGAACTCCATCAATACATCCGGATCAGCTGACAGACACATGGCTGTGTGGCCGTTTCCTGTTTTAGTATCATGGTACAGATAGGAGTCACCCATCTGCGCGACGAAGTTCATGCTTCTCCAGGCGAAGTTCTTGCTCTTTGTCATACACTCGCGCATGTTGCCCGTGTAGGTCGCGCCGCCGCAGGATATTCCGGCCAGCTCATAGGCTTTAATCTCTGCGCCGGAGCAATCGAAATCACCGGCGGGCACTTCGAACTTTTTGCCGTAAATGTAAATCGTTTCGGTGGCTTTCCCGCCTGTCCGGTTTTTCATTTCCTGGGTGTAGCCATGGCCTGCATGAATGCAAAAATGTTTCATGAACAGGGCGGCAAGCTCTTTCTTTGTCACGATCCTGCGGATCTGTTTGATCTCGACCGGTTCCAGGTTTGCAAAAGGGAACCCGTACCATTCGGACATGTCGACGTTCCCGGAAATGCCCGGAAGGTGGTAACGGCTTGTAAACTGCCAGCCGACTTTCTCGATCTGCGGTTCAAATTCCTTTTGCCGTTTGCCGTTGTTTGTCCCATATGCGGGGACCCAGCGATTGCACTGCAAGCCCTTGAGCGGGTCTTTCCAGTAGGCCATGCCGGCGTAAACAATGCCGGTGTCCGGGAACGCTTCCAGCCACAGTTCGCAGGCCCTTTTGACAAATTTCCTGTTTTTCCATTCTTCGATGTCCAGGATGTGCGCCCTGATCATGCGGCCGGCGGTCATGCGCTGCATGTGCTTTATCTCGCTCTTGATATGCGCGTCAGAGTCCGCATAGCTGTAAAGGTAGGCGGCCACAGGGATGCCCAGGCGCTGGCACTCCGAAAGATTGTAATTCGCATAGATGTCATCCTGGGCCTTGTCGTCGTCGCCCCAGCCGATTCTCACGATCGCCGCGGGGATTTTGGCCTTGTCTTTCATCATTTCCCAGTCGGGTTTACCCTGATAATATGATACGTCCGGGAGCCAAAACTGCATATATCACACCTCTTTCGCTTTCTGGACACCGTCGTGCCACCATGCATTATTATCAATCACAGCGGCTTCGATCAGCATGTCCGCCTGGTCAACGGTAATGTATACGTTCATTCTTTTCGCGGTCTCGATGATCCACTTGCGCGCCCAGTTTTTGCGCTGTGATCCGTCGGGATCCTTCACGTTCATGGCGCCGCGGAGCTGTTCGGCAGCCCTCACGGCGATATCCGCCCACTGTTCCATGGTCTTGACGGTCTTTTCGTCAGCGTGGGCTTTGAGCCATGCGCGCAGGGCCGGCGCGACGAAGATCGTGATGATCAGCATGGCCGCCCTGATCAGTGTCGTTATAAGTTCCATCTTTTCAGCTGTCATTTTAATCCCTCATTTTATTCTGTGTTCTCTGCTCATTTCCTGATAGAGATCGCGTATAAATTTCGTGTCCTGTTTGATCTTGCCGTTTTTCACATTGTATTTTGTACAATAGGCTTCATATTCTTCAGCTACCTGCAGGACGTGGCTCCATTCTTCCGCGCTGTGTTCCACCCCCTGCCTGCATTCCCTGGCAAATGTCAGGATCGTCTGCCGGCGTACGTCGGTGATCAGGCCGTTAAGGTCTTTTCGCAAGTCGCCCGTCAGCATGTTCCCGATCCACCCCAGCAGGGTCGACCATGGGTTAATCTTGATCGGTGATACCTGCACCAGCGAAAAGGTGATAAAAAGGACCCACCAGCCTATAAATGTCATGTCTTTCAGGTTTCCCAGCTGCGGAAAAATATCGATCACGTTCATTTTTTCAGTTCCTCACTTATGTCTTGTGTTTAAACGAATTCAGCGCCGGCGGGTATCATTGTTTTAACTTTTTTGAATGTGGCTTTTTTGCATGTGATCACTGTCTTGTTATGCGTGAATCCGCCCAGCTTGTACTTGACGGTGGTCTGCCTTGCATTCTTCTCCAGGATCACGTCGACGACGCCGTCGACGATCCTGAACTCTGTGCGGCCGCAGATATCGCCCGGGATCAGGTTCCCGTATTTCTGATAAACGATTTGCGCGGCCCTGGTCTTCGGGTCCTGTTTGGATTTGTTACCCTCTGCCGATCCGATGGATCCAAGCGGCCAGGACTTCCATCCGCTGTGAATGATCCACTGCGGTTTAAGGATCTTAATGGCTTTATCCTTGTCGCCTGTGTAAAGTCCATGATGTGAAGAGTCATAGATCGTCACCGGGCCGATCTTTGAAACGTCCAGCTTGCTTTCCTTCGTTCCAACGTGATGATCGCCGCAGTCCAGGAAGGTCGCGCCGGCGATCTCAAACAGCAGGCACAGGGACCGCATATTGACGCTGTCTGTGTTGGCGTTGGACTGCTGGAATACAACCTTTGCGGTGATGCCGCCGAATTGGAAGCTGTCGCCCTGGCGCAGCTGTGTGACGGGGATCTTTGCCTTGCTGCAGGCTTTGACCAGCGCGTCGTACCTGGCTAAATACGTCGCGGCGATCGTCGCCCTGTTCGGGAGATAAACGTGTGACACTTTTCTGTCATTTACAAGGTCGTTCGCGGTCTGGCCCATATGGTCGCTGTGCGGGTGCGTGATCACCATGACAGCGTCGTCGACGCCTTCCAGTTCCTTGTAGATCTTTTTCTTTGCCCTGTAGCGGGCTGTGTCCAGGACGATCGCCTTCTTCTTTTTGTCCGGCTGGTCCGCGATCATGACGAAGCTGTCGCCCTGCAGGCCGTCGATACTCTTCTTTGACCGGTCGGCGTCGGCAAAGATGGAGATCAGGCTGGCGCTGTGGATCTTGCCGTCAGCTGCAGGCTTTTTCTGGTCTTCCGCAGGTTTCTGCGGCTTTGCCTTCATGATCTCGTTTACTTTGTCCTGGACTTTCTGCGGGTCATATCCGCAGAATTTCAGCAGTAGCTTTCTGGTCTCGTTTTTTCTGTACCTGTTTGCGATCACGTCGGCCGCGGCCTGGTCGATACTCTTGCCGCGCATGTCATAGATCGCGTTTACCTGCTTCCTTACTTTCTCGTAGTAAGTCCCCAGGCGCTTCTTTCTGTAGTCGTCTTTTCCGGCATGGCCAGCGATCACATAGACAGCCATAGAAAAAATCTTTTCATTTTCGTCCACTGCCAGCTTGTCGACTTCCTGCTGGATCCGCGAAGTGTTTTCGCGGCCGAAGACGGAAATGTTTTTGATCCTGGTGTCTTTGGTCCCGTATACGTTTAGAAAGACGTCGACGGCTGCGATCGTGATCTGCAGGTCATCCATGTCCGGCATGGCCGCATACTTCGGGCGGACATATCCGGCGATCCGGCGGCCGCCGCGTGTCCGGCGGCTGGTGCCGCCGTTGTAGTTCCCGCTGATGTTCAGATTCGCGCCTATTGCGAACTCCGAATGGTTCGGCACGCCGTTTTTGTCGGCATATACGACAATGTCGCCCGGAAGGATCCCGCTGCTTCCGCTGTGCCAGATTCCCAGCTTCTGCGCCGCGGCTTTGAGGTATTTAGACCGCTGATTGATCCCGCCGATCATATCCAGCGCGTTATTTTCCGCGAATGCGGCCATGATCTGTAGGACGCACCAGGCCGTCGAAGAGTCATATTTATAGCCGTGGGATTTTAAGGTTTTCAGGACGTCGGCGTGTGCTGTAGGTGAGCCGTCGTATTTCGTGTAGATAGAAAGGATAGTAAAGAGTGTTAGCATGTTAGTCCTTTCTCGCAAGCGTGCATGTTATGTCATTTTTGTGATGCTGTTAGATGTAATATAATCAAGCCCGTCGCTGAATAACTGGTCTGCGCTCGACTGGTTTTCTATCGTCCACACGCCTACAGGGACATTTACATCATGTGCGCTGTTTATCACATCGTTGGTAACAGTTGTACTGTACAGCGTAAGCCACAAATCTGGATACTCCGTAGCTTTCTTGATTAAATCATCAACATCAGTCACTGCACTACCGATAAGCAATATTGGCATGCCTGTGAGAGTCCGCAGTGTTGTTATTACCGCAGTATCGTAATACATCAAAAACACAGCCGAGCCTTCCATGCCCGCCCTCTTTATAGTATTTACGAGAGCATCATAGTGGGTTACGCTTTTGATTTCTACAAACGGCACACACCCATATCTCCGACAGATTCCGAGATATTCTGTTAGGAGCGGCATCTTGAGATTTGGATATAACTCAATATTGTTTCCTGCGTCAATCGTGCACTCCTGTGTCTGTGCGTATGTCATTTCTGTTATCTTACCAGTGCCGTCAGTCATCCTGCTTACATCGTTATCGTGTGAGAGGATAAAATACCCGTCTGTAGTCTCATATACATCCGTCTCAATTCCCCACGCTCCGCCTTGTCCGGCTAATTCAAAAGCGGGTACGGTGTTTTCTGGCGCTTGCTTACTCACTCCTCTGTGCATTGCAAATTTGGGAGATGCAGGACAAAGCAATGTATTTAAAAGTCCTGTTTTGGCAGAGAACACATTTGCGAGCGACTGCACCTGATTGCCTATAAAATTCCCACGCACCAAAGAATAAGGCTCGTCAGCAACCACATTGGAAATAAGGTATTTAGCGTTTGCAGGTGCTCGTATGGCTACATAGTCTGTATACGTTGCACTTCCCGCTTTCTTGAGTATTGTGCCATCTTCCGAAGCAAAAGTGTACAGTGCATGTATGTTATCGATTCCGTGCCCGATGATGTTAAATATATCGCCTTCCGCGCACTCGATAACAATATGCTTATAAGTGATGTTGCTTATAACATTGGTTATATCAACGGTAGTTCCACTGGTTTTAACATAACCAGAACTATACTGAGCAGTCAGTATTTCATTACCTGTAATGCCATCCACTTCCGCCCTGAGAGTGTCAACCCCTAATCCATCTATATTTCTCTGCAATGCTATATCATCGGAAGCAGGCAGATAGGCAATATCAAAATCGCCCTTAGTGATCATCAGCCTGTCATAAAATCTGGCACTAACCCTGATATAACTTACTCCCTCAGGAATTGTATAGTTAATTCCGAAGAGTGTTGCTCCCGCAGTACCTTCTTTGTTGTACGCACGAGATAAAAATCCTTTATTTTCATCGTATGTACATATTCCGAGCCACAGTTTCCCCGTCCCAGGGTCCCCAAATGACCTCATGTTGATTACATCACCCTCTGATACACTAATGTAATCTGTTGTTTTTTCTCCGTGATCACCGGCAGAGATGCTACCAGTTGCCGATAAATATCCAGGCTCCGTATCTTTATCAATGCACAGATTTAAATCGGTCAAAGCTGTTGCAATAGATTTAGTTGTTTCCCCCTTGATGAGTCCATACGGAGTATCAATGTATACGTTTGATACAAGATATTTAGACTCAGCAGGCGCAACGATTTTTGTATAAACCTCATAGGTGACAGCGGTACTCCCACTGTACGATATTTTTGTGCCATCCGATTTCACCCATGCCCAAAGAGCATGTATATTATCAGCACCATGCCCTTTTAACTGGAAGATATCACCGGGATTACACTCGACTACAATGTGTTTATACGTATCACCTGCCAATACATCATTGATATCTATAGTTGACTTATATGTGGCTATATACCCAGATGTATATCCGTCTGTTAAATCCTCTACGCCTGTAGCTGTAGCAATCTGCTCTGTAATACTGTCAACTTTAGCCTTATCCGCATCCGTATAATCATTTGCGGACAGTCCTTTACCAGATACTGCATCAACCTTGCCTGCCAGAGCATCCCCCACAGCTTTCGCATCTGCCGCCTGTCCGCTCTGGGAGAGAGTGGGATCGATTAAGCCCGTGATCGGCAGCTTCTTCGTTCCCGTGCTTTCATTATCTACGACAAAAACGTCACCCTCTGCCGGTCCGGATTCCGCCGGCAGGTTTATGATCCGCTTTGTGCTATATTCGTCTGCCATTCTTTTGTCCTCTTAGATTTCTATTGCATTCCCTTCGCTGGTTGTCAGGATGTAACCGTCCGCAGTTTCCGCGACATAGTATCCGATCCGCGTCCGCAGGATGATGATCGTCACACTTGTCCCGGCCGCGGTTGCGGTGGGGGTCACGGTGGCGTTCAGGTTCGATGTGTCCAGCGTGTAGTCGGTGCCGGGTACGGCCATAAGTCCGTTAATATAGACGTGAACAATGTCGCTCTGATCGTATGCATAATTTGACATGTCCAGGGCAATCACGTTCGTGTCTTCGGTCAGTGTCGCGTCTTTGCGGTACTGCTGTATATAGGTGTCAATACTCAGCTTTGACGTGAGCGTGTCAAACCAGGCATTAAAACCGGCCGTCATTTCCCTGTAAAACGTCTCACAGGCGTCCTGCCACTGCGCGAAGAGCTGCGACGTGTCGACCTGTTTGATCAGGCCTGTGACCCAGCCGCACATGGATGTGCCGCGCTGGTCCTGGATGTTTGCCTGCGGGATCACAGTCGCGCCGGCCGGAATGTAAAGGTATGCCAGCACAAGGTCCTTCACTGTGGCCGTCTGCGTTGGCTCCGGTTTGAGCGGTGATGTCGCCGGGGTGCCGTCGACCGCGATGATCGAGATCGTGCGCGCAGAGTAGTCCAAGCGTACCATGATAGCCGTGTAGCGCGCCAGTGTGACGTGTGACGCCGTGATCGGCATGGTCAGCACTGCGTCGTTCCGGATCCAGCGGCAATCTATTATTGCGCGGCCGGTCTGGATGTCGACGTTCATGCCTGTGGCTGCCTGGACTTGCATGGCGCCGCCCACAGATTCATAGACGCCGTCCGATACCAGGCCGTCAAAATATTCCGTGATCTGCGCGGCGTTGTATGTCCGGTCATGGTTCAGACTGTTAAAAAATCCGTATGTTATTGCCATTTTTTCATTTCTTCCTCTTTGCGCCGCGGTCTGTCCGGCGCCCTCTGCCGCCTGCAGTATCGCCGTGCGCTGTGGTTGTTTTCATGTTCCCGATCCGGATCCGCGACAGCGGCCCGGCGTGTCTGGTCTTTCCTACTTGATCCGCGACAGCGGTCCGTTAATTTCCATCCATTTTCTTTTATTGCCCTTTCGTGTGCTTTTATTCGTCCGTCCAGGTGCCGAATGTCGGCAGTGTGACGCTGCCGTTTTCATCTTCCGAATAGATCAGTTCTGTGATGCGTGATTTTGCATCATAGAATTCCGTTTTCAGCTGTACCATGTCGCCCAGGAAGTAATCCCGATCAAGCTTATACATGCCGTTGTGGTTGATCTCACCGGAAAGCTGTTCTTTATCCTGTTTTTTTACCATTTCGGAAGCGCCGTAATTGATCAGCATTTCCTTGTAGGTTTCCAGTGTGATGATTGCCCCGTTGCTGGAAACTTGCGACGCGTCAATGTAGCCTTCGCTTCTGGCCAGGCCGGAAGCTGTGCCGATCGATTCGGTGATCTGGTCGGTGCCGTCGCCTTCGCCGCCGATCAGGGCGGCGTTAAACGTGTCTTCTGTGATTTCTTCATAGCCGGCGCTGATCAAGTTGTCGTATTCCATTGAAAAAACGACGGGAGTCACGGCCGACTGGTCGAAAGATCTGTCAGTGCCTTTTGCAATGTCGAATACATAGTTTCCGTTGCTGATGTAGACGTCCCAGCCGTAGCCGTACAGCTCGCATGTCTTTTTGATCCAGTCTGCAATATTCTCAGAAAATAACTGTGCTTCGATGGTTTCGGTGTATCCTTTGGCCGGTGCCAGCGTGAAATTCGGGATCACGCGGGCCGGATCCGTCGGCGAAATGATGTTTTCGGTGATGACCTGGCGGATCGCGTTCTCGACGGTTCCCGACAGGTTTGTCTGCTGCCATACGATCCGCTGGCCGACGATCTTCTTCAGGCCCGGGCCGGTGACGGTCAGGACCCAGCCGTCTTCAATGTCGAATGTCAGGATCCTGCCCTGGACCTGCATGACGTTCTTGTATGTCACCTTTGTCGGGTCTTCTGGATCTACGTGGATGTCCGGCCCGCGGACCAGCATAGTGCCCTTTGTGAGTGTCGCGAAGTTGTCCGCAGTCCCCGGGACGACCAGCTCAAAATCGGAAACGTCGAAGAATTGCATATTCCAGACGACTGACTGAAATGTGTCTATGATCTTTACGTCGCCGTTCAGGCCTTTTAGTGCGTATATTTCCATCGCGCCCCCTGCCGTTTTGATTTCACAATGTATAAAATCAAATTCTGCTTCGTTTGATTTCGCAATGTGTAAAATCAAGTTGGTTCTAAGTTGGTTTCAAGTTGGTTTCAAGTTGGTTCTAAGTTAGTCAAAAGATAGTCGAAAGATAGTCAACTAAATCCATAAGTATTCCAAAATTAAGTTAAAAGCCGTGTCCGGTCTTTAATTTAAATTTTGATGTGTTTTTGTTCTTTAGACGCCCTGATACTGGTCTATGACTGTAAAGACGATCATCATGTTTTCCGCGCCTTCGTCGGCTGCGGTGGTAAAAATGTTGTCGCCTGGCTGCAGGATGAACCAGGTGCTGTTCCGCTGCATGTGGCCGATCAGGTTGATGTCCGTGCCGCCCCTGTGCAGGGTGACGGATTTCTCGCCCTGGCGGGTGTTGATGGTGATCGAGTCGCCGGCCTGCATGGTGATGTTCAGGATCATAAAAGTGCCGTCGTCGACGTTGTAGATCTTTGGATTTACGACGGTGCCGATGGCGTCGATCGTGATCATGACGCCGGTCTCCAGATCACCCGCGTTGATGATTGATTTCTCCAGGCCGATGACGATCTCGCTGAAGGGGATCGGTTCGCTTTCATTGATACTGAAAGGAAATTCAAAAAGCGCATTAGTCAAACAGAATTCCTGTGCGGATGATACGGCCCCGGAGAGGTTTGACTTCGGGCAAAAAATGACGATCTGGATCGTCTGCTTGATTTGGAAATATCCGATCTGCATGGACTGCACGAAGCCGTCAATGTATACGTCCCGCATGCCGTTTTTGTAAAAAAGGCGGACGGGAAACTTTGTTTTCAGGTATCTGTACAGTGCGATCCGGTTCGGCTCTGCCGGGCTTTCGATCTTCATGGTGATGGTGATCGTCCGGTCCTTCTCATAGGCCGAATTGAATACGCTGCCGTCATAGCCTGCGTTGTGCGTCGTGTTGATCTGCGCGTCCGGCGGGTCCAGGCCCTCGATCTGGTAGACCGTATAGGCCGGGTTATGCGTCAGCTCCAGGCGCTGGCCGTATTTGTTCTGTACGATCAATGTAAACATTCGGTTCTACTTTCCCGCCCAACGCACACAATGCGTTTTTATGCGTTGGTTGTGCGTTGGGCCGTCTTATTCTGCAATTTATGTGCGTTTTTTGCGGGTTTTTCGCAAATATTACGAGTAAATGGTCATTTTCCGGCGTCTTCGTGCATTTTTTGAAAAAATATGCACTTTGCGGATCACGCTGATGTCAGCGCCTTGACCATGTTGACCTGCCTGCGGCGTGCCTGGTAGGTCTCCAGGGCGGTCAGCGGCTTCGGTGACGTGTTGTTTTGCGTCAGGTTGTAGTTGTTTGTAACGTTTGTAGTGCCCGCTGTGGCTCCTGTGGTGCCCGCTGTGGCGTTCTGCGGGATTCTTTGGTTAATTGCATCACGTAGCTGTTCAATCGGCGTTTTTGCGGCTTCTGCGAGTTTCGACGCCGTTCTTTCGGCTTCGGGGATCCAGTCCGCGAAGCTTTCCACGAAGCCCTCGCCGGTGTAGCTCCCCAGCTGGCCGGTGACTTTGGAAGGGCTGTGGATCCCCAGGTCCTTCTTGAATTCATCGACCATTGCGTTGACAAATGTCTTGATGTTGTCGCTCATGTATGCCGTGTTCGTCGTCATGGCGTTGACGAAGGACTTCATGGCGTTGTCTCCCAGCTTCGCCAGCTGTGCCGGGATGTCCTTGAAGGCTTTGTCTATGTCCTTCTTGTAGTTCTGCGACAGTGTCGTGAAATCAGCCTTATAGATGTTCTGCGCGGCCTGCTGTGCGGTCCTGAGCTTTTCCTCGTATGCATTGGAATAGGCTGTCAGATCCGACGCTGACATGGCCAGAAGGCGGTCCATGAAAGCGCCGCCTTCCTTCATGTCGTAGGTCGTTATCTGGTTAAAAAGGTCTGCGCTTACTTTTTCCTTGATCGCCTGTAGCTTTTCGGTGTATGCCCTGATGTCCGCAGTCTGTTGTTTTATGTCGTTGATGGTCATAATACCGGCAGAGCTTACATCAAAAAGGTTCCCGGCTTGCTGCATCTTGCTGATCAGGCTGTCCTGCCTGGAGATCAGAGTGTTGTACTGTTCGGTGTACTTTGTGGTGATGCCGTTGATGGTTTCATCGATGAGGGCCTGCGCCTGCTGCTGGTAGCTGTTCAGTGCCGTCTGCAGCTCGTTGATCATTTCGGCGCTGGCCTTCTGATAGTCTTCTTTGTACTTGTTCTGTGTGTTGATCAGTTTCTTATAGTTGTCTTCGCTGGCGCTGATCTGCTTCTTCACAGCCGCCTTTTCGGCTTCGATCTGCTTCTTGAGTTTTTCTTTTTCTGTTTTCGACTTTGTACTGTCGGCCTTCTGCTGCAGGGCGGCCACTTTCTTGTTGCTGGCGCTCTGCAGTTTCCAGGACTTTGACGCGCTCTCATTCTGCAGCTTCGTGATCTGAGCGTCGAATTCTGCGATTTTCGAATTATTCAGATAATTCGTTCTGTTCATAATATAGTTTATGCGCTGCTGCATGCTATTTGTGAACTGCGTAGCGGCTGCCTGGCCGGCTTTTGCGAAGTTGTCGCCTGATGCCGTTTTCAGTGTTCTGATCGCGGAACCGACGACGGCCTGCACGGTCTTTACAAGGGCTTTTTCCTGGGATGCGATTCCCAAAATGTAACCCTGGACGAAGAAGCGGCCGGATCTGCGTGTCAGCTTTGAAGGTGATCCTTCCTGCTGGCCTTTTTTGACGCCTTCGACGGCTTTTTTGGCCAGTGCTTTCGCCTTCGCAAATGCGGCCGACAGTTTCGACCCGATTCCGTTGATAAATCCCTGGCCGAAGTTCTTACCGGAAGATTCCGCGCTTACGGATCCGGCGCCGGCTTTTGCCTTGTTGGCCAGTGCTTTACCTTTAGATTGTGCATCTCCGTTTTTTGATGATATTCCGCTGCCGTACTGGATCGCGGTGTATTGGCCGGCGGCATTCATTCCCTTGCCGGTGGACTGGGCGGATTTAATCGCCGCGTTCGAAACGGTCTTGCCGGCGCCCTCTGCCTTTCCTTTCGACGACTCCATGCTCTTCGCATAGCTTTCTGCTGTCGTTGTTCCGGTCTTGCCGGCTTTCTTTGTTCCGGTCGTATAGCCTTTGTTTCCCGCTGTCGCAGCCTTTTGCGCGTTCTTTTCCGCCCTGGCCGCGCCGGCTCCCAGCTCGTTAGAGTAGTTAGTCGCGGCGCTCTTTCCGTCTGCCTTCGCCTTGCCCTGGAGCTTCTGCAGTTCGTTTTCTGCAGCAGTTACAAGGTTTTGAGCTTCCTTAACCTGCGCTTCGGTGACGCCCGGCATGCCCTGTTCTACAGCTGTCTTCATGTTCTGATAGTTCTGCTGCAGGGATGCCAGCTGGTTCTGCAGGGATGTCTCTGTTCCGGTTTCCGCGGTGATAAAATTGTTCTGAATGTTTGTCAGGGCCTGCGCGATCGCGTCGGAAGATCCGGACGCGGCAGCCTGTGAAAGGCTTTCCCAGTTCTGTATCGTCGTGCCATAGCCTACATAAGCGGCTTCGGCATTTTCGACGCCTTGTTTTGCTTCGTCCAGGGCGCTTTTTGATTCCTGTATAGCCTGATTTAAAAGTGACTGCTGATAATAATACTGTGACGGGTCGCCTGCAGAATTTGTGATCAGTTTATTGTAGTGCTGGAACTTCTCGCTGGCGTCTGCGACTGTCTTGTTATAATTCTGCTGTGCCTGATCATATACCTGCTGCGCTTCTGCGTAATTGTTCAGCGCTTCCTGTCGTTTCTGTACCGCTTCGGTATACTCGTCTTTGGTGGCGTCAAGTATTGCTTCGGCCTGCTTCTTCTGGATCAAATCGTCGATGGACTGGCCCAGCTGGCCATTCTTGTCGATATTCTTCTCGATCTCTTCGCGCTCGACGCCCATGGCTTCGGCCAGCCTGGTAATGATAAAGTCGGCGCGGTCTTCATAGCCTTCCTTTACCTGTCCGTTTGAATCGATCAGGTTGTTATATTCATCTTTGAGCTGGCGCAGGTAATCAAACTCTGCGCTGGTGCTGCTGATCCCCTGGTCGCGGCTCTCTGCCAGCTGGTCATATTTTTCTTTCAGCTCGTTCGATGTATTGACGACTTCCTTCTGCGCGTCTGTCAGCTGGTATTGTGCCGCTTCGGCTTTCTTCTGTTCGTCGACATATTTCCCCAGGGCAATGCCGGCGGCGACGATGCCGGCCGCGACCAGTGCGAAAGGATTTAGCCCTATAGCTGTATTCAGCGCTGTGACGATGCCGGTGCCGGACTGCATAAGCCCAAAAAGATTCTGAAATGCTCCGAAGACTTCGGTCACAGTGCTGACTGCTTTGTAAGTCACCCAGGCCGTCGCGATCGCCTGGATCGCCGACAGAATGGTGTTTTTGTTCTGCATCACAAAAGTGACGCCGTCTTTGACCACTTTTACAGTCTTGTTAATCGCGCTTTCGATCTGCGGCTGGTATTTCTTTACTATCTCCCCGGCGAAGCTCCCCAGCTCTGACCGCGCGTTCTGGATCGCCAGCTGGACCTTATCATAGCCGTCCTGTGTCTCTTCATAGGTTTCTTCGACGGTTCCCTGGGAATCTTCCAGAACAGCCAGAAAATCCTCGTAGGCGAAGCGTCCGCCCTTGATGGCGTCGGCCAGATCCGGGCCGGCCTTCGCGCCGAAGATCTCGATCGCTTTGGTGGTGGCTTCCGCGATGTCCGGGGTCTCTTCGATCTGCTTCAGGCTTTTGGCAAATTCTACGCGGGCGTCCTTGCCTTCTTTTGACCAGTTGGAGATCGCTTTTTTCATTCCTGAGAAAGCGATCTCTGTGTTTACGCCGGTCTTTTCCCACTGCGCAAAAAGCGCTATGGACTGCTTCGTATCGAATCCCAGCGCACGCATTGGCGCGCCGTATTTGGCGACGTTTTCGGCCAAAGAGTCGACCTGCACGCCGCTGGCCTGCGCGGCTTTGGCCAGCAGATCCAGGACTTCCCCGTAGTCCTCTGTCTCGATCCCGCTGTCTTCCATGGCGCGGCTGACCAGACGGACGGATTCCACGATGTCCCCGCCGGTGATGTCGGCGAACTTCTGGAATTTGACGGTGGCGTTCTCCAGTTTCTCGCCGGTGAAGCCGAAGCGGGTGTTGATCTCTCCCAGGCCGCCGCCCAGGTCCTCGAAGGATCCTAAAACCTGCTTTGTGACGTTCTTGTAGTTCTCGCCCAGTTCTTCGGCAGCCTTTCCGGTGGCGCCGGTGGCTTTTATAACGGTGTCTTCACCAGTGTCGAATTCCTTGTATGCTTCTATGGCTTCGTCTGCCAGTGTCTTCAGGCCTGATATGGCTTTCTTGATGCCTTCGGCGACCAGGTTGGCCAGCACGCCCTTCATCACCGTGAAGCCTTCGGATGCCTTCTCTGTGGAGTCCTCGACGTCGACCATGGTGTTGTCTAGGTCGTCGGCCGCCTTGTCCGCGTCTGACAGCTTTTTCTTGTTTTCGCTCAGTTCGCGCGAAAGATCGTCGATCGCCTGCGCATACTGCTGCGCGTCTTCCTCGTTCTCTTCCAGCAGGGCGTTTTTATATGCTTCCTTCAGCTTTGCAAGCTGGCTTTCCTGGTCCGCGATCGTGTCCGTCAGCTGCTGGGATGCCGTTTTATATTTATCGGCGCCCTCTGCCGCTTCATCTGCCGCAGTGTTCACTGCGTCCAGCTGTTCGGTGTACTGCCGGATCTCTTTCTCAGTCCTGGCGATCTGCGCCTGCTGGTTATACAGGGCCGTCCGGACGCGGTCCGCCGCGGCGCTGTTTTCGCCCTCTGCAGCCACAGTCTTTTCAAGTTCCTGCTTTCTCAGCTCCAGGACTTTCTTCTGCGCTTCCAGGGTCTTGTCCAGCTGTGCAAGCTTTGCCTGCAGGCCGTCCGCAGACGCTCCCCAGTCGTCCATTCCGGCGGTCGCAGCCTTGAATTCCGCACTGGCCAGTTTCACTGCCCTGCCGGCCGCCTGCATCTCGCTCTTTAATTGTGATATGTCCGCCCTGAATTGGGTCGTGCTCTGTGTGTCTGCCATTCTTTAATCCCTTAAAACCAGTTATCACCTGCGGGCCTGCGGATGATCTCGCCGCCGCCCCTGCCGGCGCGCCTGATCTGCTTCTGTGTCTGCCTGTCCTGCCGGATCTGCATGTCCCGGACCCTGCTGTACAGGCCTATTACTTCGTGAAATGTCCGCCGCTCCAGTTCAAACGGGGACATGGCGGGGAACTCTTTGCATAGCTGGTATTCGACGGAAAACAATAATTTGTATAGCGGTGTGTCTTCACCACCGCTGTTTAATTTTTTCCGTCGCTGGGGATGCCGGCGATCTCCATCAGGGAGAACTTCAGGATGTCTGTGATCGTAGGATACAGTTCTTTGATCCTCACATGCTCCCAGTCTTCCGGTTCCATGTCCGGGAATGCTTCGCCCAGGACATTTTTAACCTCTTCCCATGCGTCATAGATCGCCTTGAGCATGTCCGGCAGGCTGTCGATGTTCTCGATGTTTACCAGTTCCATCAGCTTCTGGATCGTGCCGAACTCCAGGTCAATCGTTTCCGCGTCACACTGCTTTTTGATCACCTTTTTGCCGTTTTCGTCTTTTTCATAAACATTAATAAAAAGTCTCATTCCCGAATCCCTTTCTTTGAAAAATCGTAAGGGACTTGTCCGGTCCCTTACGATCCTGAAATGCTTAATTCACATTGCTGCCGGTGTAGCTTCAGCCGCCTGCCTGTGTGCCGCCGCCTGCCTGTGTGCCGCCGCCTGCCTGTGTGCCGACGCTGTCGGGTGTCTGGACTGCGTCGAACCATGCCGCGTCATCCATGCCAGTGTTCACACTTGTGTCGACGTTGACGGCCTTCGCGCCCTTGCCGGTCTTTGTGAATTTGTGTGTGGTGTTGATGCCTGTAAATGTGATCTCCTGGCCGTTGGCGTCGGTGCCTTCGTCCTTTGTCGCCGTGGTGGTGTCCGGGATGGAGAACTTGCCCTTGAGACGCCATACATAGACGGTTGTCCCGTCGGTCTTTTCGGTCTTGTAGCCGAAAGCAACGTAAGGTGCTGCAGCTTCCTGCTCGACCAGCATGCCGGTCTGTGCGTCGTAATACTGGCCGGTAAGCTCTGCCAGGACATCCAGCGGGATGCCGGAAGCGGAAACGGTGACCTCGTCAGCTCCTACGGAATCGATGACGATCGCGGGGATGTTGTCGTAATAATGCGCTTCGTTGCTGCTCTCTGTGGTGCGGCCGATCTCTGCGACGCCGGTGAAGTCCTTGACTTCTCCGGTGGTGTAGTTCTCTGAAGAGTCCTCTGTGATCAGTGCATATACTGCATTCGAAACGCCGCGATATTCAAAATATTTTTTAGGCATTTAATTTTTCTCCTGTTATGGTTTGTTAGGTTTCCAGTTTGTAGATCTGCAGGCCGCGGCCGGTGTGTGTGCTGACGTCAGAAACTGCGTCAAAGCCTTTGGACGGTACGACCCAGCCGGCGGCCTTCAGCGCCGTCCTGGCGCTCTCTATGGCCGTGTAGACTTCTGTCGGGTCGGTGCTGTAGTAAAAGATGGAATAATTCCACGCCGTGCCATAATCGACGTTGTCATAGTGCGCATGGTCCGGGCTGTCGTTGTTCCAGAATGTAAAAAAACTTTCCGGATAGTTTTCGTCCGGGTTCAGCGTCCCCTGCCGGAAAACATTAGTGTTTATCTCTGACAGTATCTCGATCAGTGCGTCGACCATTGTCATTTCATCCTTTCATCGATGGCCTTCTGCAGGCTCTGTTCGATTTGCTTTTTTATCTGCCGTTCGTAGCCTTTTGATCCATAGATCTTTTCAAGCGCGTAGTCCGGCCGCATTTTAGGCGTCCCGGTGATCAGCCAGCCGCCGGCGCCCGGCTTCGTCTTGTCGAATCCTAAAGGCAATACGCCAAGGTTCCCCGACCAGCTGACGCGAGGGTCGCTTATAATTGAGCCTGCTGTGTCGCCCCTCGAATATTCGCCTGTTGCCGGAAGGTTTGCCGCCTGGACGGCTGCATGTGTGTCGTCGGCCACCTTTTTGCCGGCCGTCTCCATGGCTTCGGTGAAAACGGGGATCAGGTCGGCGTTCAGGTTCTCCAGCTGCTCCGCGTAACGCTCAAACGCCGAAAAATCTATGTTTATGTAGTTCTTCCTGCGCTTCGCGCCGCCTTTGTTCCATTTCTTTCCCAGCAGGTTAGCCATTACGGTTTACCCCCGATCAGTCTGACCCTGACTTTCATGAACTGGTTCTGCATGTTGATGTTCTCGGGTTTGCCCAGGACTTCATAGGTTTCACCGGTCTGCACGATATAGATACGGCTGTCAGATCTGAGATCTGATCTATACCATGTATCTATGTAGCCGGTCGCCGTGACGGTCAGGACGCCGTTGACGACTGTCTCCGTGCCGCCGAAGGTGCGGAAGGTCCCGAACATGTGCAGGCCTTTTTCCGGATCCGGATAGTTCTGTTTATTCACACCCTTGACGGGCGTCTGGTATGGATTCAGCAGCCGCATGGCCGTCCTGAACGGTGCCGCGGGCTTATACCCGGCCACCGATCAGAATCCTTTCTGTGCGATCGTGACGGCTCCGGATGCCAGCGTAGCGGTGTACAGCGTGCAGCCGTCTGCATTGACTGCAGCGCCGGAAGGTGTGACGGCTGCGCCTGCGACGGTAAAGCCTGCGAAATCATAGGCGGCGACGAAGTAGACGACTGCGGAAGTCACGCCGCTGCCGAAGTCCAGTGTTTTCACAGGTTCCGCGGCCAGCAGGTTGCCGGATCCTGATGTCAGATTAAAGACGCCGGGATCGTCGGCCTGTACTGCGGTTACACTGGTGCCTACCAGTTTCATGATTGTCCCGTACAGCGTAATCAGGTCTGTGGCCATAACGGGGACGATTCTGTTAGAATTGATCATTTTTGTTTTCCTCTCATTTGTACGACAGTTGTGTCACTCTCCAGCAGAAATATTCTGACAGCCGTCCGTCGCCCGCTCCGTAGTTCCACAGGTCGGACACGCCGCGGGCCACAAGCCCGTTCGTGATATTTTCAGGCTTTACGCCCGCGTCCTTGATAAACTCCAGGACTTCCTTGATCCACTGAAGGAGCGCCGCGTCCTGGTCTTCGCCGGTGATGTTTAAGGCTTCTTTTACGGCTGTCAGAAATTCATTCATGTAGTTAACCCTCTGCGTTCGCTGCGACCTGTTCGGCGATCTTCTCGATCATGTCAGCCGTCAGGCTGATCTCTGTCACGTCGTCAGTGCCGCCCAGTGCTGCATATAAATCTTTCAAAGCTTCTACTGTGGTCTTCATTTGTCCGGTCCCCTTTCTCTATCTGCCGGGTCAGATCATCCCTTGATGATCTTGTAGTAGCCGGTGGGGTTCAGGATCTTGCCGTCGGTGACGACCAGGGCCTTGTCGACCCACTCATTCATCTCTTCGTCGAAGTAGCGGCGCATGGTCCAGGCAAAATTCTCGTTGATTGCGTAGTCCTGCGGCTGCCAGAAGATTCCGATCACGTCGCCGACCTGTGCGGTATCGAAGTCAGTGATTATGTCAGGCTCGACCAGGCTGATCTCACGGCCGAAGAATCTGCCGTTAGGGTTCGCTGCGTCGCCGTCGTTGACTTCCAGGCCGGTCGCCTGGCGGAAGATCGGGTTGTTGTTGCTGTCGGCCATGGTCTCCAGATATGCGTCAACGGTGCCTACAGGGAAAATGAACTCGCCGGCACGGTATCCAAGCGGCAGCTTCGCGAAAAAGTTCTTTCTCCATTTTGTCCAGTTGTTGATATCGGCCGCGGTCATTGTGATGGTGTTGGTTACGCGGGGATCGTTTACGATTCCCAGCATGGAGCCGTCACCGGATCCGGAGACAATACCGGCGTCCATGGCCTGCAGGTATGCGATCGCAATGCACTCTGCAATCTTTGCTTCGAACGCTTCCAGGGTCAGCAGCTGGGACAGGAATGTCTGGCTGACTCTGATCTCTCCGACGTGATACTGGAAAATAACCTTCCCCAGCACGCCGATCTTCTGACGGGGCGATACGGTTGACTCATTAATCCATTTGAATGTTGCCTGCAGGGCGCCGACGGGATACTCTACGCCGCCGCGGACGGAAATCTTGCGGACCTTGCTGTAAAGATTGCCGTAGCGCTTGCGGACTGTGTTGATGACCTCGTTCATGACAGTCCAGGGAATAGCTGCGCCGGTGTCCTGGGTGGTGATGGTCTCGCCGTTGCGGAACTGTGCAGGGATGGGTGTTCCCTCGGTCACATATGCGCGGAATGCACTTCTGTACTCTGTGCTCGCCAGTGTGGGGACTTCGGGCTGTGCAGGCTGTGCGGGCTGGAAGGATCCGACGGTATTGCCGCCGCGAAGCTGTGCGCCCTGGGGGATCTGTGCGCCTGCCTGTACAGGGTCAGCAGATCTGTTCTGCTCTTCTTCCTCGATCGCCTGCAGCTCGTCGTCAACTTCCTGGATCTCTGCATTCAGGTCTGCGATCTGGTCATTGATGCCGCGGACCTCTGCCGCGTCTGTGGATGCAAGCGCCCTCTGCTGCAGTCCGTTCTTTTTCTCTACAAGTCTCTGCCTTCTTTTCTGCAGAATTTTCTTTCTCATGCTGTTCCTTTCTGTGTGGCTGTGCGGTTACATTCCGCACAGTATTCTGGTCTTCTCTTTCAACAGTTCCAGCTCGCTGTCCAGCGGCTTATCTTCACGCTTTCGCGCGCTCTCCAGCGCGGCGCGGGCGCTCTCCAGTGCCTGCTGATTGCGTTGATTTACTTCAATCGATGTTGCTTCATAAGCTGGGAAAGTCACGGCGCTGACTTCGATTACTGACAGAATCCGCTTGATCACACGGGTCGGGTGGTCCGTCTCCAGATTCAGCCATTCATAGCAGTCTTCGTCAAAAATAAACATGAAGCTCATGCCGGTGATGTCGCCGCGCTTCACGGCACTGGCCAGGGCACGGGCCTGGTCGTTGTTTTTGACGTCCAGTTTCACCCAGTCGATATTCATGCCTTCCTGGTCTACGGAAAACTGCATGGTGCTGTTCCCGTTGTTGCGGCGGGATCTGGCCAGCGGGATCTTGCTGGTGTCATGGTTTACCAGGAAGCGGACGTCTGTCAGGTCTGCACCGTCCAGCGCCCCCTGCTGTATGATCTCGTCAAACATTCCCAGATCCGTCCTGCTGTTGTAGACGATTGGACGGCCGGACAGGATCACGATCCCTTCGTCTTCGTCGTCCCGTGTCTGGATTTCGAAAAAATATGATCTTTTCTCGATGTTGTTGCTCTTAACTCCCATTTCTTGCCCTCTTTCCGGATATCAGCATATTGCCGGCGTTGTCTTCCAGGACGTCGCCCTCTGCCGTTTTGAGCAATGCCGGGCCGACGGGGATCTGCAGCCATTCGATCAGCAGGCTTTCAATTCGGCTGTGCGGTGTTTTGGTGTAGGCCGTGCCGTTCAGCTTCGCGATCAAAATCTCTTCTATCCGGCTCTGCGGCGGGTCCTCATAGACTCCGTCGTTCAGGATGGCCAGCAGGATCTTCTCGTTTCGGCTCTGCGCTTCCATGGTGATCGTTTCGTCGTAAAGGATCGCCTGCAGGATCTCCTCTATCCGGCTCTGCGGGAGCGGCAGGATGTTGTCGGCTCCCAGTATGTTCTGCAATATGGCTTCGTTCCGGCTCTGCGGTGTGTCCATTTATATGTCCTCTTTGGTCTCGTCTACGATCTCGACGCTTGCGCCGCTGATCTTGTTGGCCTGGTAGTCTGCTGCCAGATTTGCATCGATCCAGTTCAGCGACATGTAGCGCTTGCCGGCAAGCTCCGGAAGCGGCCGCATGCCCAATGCTGTGCGCTTCTCGTTCTCAAACAGGGCGCCTGTCGGTGCCAGCTTCTCGATCATCTCCAGGGTCTGTTCGACGCTCATGAAAATCAGGTCTTTGGGGTACAGCTTGACCTGATTGCCGAAAGCCTTTTCGCGTCTGGTAAAGACCTTTTTCGTGATCGCCTGGGACATGGCGATGATCAGCGGCTCCAGGGTCTTCTGGTAGAAGGCGTTATACTGGGCCTGCGTATAGTCGCCGGTCAGGATCGGGAGCGGGACGCCCCAGTTGCGCAGGATCTTCTCATCGATGAATTTGAGCGTTTCCGCGTCGACCAGCTCCGTCCGGCGTTCCAGCGGGGTGAATTCCGCTTTCAGATCCAGCGGAAGAAATCCGCTTTCAGAATTCTGCAGCTTGCGTTCCAGTTCCTTCAGTGCCCTGTCCGTTTTCCCGTCATCCATCAGGGTGTTGTACTTCACGATCCCGTTGACTGCATAAGATGCATTCATGGCCCTGGCCACCCCCTGCAGCAGGGTCTCATTCAGCTGCAGGGTCTTCAGAAGTGCCGCATTGTCGGGCTGGCCGACCTCATTGCCGCCCATGTACTCATTGACGGAATAGTTGTATTTGATATGGATGACGTCGTCATAGGCCAGTGTCGTCTGGTCGCCGTTTGCGAAAAAGAACTGCACATACATGCGGCCTGCAGCGTCTTCGATGAAATTGACCTGTGTAGGCTTCACCGGGTAAAGCGCTTCGTAATAGCGGCGTTCCTGGCCGCTTTTCTGATCAATCCATGTGTAATATGTCGGGATGATGAAGACGTTATAATTGAGCAATAGCAGCCATGTAACCTTCTCCAGGAATTCCGACGTCGTCATAAGCGGGTTCGGATCAGCCAGGACTGCGGAAACGGTCGAATCTGTGACCGGTACCGGCTCACTGTCGACCATCCTGATATGCGTCGGGTTCAGCTTCTTCACTTCGTCGACGATACACTTCAGCGCCTGCTGGACTGCGTCCGACATGTATATGTTCGTGCCGAACTGTGGATATGTCGGCGAATATCCGTTCATGGTCAGCGCGTAGCGCCACCGCGTCGGCAGCCGGTGAAATATCTTGTCAAAAATTCCCATTTTTACCCTTCTTCTTCCGGGAATGCGTTCTTAACGATGTCTTTGTAGTCGGTCCTGTAGCGCCTGTACATCTCATACAGGATTGCCAGGCAGACAGCGCCGTCGATCTTCTTCGCGGCCTTCTGCTTCACGATCAGACACTTGCCTTTATTGTCAGCCTGCAGGCACGCGTTCCGAAAATTCCACTGTTCCATTTCACGGCCGTCGTAGGCTTCGCAGTCGTACCAGATCAGGCGGCTTTTAAAGTCCGCTTCTGCCAGCTTGATCGCATTTGAGAGCGTTTCGGCGTTCTGCAGGATCATGATCAGGTCCGGATCGCTTCCGGCCTTCGTCCATCCCAGCGCTTCCATGCGGTTCAGCCAGTCCTTTGCAAATTTCTGGTCGTATCCGCATTTCCACAGCTTTATGCCGTAATCTCTGTACAGCTGCAGGTACCAGTCGGCGACGATTGACAGATCTATGTCATTGCCTTCGGTGACGGTCAGGATCCCCGCCGTCTTCCATTCGTCGTATTTGGCGCCCTCTGCCGCGTCATTGCTGTCCTGGAGCTTGCTCTCAGGGATGAAATAATGGCCGATGATGTACTTCCGGCTGTCTCCCGGGCGCATCAGCAGGGCGCGGGCACAGACCAGGTCAGTCGTTTCCGCAAGGTCGACGGCTCCAATCGCATAGGCTCCGTCGAACTGTTCAAGGCCGAACCTGCAGTCATAGTCATAATCTTCAGAGTTCAGCCATGCCTGCACTGCTGTCTGTTTGATGTTGAAGTCCTTCGACAGTACGAAAATACGGTCAGATTTCGATTCCCGGGCGGCCGCAACCTGGGCTTCCAGGTATTCCCACTTTTTGACTATTCCTAATGTCGGATTGGACTTCATCCAGAGCCGGTTCTCGCGGTTTCCGTTCCAGACTTCGCTTTCACTGTCCTGGGTGTAGAGCCACGGGAGTTTATGAATCAGGGCGGGATTGTCCGGGTCTTCCTGATAGATGACTTTGCGCGCCTGCGCCAGCTCCCCGTCCAGGAATCCGTCGAAGATAAAGCCCTCTGTTGTCAGGTTCACGAAAAGCGGTTCCGGTTTCAGTGACTGGGACTGCTCTATGGACTTCGCTATGACGTTGTCCTTCATCTCGTGCGATTCATCCAAAAAAGAGACGTCAATGTTGCGGCCTTCCTTGTTCCGCGTCCGATCGGAGAGTTTGAAGATCTTCGTGTCGGTCGTCAGGTTGCGGATAAAGCGCTGATTCCGGCGGCTGTCGCGGTCCCGCGGGTCGATCAGCTTGCGCATGGTGTCGATCGCGTCGTAGACGATAGACGCCTGGGCGTCGTCATTGGATGCTGCGACTATGTCAGCGCCTGCAGGTCCCAGGAAGAACTCCGTGACCCCCATGGCGGAACATGTCTCTGACTTTGTGTTCTTTCTCGCGATCAGCAGCAGGACACTCCAGAACCGCCTGAGTGCGGTGTCCGGCATTTTGAAGCTGTAAATAGCTTCGATCAGTGCCCTCTGCCACTGCATCAGCTTCATGGGTTTGTTGTAATATGGCGACTTCGTGAGCCGCACGCAGTTCTCCATGAAGTCCATGCGCAGGACCGCGTCGGTCACGTCGTACAGAAAGCGCTCCACTGCTATGTCTTCGGCCAGATTGTCCAGTTCGATCTGCAGGTCCTGGCCGATGATCACGTCGCCGGCCTGGGCCATGGCTCTGTATTTCAGCAGGTCGGAGTTGTCCGGCGTCCAGATTTTCTTCTCACTGATCAGCATGTGCTTTAAACCATGCCCGGAGCGGGCTGTCTTCGTCGGCTTCGTCTGTCCCGGCGCGGCGCATCAGGATCTTGATTGCGTTCAGGTACTGCTGCATGTATTCCTTGTACAGCTTCGCGGCGGCCGTGGCCTTCTGCTTCGTCGGATCCTTCGGATGGATCCGTATCTTCGGCATTAATTCCAGTTCTTCCAGCTGTGACTCCAGGTAAACAACATGATGCACCAGCGGCCGCAGGGTGGTGTCTTCGCCGACCTCTGCAAAGATTTCTTTCTCGCGTTCAATGCGGTTTTCTTCGGTCATAAATAATTAAATTCTGCTATTTTCGATTTTTTGCCGATTTTTGAATTCAAAAAATCTGAATTTTTGGTTTTCTGCGGGAAATGAGA